>Ga0315284_10000800_pt1 | contig 43263 bp, 50 predicted proteins | sample YL17G09_16_MG_FD_203696 | JGI IMG/M metagenome (GOLD analysis project Ga0315284, IMG submission 203696) | Sediment microbial communities from Yellowstone Lake, YNP, Wyoming, USA - YL17G09_16 | ecosystem: Environmental > Aquatic > Freshwater > Lake > Sediment | place: USA: Wyoming | collected...
CAAATCTTTTTTAGATAAAATTGGTGTAAATTGTCCTGAGGAAGGATGCCCGGGAGAAATTGTTAGGAAAAAAACCAAAAAAGGAAGAATATTTTATGGATGCAGCAATTATCCAAAATGTTCTTTTATGACCTGGAATAAGCCGGTTGATAAAAAATGTCCTAAATGCAATTCCATTTTAGTGTTAGATAAAAATAAAAAATAAACTCCTCGAAAAGCAAAAAAAGAGAGGGTTACATTTGAAGAAATATATAGAATTATATGCTTTTTTTTTAAAGAATGAAAAAAACTATTCTAATTATACCATTGTTTCCTATAGGAATGATTTAATTCAATTTTTCAATTATTTAAAACTTTATAGGATACTAAAAGATGATAAAATAGAATACGTTGATCGTAGTGTTATGCGAAAATATATTGTTTCTTTAAAGAAGAGTGATTATTCAGCAAGGAGTATTTCCAGAAAAATATCCACAGTACGTTCCTTCTTTAAATTTTGTTTAAGAGAAGGCATAATTAAAGTTAATCCGACCATTAATTTAATAACGCCTAAGATAGATAAAAAGTTACCTTATTTTTTGTATTTACAAGAAGTTAATAAACTTATTGAAACTCCATTGAAAAATACAATATTTGGAATTAGAGATAGAGCAATTCTTGAACTCCTTTATGGCACCGGAATTAGAGTTGGAGAACTTGTAAATTTAAATATTTGCAATATTGACTTATATGAAAAAACTATTATAGTATTTGGAAAGGGTTCAAAGGAAAGAATTCTTCCCCTTGGTAATCCGAGCATAAGGGCAATACAAGAATATTTAACCAGTAGAAATTTATTTGAAAAAAAAATATTTGTAAATAAAAATGATCTAGAGGCATTATTTTTAAATCGTTTAGGAGGACGATTAACAGCAAGAAGTATACGCCGAATTATTATTAAATATATGAAAATGGCTGGTTTAAATAAAAAGATAAGCCCCCATGTTTTAAGGCATTCATTCGCTACTCATCTTTTAGGAGGTGGGGCAGATTTACGTTCTGTGCAAGAACTTTTGGGGCATAAGAGTTTGTCCACTACTCAAATATATACTCATATTACTAAAGAAAGATTAAAAACAATTTATAAAAAGTCTCATCCCAGAGCTTAAGGTTAAAAATTTAAAAGGAGATGAAATAAAAAATGTTTAAAGGAACCACAATTTTAGCCATAAAACATAAAGATGAGGTTGCTATTTCTGGTGATGGCCAAATAACTATAGGTAATACCATTATGAAAAATAATACCAAAAAGATACGAAAATTATATAATGATAAAATTCTTACCGGATTTGCCGGGGCAAGTGCTGATGCTATGACTTTATTTGAAAAATTCGAAAATAAAATAGATGAGCTTCATGGAAATTTACCTAAAGCTGTTATTTCTTTAGCTAAAGAATGGCGAACTGATAAAATATTAAGAAAATTAGAAGCTATACTAATTGTTGCAGATAAAAAGAATATGTTTATAGTTTCCGGGACTGGTGATATAATAGAACCTGATGATAATATTGCTGCTATTGGATCAGGTGGTCCTTATGCATTAGCTGCAGCAAAAGCTTTAGTGAAATTTTCTAATTTATCTGCTTATGAAATTGCTTTAGAATCTTTAAAGATTGCTGCATCAATTTGTATTTACACTAATGATAAAATAACAGCAGAAAAATTATAAAAGATAGGAGGTATTATAGTTGATTAATGATTTAACACCTTCGCAGATTGTTTCTGAACTTAATAAATATATAATTGGGCAAGATAACGCCAAAAAAGCTGTAGCTATAGCTTTAAGAAATAGAATCAGAAGGCAAAAATTGCCTCCTGAATTAATAGATGAAGTAACTCCGAAAAATATCATAATGATCGGGCCTACCGGAGTGGGAAAAACAGAAATCGCTAGAAGGTTAGCAAAATTAGTTAAAGCTCCTTTTGTAAAAGTAGAAGCAACAAAATATACTGAAGTAGGGTATGTGGGAAGAGATGTGGAATCTATAATTCGAGATTTAACAGAAGTGTGTATTCAATTGGTCCGTAAAGAATGGGCAATTAAAGTAGAAGATAAGGCAAGACAATTAGCCGAAGAAAAAATAATAAATTATTTGTTCCCGGTAGTAAACAAGAAAAAAGAGCAAAAAGCAGATTTATTTAAGGAATCATTTTATCCTGGAATTGAAAAAGAAAATAAAGATTCTTTAAATATTTTAATAAAAAAAGATGAAAGAGAAGAAAGATTTGAAAGGACTAGAAAAAAGTTTAAAGATAAATTAGAAAAAGGTGAACTGGAAAACAGATTAATTGAAGTTGAAATTGAAGAAAACATTCAACCTACCGTAGAAATATTTTCTAATTCAGGAATAGAAGGCATGGGTATTAATTTTAAAGATATTCTTGGTAGAATGTTTCCTCAAAAAAAGAAAAAACAAAAAGTTACTGTTGCGGAGGCTCGAAAAATATTAATGTATAATGAAACTCAAAACTTAATAGATATGGATGAAGTAATTAGAACCACCATTAATAAAGTGGAGAATTTAGGAATTGTTTTTATTGATGAAATCGATAAAATTGCCAGACAAGAAAAATCATATGGACCGGATGTTTCCAGAGGTGGAGTTCAAAGAGATATATTACCTATTGTTGAAGGTTCAACAGTCATAACTAAATATGGAGCTGTTAAAACTGACCATATATTATTTATAGCTGCTGGGACTTTTACTACTTCAAAGCCTTCTGATTTAATACCTGAATTGCAAGGACGTTTTCCTATTAGAGTTGAATTAAATAGTTTAAGCATGGAAGATTTTAAAAGAATATTAACCGAGCCTTGTAATTCACTAATAAAACAGTACATATCTTTGCTTAATACCGAAAGTCTGGAAGTAGAATTTACAGATGATGCGATTATCGAGATTGCTGAAACCGCTTTTTTAGTAAACGAACAGACCGAAAATATTGGAGCAAGGAGACTTTATACTATATTAGAAAAATTATTAGAAGATATTTCTTTTAATGCCCCTGATCTTAAAGAAAAGAAATTTACTATTGATGAAAAATATGTAAAGAAAAAATTACAAAGTATCGTAAAAAACGAAGATTTAAGCAGGTATATTTTATAAAACCAATAAAAAATAAAATAAATAAACCATTAAGTGTTTCTTGATTTAGAAAAAAAACTATGTTATACTGTTTTTGATTTTGTGCATTATTAATAGTAATTTATAGTGATTTTAAAATTCTAACTTAATATAAAAATACGAAATATTAAAATGTAAATTGGAGGATAATAGATGAGTGTAGTTTCAATGAAACAATTGTTAGAAGCGGGAGTTCATTTTGGTCATCAAATGAGACGATGGGACCCTAGGATGAAATCTTATATTTTTACAGATAGAAATAATATATATATTATAGATCTTCAGCAGACTGTAAAATTAATTGATGTAGCATATGATTTTATAAAAGAGATATCTAGCAAAGGTGCAAATATATTATTTGTAGGAACAAAAAAACAAGCTCTGGAATCGATTAAAAGCGAGGCAGAAAAATGTGGCATGTTTTATGTAAATTATAGGTGGTTAGGAGGAACATTAACTAATTTCAATACAATTAGAAAGAGAGTAAAAAGACTTTATGAATTAGAGGAAATGGAGAATAATAAAATGTTTGAAGTTCTTCCTAAAAAAGAAGTAATGAGTTTAAAAGTAGAAAAGGAGAAATTAGAAAAATTGTTAGGCGGTATTAAAAATATGGAAAAACTTCCAGATGCAATTTTTGTAGTTGACCCCAAAAAAGAGAAAATTGCAATTGCTGAGGCAATTAAACTTTCCCTACCCATTGTTGCTATTGTAGATACTAATTGTAATCCAGAAGAAATTGATTATGTAATCCCAGGAAATGATGACGCAATTAGAGCAGTAAAACTTATCTCTTCAGTTATAGCAGATGCAGTTCTAGAAGGTAAGAAATTAATTATAGACAAAGCAGCTGAAACAGTTAAAAAATAAACATATATTTAAATGAAGTAAGGAGAAAAATATGAAAATTAATGCTCAGATGGTAAAAGAGTTAAGAGAAAAAACAAGTGCAGGAGTAATGGATTGTAAAGAAGCATTAAAAGTGAATGCAGGAAACTTAGAAAAAGCAATTGAATATTTACGTAAAAAGGGAATAAATGCTGCTTCTTCTAAGTTTAATAGACAAACGCTAAGTGGGAAAGTAGAATCTTATATTCATTTATATGGTAAATTAGGTGTTTTAGTTGAGGTAAATTGTGAAACAGACTTTGTGGCCAATACTGAAGAATTTAAAGAATTTGTAAAAAATATTGCTATGCAGATTGCTGCATCAAATCCAAGATATATTACCAGAAAAGATATTCCAAAAAGTATAATTGAAAAAGAAAAAGATATATTTTATGCTCAAGTTGAAAAATCAGGTAAACCAGCTCCCATAATCGAAAAAATTACCGAAGGTAAATTGGAAAAATATTTTCAAGAAAATTGTTTAATGGAACAAATATTTATTAGAGATAATAATAAAAATATTGAAGAATTATTATTGGAATTAATTGCTAAGTTAGGCGAAAATATTTTAATTAGAAGATTTGCAAGATTTAAGCTTGGCGAAGAAATCTAATAATTAAGACATAGATAATTAACCTTTATGGAAGTGTTTATAGGTTATTAAAATAATAGAGGATTTAAAATTATGGAAAAACCTATTTATAAAAGAATACTTTTAAAACTCGGCGGCGAATCACTTTCCGGAGAAAAAGGTTATGGTATTGATATCCAAAAGATTAATTTTATTTCTAAAGAAATTACTGAGATAAAAGAATTAGGAGTACAAATAGCTATAGTAATAGGAGGGGGAAATATTTTTAGAGGTCAAGAAGGGAGCGAAAAAGGTATAAATCGAGTTTCAGCAGATTATATGGGCATGTTAGCAACCGCAATAAATGCTTTAGCTCTTCAAGATTCTTTAGAAAAGTTAAATGTAGAAACAAGAGTACAGAGTGCAATCGAGATGAAGGCAATTGCTGAGCCGTATATTAGGAGAAGAGCTATTAGACATTTACAAAAAGGTAGGATAGTAATTTTGGCTGCTGGAACTGGAAATCCTTATTTTACGACAGATACTGCTGCTGCCCTAAGAGCAATAGAGCTAAATACTGAAGCAATTCTGAAAGCTACAAAAGTTGATGGAATCTATGAATCTGACCCATTAAAAAATTCAAAAGCAGTAAAATTTAGTAAGTTAGGATTCCTCGAGTTTTTAAATAAAGGTTTAAAGGTTATGGATGCAACCTCTATTTCTTTATGTATGGAAAATAATATTCCAGTAATTGTTTTTAATTTAAATATTACTGGAAATATTAAAAGAGTTATAGTTGGTGAAAAAATAGGCACAATGGTAAAGGGGGATTAAATATGTTATCTGATTTATTAAACGAAACAAAAGATAGAATGGAAAAATCAATTACAGTATTAAAAGATAATTTTGCCCATATAAGAACAGGAAGAGCTTCTTTAACTTTAATAGATCGGATAAAAATATCATATTACGGTGTGTTAACTCCTTTAAAGCAAATAGCAAATATTTCTATTCCAGAATCAAATTTAATAGTTATTCAACCTTGGGATAAAAATTACCTTGCTGAGATTGAAAAAGTTATATGGAAATCTGATTTAGGGTTAGCTCCATTTAATGATGGTAATATTATTAGACTTACCATACCTTCTTTAAATGAAGAAAGACGAAAAGAGTTAATAAAATTAGTAAAAAAAGAAGCTGAAAAAGAAAAAGTAGCTATAAGAAATATAAGAAGAGATACAAATGATATAATAAAAAAAGATGAAAAAGAAAACAATATTTCAGAAGATGATTGCAAAGAATACCAAAAGAAAGTCCAAACCTTAACCGATGAATATATAAAGAAAATTGATAAATTATTAGAACTTAAAGAAAAAGAAATTATAGAAATATAACCCCCCCCTTCTGATTTTAGTATATATATAATATGCTTTTATTTATATTATATCTCTTTAAGGGGGTATTTTTATAGGTGATAATTAATGAATATAAAAATTATAAAAATAAATTGATTGATAACATAAAATTACCTCAACATTTAGCTATTATAATGGATGGAAATGGACGTTGGGCAAAAAAAAGAGGATTGCCTCGAAGTACAGGACATAAAGAAGGGGTAAAAGCAGTTAAAAGAGTTATATCTAACTGCATAGATTTAAACATTCCCATATTAACGCTTTTTGCTTTTTCTACGGAAAATTGGAAACGTCCTAAAAACGAAGTCTTAAACTTAATTAAATTATTCGGTAAAGTTTTAGACAGAGAAAAAGCAAATTTAATAAAAAATAATATCAGAATAAATTTTATAGGAAGATTGAATGAACTTCCTAATTTACTTACTAAAAAGATGAATGAATTGATTGAATTAACTAGAAATAATAATAAATTAATTCTAAATATTGCAATTAATTATGGAGGAAGAGCTGAAATTGTTGATGCAATTAATTCTATTATATTAGATTTATATGATAAAAAGATAAAGATTGAAGATATTAATGAAAATACCGTAAGAAATAATTTATACACCCATGGTCTTCCCGACCCCGATTTATTAATAAGAACGGGTGGTGAAATGAGAATTAGTAATTTTATGATCTGGCAAATTGCATATGCAGAATTTTGGGTATCCCCTGTTTTTTGGCCCGATTTCGATAAAAATAATTTAATAGAAGCAATAAAAGATTTTCAAAAAAGGGTGAGAAAATATGGAGGGAAAGTATAATAATTTTTTAAAAAGAATTATTACTACTATTATAGGGATTCCGTTAATAGTTTTGATAATATTTTGGGGAGAATTCCCCTTTTTTATTATAATAATGATTTTAGCCTTTTTAGGATTAAATGAATTATACAATATGGCCCATAAACAAGGATACAAGCCATCATATATATTGGGATCTATACTTACTGCATACTTTATTTTTACAACATTTTACGATATTTATAATCTAAAGTATTATAAATATGCAATTGTTACTTTTTTTATTATATTATGTTTTATTATCCAACTATTTAAAAAAGATTTTTCTAAAGTACTTCCTGACCTATCTATTCTGATTTTTGGAAGTATTTATTTAGGATATTTACTATCATTTCTATTAAAAGTTAAATTTTTACCCAACGGAAATTATTACCTTCTTTGTCTTTTATTTATTACTTGGGCTAATGATGTGGGAGCTTATATTATTGGTATTAACTTTGGGAAAAATAGAATATATCCTAAAATAAGTCCCAAGAAATCTCTTGAAGGGTCAGTTGGAGGGATTTTATTTAGTATCATTATTACCTTTGCTTTAAGAAGTTGGTTAAATTTATCTTTTAATAAGTTGATTTCTCTTGGGTTGATATTATCAATAGTAGGCCAACTTGGAGATTTATTTGAATCTGTATTAAAAAGAGGTTCTGGAGTTAAAGATTCAGGAAAGTTAATCCCTGGCCAGGGAGGCATATTAGACTGTTTTGATAGTTTATTATTTACAGCTCCCATATTTTATTATTATATAAAATTACTAATTTAATATAAATAAATATTTTTGAAAGTGTATAGTCTAATTATGAGAAGAAAAATTGTTATTTTAGGTTCAACAGGTTCAATAGGAAAACAAACCTTAGAGGTTATCCAAAAATATCCTAATGAATTTGAGGTAATAGGCTTAAGTGGTTGGGAAAATATAACCCTACTTAAAGAGCAGATAAATATTTTTAAACCAAAAATAGCGGTGGTTAAAAATGAGTATATGGCTAAAAAATTGAAAAAAGATTTAAATAACTTAAGTGATATCAAAATATTTTGGGGAATCGATGGTTTAATAAAAATGTCAGTTTTAGATGAAATAGATCTTGTTGTAGTTGCAATAACTGGAATAGCAGCACTTATACCAACTTATGAAGCTGTGATACATAGAAAAAAGGTTGCTTTAGCCAGCAAAGAAACGATGGTAGTTGCTGGTGAAATATTAATGAAGGAAGCAAAAATAAGAAATACAAATATTTTGCCTATAGATAGCGAACCTAGTGCAATTTTACAATGTTTAAAGAATGAACAAAAAGATTTTGTAGAAAAAATTATTTTGACTGCATCCGGAGGGCCAATTTATAGTTTAACTGAATCCGCATTAAAAACTGTTTCAATTGAAGATGCGTTAAATCATCCCAATTGGAAAATGGGGAAAAAAGTTACTATTGACTCAGCAACCTTAATGAATAAGGGATTAGAAGTAATTGAAGTGAAATGGTTTTTCGATATTCCAACTAATAAGATAGAAATTGTAATTCATCCTCAAAGTTATGTACACTCAATGGTTCAATTTATAGATGGTACTATTTTGGCTCAATTAGGTGAGCATGATATGAAAATTTCGATTCAATTTGCTTTATTTTATCCAAATAGAATTTATAATAACTTTAATCGATTAGATTTAACAAAAGTTAACCAATTAACTTTCAAAAAACCTAATTTTAATAAATTCCCTTGTCTTAAACTTGCCTATCAAGCTATAGACTTTGGAGGAACAATGCCGGCAGTATTAAATGGGGCAAATGAAATTGCGGTTAATGCTTTTTTGAATAATCAGATAAGTTTGCCAGAAATTCCAATAATTATTCAAAATACAATGAAAAATCATAAACCAAAGCTTAATCCAAGTATTAGTGATATTTTAGATGCTGACTACTGGGCTAGACAAAGAGCTTTATATTTGTGTACAAATCAATAATAATTAATTTTGGTGAATAAAATTGTTAACTATAATAGCATTTATTTTCGTATTTAGTATATTAGTTTTTTTTCATGAATTTGGTCATTTTATTGCTGCTAAAACATTCGGGGTAAGGGTATATAAATTTGCCTTTGGTTTCGGACCAAAAATATTTGGATTTATAAAAAATCAAACAGAATATATTATATGTTTAATTCCTCTCGGCGGTTTTGTAAAAATGGCTGGCGAAATAGGACAAGAGGAGGTAAAAGATACATCAGAAAAATTAACAGAAGAACAGAGATTTGATAAGAAATCTTTAGGAATTAGAGCGTTAATTATATCTTTAGGCCCTTTTATGAATATCATTACTTCAATTATTATATTCAGTCTCATATTTTTTGTTAACGGAATTCCGATTACTACCAATAATGTTTATACAGTTATAAAAAATGGATCTGCTGATCAAGCTGGGATACTTCCGGGAGATAAAATAATTGCTATTAATTCAAAAAAAATAGATAATCCTGATGAAATTGCTAACATTATAAATAAAAGTTCTGGAGAAATTCTAAAACTAACCTTGGACAGAGATGGGGAAAATATTGATATATTGGTAGCCCCACAATATGATGTTAATTATAAAAAAGGATTAATAGGAATTACTTTTGAAATGTCAATTAAAAAAATTAATATATTTTATGCTTTTCTTAAAGGCTTAACAATTACTGGAAATATTATTAAATTAATTTTTTCAAATGTAATAGAGATGATTAGCGGGAAAGTACCAATTGAAATAGCTGGACCTTTGGGTATAGCTCAGATGACGGGAGAAGCAGTAAAATTAGGTTTCTTGAATTTGTTATATTTTACTGCAATTTTAAGTATCTTTATAGGATTATTTAATCTTCTTCCTATCCCAATCCTGGATGGTGGTTATATTATAATTTTAACTATAGAAAAAATAAGGGGTAAGCCTTTGGAGGTTGAAAAAATCAACTTTATGTATTTAGTTGGAATATCTCTAATGATAGTTATTTTTGTAATTGCTACTTACAATGATATTTTAAGGATTTTCGCTAAATAGAAAAATATGGAAATTAGATAAGATGTATACGAGAAAACAAACTAAAAGCATAAAAGTGGGTAACTTATTAATTGGAGGGAATGCTCCGATTTCAGTTCAATCAATGACCAATACTGATACGAAAAATATACCAGATACAGTAGCCCAAATAAAAAGAATGGAAAAAGAAGGTTGTGAGTTAGTAAGAGTGGCAGTTCCAGACCTGGAATCATGTTATTCATTACCTTTAATAAAAAAAGAAATTAATATACCCTTAGTTGCCGATATTCACTATGATTATAAATTAGCGCTAAAAGCTATCGAATTAGGTGTGGATAAATTACGAATAAATCCTGGAAATATTAGAAATTATGAAAAAATTAAATTAATTATAAATTCAGCAAAGAAAAAAAATTTACCTATTAGATTAGGTATAAACTCAGGTTCATTAGATAATAATATACTAAAGAAATATAAAAAAATAACTCCTCAAACTTTAATGGAAAGTGCTGATAATATGGTCAAGATATTAGAAGAAGTTAACTATCATAATATAATTTTCTCTATTAAATCTACCAACGTAATTGATACTATTGAAGCAAATTATATTTTTGCCTCAAAATACGATTATCCTTTGCATCTAGGTATTACTGAAGCAGGTCCTCCTTTTCAAGGCATTATTAAATCATCTGTTGGGATTGGTTCACTATTATTCCAAGGAATTGGGGATACTATCCGAGTATCACTTACTTGCGATCCAATAGAAGAAATAAAAGTAGGTTATGAAATATTAAAAGCTTTACATCTCAGACAAAGAGGTACAAATTTAATTTCCTGTCCTACTTGTGGAAGATGCAAAGTAGACCTCAATAAAATTATAAAAAAAGTTGAAAGACAGATTTGTAATATTGACAAACCATTAACTATTGCAGTTATGGGATGTATGGTAAATGGTCCAGGGGAAGCAAAAGAAGCTGATATAGGAATTGCTTACAATGAAAAAACTGGAGTTCTTTTTAAAAAAGGTAAAATATTAGGTAAATTTAGTGAAAAAGTGATAGTAAAAAAATTGATAGAAGAAATAAAAAATATGTAGGATTAAGATATAAATTTAATACAATTATTATTATATAATTTTAATTAATATATATTTTTAAACCATTTAATGAGGTGAAATTTTTGATAAACAAGCTTATAGCAGAAATTAAAGAAACCGAAAATGTTGCCGATAAAATAATCAAAGATGCGGAAGATAAAGCAGCTAAAATTATTAAAGAGGCTCATCGAGAAGCAGATGAATTGATAGAGAAAATTAAAAAACAAACCATTGAAGAAGGAAAAATAATAATAAAAAAAGAAGAAATATTATCAAAAAAGGATGCAGAAAATATTATCAAAAAAAGCGAAATAGAAAAAGAAGAGATATATAAAAAAGCAATAAAAAAGATGGAAGACACGGTTAAAATAATAGTTAAAGGTGTGGTAGGGGATAATGGCGGTCTGTAAAGTAAAAAAAGTTAATCTCTTCACTCATATCGAATTAAAAGATAAGGTTATTTTAGAACTTCAAAAAGCAGGATGTATTCAAATAACAGATGTTACAACTAAATTAGTAACCTCAGATTTATTAACTTATAAGAAAATAAAGGCTACAGAGATTGATTCTGCATTGGTAGAAGTAAAATATTGTATAGATTACCTTTCTAATTTTAAAGATATTTCTAAAAAATCTGGTAAATCTATAGATCCTTTAAAAGGTATATACGATTATAAAAAATTGTCTTTTTTATTTTCTCATTTTGATTCCAAAAATATTTATAGAAAATGTAAAGAATTAGATGGAGCCCTAAAAGAACTAAAAAATAGAGAAAACCATCTTAAAAATCTACGAGAACACTTAGAAGAATGGAAAGAATTAGATATAAAAATAGAGGATTTAGAAGGAACAAAAAATACCAAACTTATTTTAGGTAAAATCCCTTTAAAAAATTATATTTTTTGTTTAGAAGAAATAAAAAAAATAGGACAAGAAATTGAGATAAAAAAAATTGATAAAAATAATAAACAGTATAAAATGATAATTATTTCAATTTCCGAACATTGCCATTTTATTAATAAAATCTTAAATAAATACAATTTTGAATATTTTAAATTTCCCTTGGAATTCAGTGGAACTCCAAAAAATATTTTAAGAGATATTTCTGAGGAATTAAAAAGTATTGAGAAAAAAAGAGAGGATATTTTTGATATAAGTAAAAAGATATATAGAGAAAATTTATCATTGTACCTTGCTTTCGATTATTTAAATATTTGTAAAAGTAGAAAAGATATAGAAATATACTTAAAACAGACCCAAAAAGTAATAATTATTGAAGGATGGATATTAGAAAAAGACATCAATAAACTAAAAAAGCAATTATTTAAAGAAAATAAAGAGTTGGAAATGATTTTTAGCAACCCTAAGGAAAATGATAATATACCAGTTGCATTAATTAATAATAAATTTATACAACCTTTTGAATCAATTACAGAGTTATATGGTATCCCTCAATATAAAGAATTTGATCCTACCCCTTTATTTGCTCCATTTTATTTTATTTTCTTTGGAATATGTTTATCCGATGCCGGTTATGGTTTAATTATGGCTGTTTTATGTTATTTTGCTTTATTAAAGTTCAAATTTGAAGGGATAACTAAAAAATTTATAAAATTATTTTTCTTATGCGGATTATCTACTTTGATTATTGGAGCAATCATGGGTAGTTGGATGGGTGATGCACTTAATTATCTTCCCCAAAATATTTTGTTTCTAAAAACTTTTTTAATCGATAAATTATCCTTGCTTGATCCTATAAAAAATCCTATGCCTTTATTGTTAGTATCTCTATCTTTGGGAATAATTCAAATTTATGCAGGGTTCATTATTAAATTAATCGAAAATATTAAAGAAAGTAAAATGAAAATAGGCTTAATGGATCAAGGCTCGTGGTTATTATTAATTTCTGGCGTACTTTTATATATAATTGCAAATACTATTACTTGCCCTGTAGGATTTAAGATATTTGCAAAATATTTAACTATAACCGGAGTATTGTCTGTAGTTATTACCCAAGGAAGGTCAAATAAAAATATTATATTAAAGATTGCTGGTGGAATTATAAGTTTATATAATCTTATAGGGTATATGAGTGATATTCTATCTTATTCACGATTATTTGCTTTAGGATTATCAACTGCAGTTTTAGCAGTAGTAATAAATACTTCAGTATTATTTTTTAAAGAAGTGCCATTTATTGGTATTATTTTAGTAATTTTAGTTTTTCTAGCGGGGCATTTATTTAATATGGTACTGGGTGTTATGGGGGCATTTGTTCATTCAACGCGTTTACAGTATGTAGAATTTTTTACTAAATTCTATAAAGGAGGAGGATCTCCTTTTAAACCTTTTAAAACTACCACTAAATATATAAAGGTTTAAACTAAATAGTAAATTTAAAATAATAAAGATTTTATGAAGTTAAATATAATAAATATTGTTATTTATTTAGTATATTATTAAGTAGAAAGAGGAGGAAAATATGATTACACAAGGAATAGTTTTGGCATTTTTAGGTTCTGCAATAGCTATCGGATTAGCTTGTTCTGGCTCTGGTATGGGAGTTGGTATAGCTGGAGCTGCTGCTGAAGGAGTATTAACTGAAGAACCAGAAAAATTTGGTCTAATGTTATTTTTGTCAGCCATCCCAGGCACTCAGGGTATTTATGGTTTATTAGTTGGGTTTTGGGTTTTAATGAAAACTGGTATTTTTGCAGGCGTACCATTACCCTTAACATTAAATCAAGGATGGCAAATATTTTTTGCCTGTATACCAGTAGGAGTAGTAGGTTTTTTTTCTGGGTGGTATCAAGGAAAAACTGCTGCTGCAGCCATAGGATTAGTTGCCAGAAATCCAGAAGAGGTTGGCAAAGCAACAGTAATGGTTGCTATGGTAGAAACCTATGCAGTATTTTCATTGTTAGCATCATTATTGCTTTTTAATGCAATAATTTTATAAAAAGGATAAAATTATATGACTATTAAAGATATAAACGAAAAAATTATATCTGATGCCCAGATTCAAGCAGATAAAATTATTACTCAAGCTGAAGATAATGCAAATAATATTATAAAAAAAGGCGAAAAAGAAGCAGATAATATAAAAAATATAATATTGGGTAAAAACAATCAAGAAGCATCTCTAAAAAAGAGTAAAATATTGACTGAAGCTAATTTAGAAGCAAGAAAAACTATTTTATCAGAAAAACAAAAAATTATGGAAGGTGTTTTTAATAAAGCTTTAGAAAGTATCTTAAAATTAGAGGATAAAGATCATCGCAATTTTATAAAAAAGTTAATATTAGGTAATATTGAAAAAGGCGATGAAACTATTTTTATTGCTTCTTCAGATAAAAATAAAATATCTAAAGATTTTATAGAAGATATAAATAAAAAATTGGAAGCTAAAGGTAAGAAGGGTGAATTAAAATTATCCACTTCTTATCTTCCGATAAAAGGTGGAGTAATTATTGGTTCTGGTAAGGTAAGAAAAAATATTTCATTGGAATTATTATTAAAAAAAGTTAGAGAAGAATCTGAAATTGAAATATGTAAATATTTATTTGCTTAATATTTTAAAAGCAATGCTTTTTATATAATTTGAATGGGGAAGGATGATTAATGTTTAAATACTTTACAGCAGATACTAACAATCAAGAAGAATATGCCTTTGCTAATGGAAGGATTAAAAAATTAGAAAAGGGATTATTAACTAAAGATTTATTAGATAGAATGATAAAATCAACTGATACTATATCTGCGATAAAAATTTTAATGGAAAGTAATTTAAATGATTATTCCTTTGACCTTAATAATCCTGAAAATTATGAAGATTCATTAAATCGAGAATTATTATCTAGTTACAATATAATAAAAGATATTTCTAAGGTTTCTACTTTTAATTTTCTATATTTCACATTTGCTTCTAAATATGATTTTCATAATATCAAAATACTTATAAAATCGAAATATTTAAAAGAAGACGTTTCTGATAAATTAATATCACAAATTGGTACTATAAATATAAAAAAACTTAATTTAGCGATTATAGACGAAAAATATGAAGATCTTCCTAATTCTTTTGAATTTTTAATTAAAAAAACATTTTTAGAATATAGTAAATTTAAAGACCCAGAGATAATAGATTTCATTTTAGATAAAGAAAGATATATTATGATATTTAATAAAATTAAAGAAGTAGAAATAATTGAAACAGAGGAAAATTTTTTAAAAAGGTTTATTAAAATAAATATAGATTTTAATAATATAATTAGTTCTATTAGAGCAAAAATAAGGGGAGAAGAAAAAATATTCTTAAAAAAGTTTTTAATTAGCGAAGGTGATTTTAATATAAAAAACATAGTAGAAGTTTATGATTCACCGTTATCTTCTTGGTCTGAAAAGTTAGTTTATACTGATTATAAGAATGTAATTGAATTGGGCATAAAATATTTTCAAAAAAATAATTCTTTAATGGAATTAGAAAAGTTAAGAGATAATTTTATTCTTGATTTTGTAAAAGTAGGAAAATACATTACCTTTGGAATTGAACCATTAGTAGGATTCATTACCGCAAAAGAGAATGACATAAAAAATATTAGAATAATTTTATCAGGTAAGTTAAATAAATTACTTCCCAGTACAATTAAAGAAAGTGTTCGTGATACTTATGTATAATATTGCTATGATAGGGAATAGAGATTCAATTATCGGTTTTAAATTATTAGGTATCTCAATTTTCCCAGTGAGCAAAAAAGAAGAAACTATAGAAATATTAAACAAAATAGTAAAAGAGAAATATGCAGCAGTATTTATAACTGAGGAAATAGCCATTCAAATATTTGAAAAAATAGAGGAATTACAAAAAAATAGTCTGCTAAGTTTCACTATAATTCCAAATAAGTTTGAAAAGAAAAACTTAGGATTAAAAATATTAGAAAAAAATATAGAAAAGGCAATTGGAACAGATATTTTATTTAGAAAAGAGGAATAATAATGGAAACAGGAAAAATTATTAAAGTAGCAGGTCCAGTAGTTGAAGCTGAAGGTCTACGAGGCGCAAAGATGTATGATGTTGTAAAAGTAAGTAATCAAAAATTAATCGGTGAAATAATCGAACTTGATAAGGATTTAGTAACCATACAAGTTTATGAAGAAACCTCTGGTATTGGTCCTGGAGAACCTGTTTTTTCTACTGGTATGCCTTTAAGTGTAGAATTAGGTCCTGGGTTAATTAAATCAATTTATGATGGAATTCAGAGACCTTTAGATTTAATTAGATTATCTAAGGGAGATTTCATTAGCCGGGGTGCTGAAGAAGATGCAATTAATAGAAAAAAGAAGTGGGATTTTGAGCCAGTTCTTAAAAAAGGAGATAAAGTAATTTCTGGAGATATTATTGGAACTGTTCAGGAAAGTAGTATTATCCAACATAAAATAATGATTCCATATGGAATTCAGGGTGAAATTGAAGAAATATATAAGGGTAAATTTACAGTTATTGAAACAATTGCCAAAATAAAAGATAGACAAGGATTACTTCAAGAAATAAAAATGTTGCAAAAATGGCCAGTAAGAAAATTGAGGCCTTATAAAGAAAAATTACCTCCTTTTGAACCATTAATAACTGGTGTACGAGTAATTGATACGTTTTTTCCAATTGCGAAGGGGGGGACTGCTTGTATTCCAGGACCTTTTGGTAGTGGGAAAACAGTAGTTCAGCATCAGCTTTCTAAGTGGTGTAATGCAGAAATTATTATTTTTATTGGATGTGGCGAGAGAGGTAATGAAATGACTGACGTTTTATTAGAATTTCCTGAATTAATTGATCCCCATACTGGAAAAAAACTAATGGAAAGAACTATCTTAATTGCTAATACTTCGAATATGCCTGTGGCAGCTCGTGAAGCTTCTGTTTATACTGGTATAACTATTGCTGAATACTATAGAGATATGGGTTATAATGTTGCACTTATGGCTGACTCGACTTCTCGTTGGGCAGAAGCAATGCGAGAAATTTCAGGTCGATTAGAAGAAATGCCAGGCGAAGAAGGTTACCCTGCTTATTTAGGTGCAAGGATATCTAGTTTTTATGAGAGATCAGGTAGAGTAAGATGTCAAAGCAGCGATAATAGAGAAGCGACCTTAAGTGTTATTGGTGCCGTATCGCCTCCAGGGGGAGATTTATCTGAGCCAGTTACTCAAAATACCTTGCGTACAGTGCAAGTTTTTTGGAGTTTGCAAGATAAGTTAGCTTATGAAAGGCATTTTCCAGCGATTGATTGGTTAACTAGTTATTCTCTTTATTTATTTGGATTATCTGAATTTTATGAAAAGGAAATTAATACAGATTTTATAGAACTACGTAATAAATCTATGGGGATTCTCCAACAAGAAGCAGAATTAGAAGAAATTGTAAGATTAGTTGGGATTGATGCCTTATCAACTTATGAAAGATTAATTTTAGAAACAGCGAGATCAATTAGAGAAGATTTTCTTCAGCAAGATGCTTTTGATGAAATAGATGCCTATACTTCTGTAAAAAAACAATTTTTAATGTTAAAATTAATTATTTTATTCCATGAGACTGCAGAAAAAGTAATTGTACAAGGTGTAAATATAGAAAGAATCAATTCCCTACCGGTTAAAAGTAATATAATAAGAGCTAAATATATTAAAGAAAATAATCTAAAAAAATTTAGTGAAATTGAAAAAGAAATAATATGCCAAATTAATTCAACAACCACTTAAAGGGAAGGAGAAAATATAGAAAAAAATGATTAAGGAATATTTAACCATATCTTATGTAGCTGGTCCTTTAATAATAGTTGAAAAAACAACAGATGTTAAGTATCAAGAATTAGTTGAAATAGAATTATCTTCTGGGGAAATTAGAAGAGGACAGGTACTTGAAGTGACTGAAGATAAAGCAATTGTTCAAGTATTTGAAGGAACAACAGGTATTGATGTCTCCTATAGTAAAGTTCGTTTTTTAGGAAAAGTAATAGAACTACCTGTTTCATTAGATATTTTGGGTAGAATATTTGATGGTTCTGGTAGACCGATAGATAATGGACCTCAAATAATTGCAGAAAAAAAATTAGATATAAATGGTAATCCCCTTAATCCTTATGCTCGAGATTATCCCAACGATTTTATACAAACTGGGATTTCTTCTATCGATGTCTTAAATACGTTAGTTAGAGGACAGAAATTACCTATTTTTTCTGGCGCCGGGTTGCCCCATGCCAGACTTGCTTCTCAGATTGCTCGACAGTCAAAAGTATTAGGTAAGGAAGAAAAATTTGCAGTAGTTTTCGCTGCTATGGGGATAACCTTTGAAGAAGCAAGTTTTTTTATAAATGATTTTAGAAGAACCGGAGCGATAGAAAAGTGTGTTATGTTTATTAATTTAGCGAATAATCCAGCGGTGGAGAGAATTATAACTCCCCGGATGGCTCTAACTTGTGCAGAATATTTAGCATTTGAAAAAAATATGCATGTTTTGGTAATACTAACTGATATGACTAATTATTGTGAGGCTTTAAGGGAAGTATCAGCAGCTAGAAAAGAAGTTCCGGGAAGACGTGGTTATCCTGGTTATTTATATACAGATTTAGCTACACTTTATGAAAGAGCAGGGAGAATAAAAGATAAGAAAGGATCAATAACCTTAATTCCAATTTTAACTATGCCTGAAGATGACAAAACACATCCTATCCCAGATTTAACCGGTTATATCACAGAAGGTCAGATAATATTATCCAGGGAACTTCATCATAAAGGAATTTACCCACCAATAAATGTATTACCATCTTTATCTCGTTTAAAAGATAAAGGTATAGGGTTAAATAAAACTCGCGAAGATCACGCAAATGTAATGAATCAGCTTTTTGCTTCTTATGCCAGAGGAAAAGAGGCTAAAGAATTAGCTGTAATCTTAGGAGAAGCTGCTCTAACTAAGATTGATAAAAAATATGTAAAGTTTGCAGATAAATTTGAAGAATTATTTATTAAACAAAGTGAAGATGAAAATAGGTCTATTGAAGAGAGTTTAAATATAGGGTGGCAATTATTAACCATTCTACCAATAGAAGAACTGAAAAGAATAAAGGATGAATTTATAATAAAGTATCTACCAAAAGATACAGCGGAGGATAAAACAATAAATGCTATTAAAAGTTAACCCTAATCGAATGGAATTACTAAAATTAAAAAAGAGATTGATTATAGCAAAGCGAGGATACAAGCTTTTAAAGGACAAAAGAGATGCCTTAATTCAAAAATATATTCAATTAGTCAAAGAAGATAAAATAATCAGAGAAGAAGTCGAAGAAAAATTAATGAAAGGTTATTCAATATTTTCTAATGTAACTTCTTTAATGAGCAAAATAACACTTGAGGAAACTTTAATGTTTCCGAAAGCGAAAAGTTTTATTGAAATAGATTTTGAAAATATTATGAGTGTAAATGTTCCAAAATACCAATATATATGTGAAGGGAATTATTATACCTATAGCTTAATTGAAACCACTGCGGAATTAGACCATGCTTTGCGAAATTTTTATGAAATATTACCTTTAATGTTAAAATTAGCAGAATTAGAAAAAGCAGTTTCCCTTCTAGCTGATGAAATTGAAAAAACTAGAAGACGAGTTAATGCATTAGAATATATATTAATACCTGATTTAGAAAATACCATAAAATTTATTACTATAAAATTGGATGAAATAGCAAGATCTGTAATTTCAGCAATTATGAGAATTAAAGAAATTATAAGGGCTTAATTTAAATAAAAAAACGGCGAGGATACGCCGTTTTTTTATTTATAAATCAAATAATAATATCAATGTTTTGAAAAGAAAGTCAAAATAATTATGAAATTTGGAATAATATCAGATATTCATAGTAATTCCGAAGCATTAGATTGTGCATTAAATAATATGGGAAAAGTTGATGAATTTATTTGTTTAGGAGATATTGTTGGTTATGGGGCGGATCCTAATTATTGCATTAAAAAGATAAAAGATTTAAACTGTAGGTGTATAGGTGGAAATCATGATTTTGGAGTTATAGGTAAGATAAATATAAATTATTTTAATGATGCGGCAAGAAAAGCAATTTTATGGACCTCTCAACAATTAGAAGAAAATAATAAAAAATTTTTATTAAACCTAAATAAAAAGATTCAAGTTATTGAAAATATATTTGCAGTTCATGGAAGTCCTCGTGACCCGATATTTGAATATATTTTAGATGAAAATAGCGCGTATGATATATTTACAAAATATGATTTTAAAATATATTTTATTGGACATTCCCACTTAGCAGGATGTTTTTCTTTTAATAAAAGCAATAACCAGGTAAACTATACTGATTTTATTAATGGTGGTTACATTGAAATTTTAAAAAATAAAAGGTATATTATTAATTGTGGGAGTGTCGGTCAACCACGTGATGGTAATCCAGACGCAAGTTATGGAATTTATGATACAGAATATAAGGTAATTAAAATTTATCGAATATCTTATCCAATTTACTTGACTCAAAAAAAAATAATTAATGCAGGGCTGCCTAAAATTTTAGCCGATAGACTTAGTTGGGGTAGATAGTATATATATGTGCCCGTGGCTTAATTGGATAAAGCGACGGCCTCCGGAGCCGTAGACTGGAGGTTCAAATCCTCTCGGGCACACTATTTTAATCGGGAAATAGGAAAATCAACTAAATGATGAATTATAGAATCAGTTAATTATTATCTAAGCAAGTTAGGATAAATTATATGTTCTATTATGTAGTAAGAGCTATATGTTGGTTTATATGCAATCTATTTTGGAAAATAGATGTGGTGGGGATGGAAAATGTGCCAAAAGAAGGTGGTTTAATACTTGCTTCAAATCACGTTAGTTATTTGGATCCGATTGTTTTAGCAATAACCATGAAGAGGAAAATATGTTTTATAACCAAGAAAGAAGCTTTTAATAATATTTTTGGCAGTATTATACTTAAAAATTTAAATGCTTTTCCTATAGACCGAGGGAAAACTGACATTCGCTCTTTAAAAAAGTCATTAAACATTTTACAAGAAAAGAAAGTATTGGGTATATTCCCAGAGGGTACACGTTCGAAAAATGGCGAATTGCAAGAGTTGAAATTAGGGATAATAAAAATTGCCATAAAGACGGGAGTACCCATTTTACCAGTGGGAATTATTGGTACTCATAAAATATATTCACAGGGAAAAATATTTCCTACTTTATTTAAATACAAAATAACTGTTCGCTATAGTCCTCTGAAGTACTTCGACAAAGGGAAGATAGGGGACAAAATATACCAAAAAGAAGCACTAAATATATTAAGCCAAAAGATTAAAGAACTAACTTATAGTCATACATAATATCATATATTTTAAATATTTTAAAATAAAACAAAAGGGATATTAATATGAAAAAATGTTTTATATTTATTTCAATAATATTATTCGCTTTTCTATCCATTAACGCTGCTTCAGAGACTAATTATATTACTATATTAACTTTTGGTGAATATGGTAACAGGGCAGGTGAATTTAATTATCCGGTTTGCCTGGCACTCGATAAAGATAATAATTTATATGTATCTGATTGGGAAAATGACCGTATACAAAAATTCAGCTCTGATGGAAGATTACTAAAGGTGATTCCGGATGGAGAAGGGGAGGATGCGTTAAAGCTTGATGGCCCGGTTGGCTTGGCTCTGGATAGTAAGGGAAATATAATCATAGTAGAACAATTTAACAACAGAATCCATAAAATATCACCGGAAGGTAAATCCTTACAGATGATTGGGAAAGAAGGTAATGGCCCAGGCGAATTTTTTAATCCAAGAGGTATTGCCATAGATAAAGATGATAATATTTATGTTGTAGACACAGGAAATAGCAGAATACAAATATTTTCTCCTACCTTCGAGTATATTAAACAATTTGGAAAAGAAGGTATGGGAGACGGTGAATTTTATTACCCAAGAGGAATTGCTTTTGATAAGGAAGGAAATATGTATGTTGCCGACACTTTCCATGACCAGGTACAGGTATTTAGCAAAGAAGGCCTATTTTTAAGAAAATTTGGAGAAAGCGGAAGTGAGTTTGGGCAATTTAGCGCTACAAGATATATTGCCTTTGATTCAAAAAATAATATATATATCACTGATTACAAAAACGGAAAAGTAGTAAAATATGATAAAGATAATAATTTCGAATTAGAATTTGGTAATGAGTCAGATAGAATTAATCTAAATTCCCCTGAAGGAATTGTTATAGATAACAGGGACTATATTTATGTTGCCGATGCTGGAAATAATAGAATTGTAAAATTCTGCGTATCCCAAATAGTTATTCACAGTAATTTAGGCGATAAATATAGCGAAGAAAACAATTGGGAGAAAGCAATATTAGAATATGAACAGGTCATTTCTATAGATCCATTAAATATAACCGCCCGTGAAGGAATTGCTACTGCTTTTTATGAAAATAAACAATGGGAAGAAGCTATCGAAGCTTATAACTACCTTCAAAAGATCCATCCGGATGACCAAAAAATAAAATTAAAGATCATTGATTCCCAATTCAATTTAGCTGTAAATGATGAAAAAAAATCACTTTTTAAAGAAGCATCAGAAGAATACAAAGAGGTATTAAATTTAAATCCTAATTATCCTTCAGCCAAAAAAAGATATTATTTGTCTTATTCTAAATATTTATTTTATTCAACTTATTTTAGAGTAATATTTTTATTAATAATTATAGTGATATTTTTTATAATAGTATTACCAAAAATAAAAAAGAAAAAAACCAGTCGACATTCCAAAATAGACAAATATTAAAATAAAATAAATAATAAAGTTTATATATTAAATCTAACAATTTTTAAAAGAGTAGGGGAGGGAATTTTATGGATAAGTCAGAAGTAAGGAAACCTGCCGTTGCAGGTAGTTTCTATAATGCTAATTTAAAATCTTTAAAGAAACAGATTGAAAATTGTTTTTTACATAAAATAGGCCCAGGCAAAATTCCCACAGTAAATCTCCAAGGAGAGAAAAATATTATTGGTTTAATTAGTCCTCACGCTGGTTATATGTATTCAGGACCTGTTGCAGCTAATGGATTTTATAAAATTGCTTTAGATGGTAAGCCTGATACAATTATTATAATAGGTCCTAACCATCGTGGTTTTGGAGAAGATATTTCTATTATGGTTGAAGGAAACTGGGAAACACCTTTAGGTGAATTAGAAATTGATGCAAATATTGCAGAAAGCATTTTAAAAAACTCTAAAATAATTAAAATTGACAAAAAAGCCCATCAATTTGAACATTCTATAGAAGTTCAATTACCATTTATTCAATATATTTTTGGTGAAAATGTTAAATTTGTTCCAATTTGTATGATTCATCAGGATATTAATACAGATATAGAAATTGCTAAATCAATTTGTTCTTCAATAATTAATAAAAATGTTTTAATCATTGCTAGTTCGGACTTTACCCATTATGAAACACAAGAATACGCAACAAATATAGATAAGCAAGCAATAAATGCTATTCTAGATTTTGATCCTAAAAAATTATATGATATGATTTACCAACAGAATTTAACTATGTGTGGTCCTGGTCCAATTACTGTAATGCTTATTGCTTGTAAAACACTAGGTGCAGAAAAAGCTGAATTGACTAAATATTCTACTTCAGGAGATATTTCTGGTAAATATGATCAAGTAGTTGGTTATGCTTCTATAATAGTCAAAAAATAACCTATGGTAACAAAATATCAACTATATTATTAAGGAACAAAAATATGATAGAAAAATATAGTTTTGGACAAATTTTAATTAGTGGGAAAAAATATAATTCAGATCTTATTATTTTTGCGGATCATATTTATGATAATTGGTGGAGAAAAGAAGGGCATAATCTTTGTATTGATGATGTAAAGGAAATAATAAATAAAAAACCAGATATTTTAATTATTGGAACTGGATTTTATGGTTTAATGAAAGTATCAGAAGATTTAATAAAATACATAAAATCAGCAGGAATTGAACAAATAATCATTAAAAAGACAAGAGATGCATGTGAGGAGTATAATAAACTTTATAAAAATAAAAATATAATTGCTGCTTTTCATTTAACCTGCTAACCTTCCACCAACCTGCACGTGCTTTTTCATATTAAATACCTCCTTAACCCCCGGTATCCTCAAATACCGGGGGTCATTTTTTTATAAATAAGTTTTTTGAAAAAGAGGGTTTTTAAAAGATTTATCGTATAATGAATGTAGAAAGATTATATTACTGCAATAAATTAAGTTAATTAAAAGCCTAAATTATTAAAGAAAATCCTTGTTAAATGATACATATACACAAAGTGTAATTATTATTAATAAAGGAGGTTTAGTTATGACTAAGGGCAAATCAAATCAAGAGTTTCAAATTGGAGAAACAGTTAAGATCATTTCAGGTGGCCCTACTATGGCAGTTAAAAGCATAAGCGAATATACTGGTGATGTTCATTGTCAGTGGTTTGCTGGGAAAAAACTTGAATCTGGTGAATTTCCACCTGATTCCTTGGTTAGGGTTAATGTAAATGTAGATGAAAAAGAAAAATAATTTAACTATCAATGCTATCGGTGTAGCCCATTGGATGCTTAATCAAATCAATAAAAAGCGTGAACTTTATCAAAATGAAGTTGTTTATCAAATAGAAGATAAATTCGGGCATCAATTCGTATATGAAAATCAAGCAGGTAATTTAGCAATCAGTCGTGAAGTCCTCAAAGAATTCCGAAAATTAACTGAAGAAACTGTTGTATGGTATCGGAGTGAACTATGTTGGAGAATTAGAAGTGCTGATGATCCAGAAGTAGGTAGACTTGTGGAATAAATGTTAATGTCTAACTACTAGCTCAAACGTACGAGTTTGGTTAGTTCATACGCTTAGTCAGAAGTTATTAAAGAATATAAAAAAAGGGGGAAAGAAAGAATGAATTCGGAAATAAATAGTATCCTTAATAGAGCTGATGAATTGCTCAAAGATCTGGAAGAAGAGTACAAAGATTGCATCCAAACTCACAAGATAACAGCGCGGGCTAAGAACATCACTCATGAAGTTCTTGAAAAGTTGAGGAGTGCACTAGACCATACAATGATGAGAGCTTGGGGAAAATATATCTCGCCTAATCTTTCTGATCAACAAAAAAAACGTGCGCGCGTTTATTTTCCAGTTGCTGGGGACTTAAATTCTTTTCACTCGACACTTGGACGGGGATCTATGACGAACTTAGATAAAATCAATAAAAAATTTTACGATTTTCTTTTAAATCAGCAACCATTTACATCTGAGGATAATCAATGGTTAGGTCTCTTAAATAAAATTACTGCAGAAGGAAAGCATATTCGATTAACCCCCCAAAAACGTCTAGAGAGTAAACGAGTCAAAGTAACAAACTCTGGCGGTGGATCTGTATCATGGAATCCATCCTGCGTAAAATACGGATCAAAAGTTAAAGTTTTAGGAGCTCCTATCGATCCAAGAACACAGAGAATTGTTCCTACTCTTGGGATTACTGAGAAATTGGAAATATGGGTTTCCTTTATCCTAGAGGGGTATAATGTTAATGCACTTGGGTTTTGTAAAGAGGCATATCAGAAGGCGCGATTGCTTATAGAAGAAATGTTTAATTTTATCTAGTTACAAATAACAATAGGAATAATGGAAAGGGACTAATAAATGAGTAGAAATGGTTACTTATACTGTGGTGTATATCATTTAGGTGAGAAAAAATCCATTTTACAAAGAATAGTAGTGCCAATAAAAAACAAATTCATGTAAAACAATAGTCCTAATCAACCAAAAGGGCAGGGGAGGAAAAACTACTTCCAAACGATTAACAAATAATTTAAAATAATTTTTTGAAAAAAGAAGGATTTTTTAAATAAATGTGGTATTATATATAATAATATAAAATAATTATATTACTATTTAAATATTATTATTTTAGTGGGAGGCAACGTTTTTAAAAATGAAAAAAGAAAAAATATATATTATTTTAACATATATGATCAACAAAGAAGAAAAAATGTTTTTTGCTCATTGTCCAGAATTAGATATTGGTAGCCAAGGAGAAACAGTTGAGGAAGCTAATAATAATTTAAAAGACGCAGTTATTTTATATTTAAATACTATTGAAGAACTAGGCACGAGAGAAGAAATATTTAAAAAGAAGAATATAAAAATATATCATGATAAACCTAAGCCTACTTCAAGAATAATTAATATGCCCAAAAGTTACAATAATTTCCCCTTTATAACTCAACAAGCTATGTCTATAACTTAGCAATGACTAAATATCCAATTATTTCAGGAAAAAGATTAATAAAAGCGCTATTAAAAGAAGGATATATAATACACAAAGGAAGAAAAGGTAAACTGGGTAAAGGTTCTCATATTTCTATTAAACATCCAAATAATAATAAAATTATTACAATTGTGCCAAATACTTCAAAAGATTTAACAAAGGGGTTATTAGTTACAATAAGAAGACAATTAAATTTAAGTAAAGAAGAATTTATAAAAATATTAAGTAATTCTTAACATCAAAAATGGTTATTTCTTAATAAAAATATTTTCTAAATAAAAATTATTATATTAATTAAACAAATATAAAAATATATTCCAAGCCCCTTGCCTTAAAAGAGCAGGGGGTTTTTAGTTGATCTTAAAAAATTAGCCCTTCATATTTCGCATTTAAGGGGGGTATTTTGCCCTTTCACGTATAATCATAAGCGACCCCTTAAAATTTCTTCATAGACGCAGTGCTGGAGCATCTTCAAAAATCAAGGAAACCCTTTATATATAATGGTTACAGCGTTTTCAAGTAAAAAATTATCTCCGATTTTTGCCAGATAGCCTTAAAAGAATTCATAGAAAAGATAAAGAAAGATAAAATAAATCATCTTTAATAATAAAAAATACTTTACAAATGATATTACAAAACGGTAAAATATTTTTAAGGGTTAGTTCCCCGAAAAACCTCATAAAAGAAGAAGGAGGATAAACAATTTTTTTAATAATTGTCCACGTAACATGAATGAATATCGACCTAAGCAAATTAAGAGAACTAAGAGAAAAAGCTGGTTTAACTAGAAGAGATCTTGCCGATAAAATTGGTTGCCGGGAACACACTATCGTTAGATGGGAAAATGGAGAGAACAAGAAACCATTATCACCATATCGGAAAGAATTGGGAAAGTTTTATACAGAAACATTAATGAAATAAAAAATACCTTTAAATGCTTGAGGGTTACATTTTAATGTTTTTACTATTTACTTTACATAAGATATATTATAGGACGTTGTAAAATTGAAAAAAAAATATAAAAGCCTTGAAACTCTATTCTTTTATAAGTTGTACTTCCCAAATGCCAAGGTAATCTTAATAGCTTCTTCCACTTTTTGTAAACAATTATTATTTAGACTTCCTAATTTTTTGGTTATACGTCTTTTATCAATTGTTCTTATTTGTTCACATTGTATAACACTATCTTTGGTTAAGCCACCTTCACCTTTGTCAATCCACACATGAGTCGGATATTTCTTTTTAAATCTATCTCTGCCTGTAATAACTACTATAATGGTTGTTAGAGAATGTTCGTTATTAATGTTGTTTTGAACAATTAAACATGGTCTTATTTTAACGGTTTCAGAGCCAACTATCGGTTCTAAGTCTACAGATACAACATCTCCCTTAAAAATATCCATTTATTATTATTCCTCTTCTCCATCAACATATTTAAAATCATTACAGATGTCAAGATTTAATTCTGCAGTATCTTTACACTGCTCGATTAAAGCCTTCTTTAACATTTCCATTTTTACTTTTTCGAGATACTCTTTTGTTGCTTCTCTTACAATATCACTAAAATTAACATTTAATTCTTTTGTTATCTTTTTTGTTTCCTCTATCATATCGTGTGAAAAACATATATTTTTTCTTATCATGAAATTATCACTCATATTTACTCACCTCTATATAATAATCATATGGATATCATGTGGATGTCATATGCATACCATATGCATATTATATACACATACAATGTTTATTGTCAATAATTTTACTATTAATGAAGCCTACACTACCTTTTTCCGTTATAAAAACTATAAAAAAACTATATTTTTTATAAATATTTTCTATATTTACTATTAAAAGTATATTTACACAAAACGCTATAACCCTTGTAAATAAAGGGTTTGCATGATTATTAAAGGTGTTCCAGAACTGCGTATATTAAGAGATTTTGAGGTATCGCTTATGATTATACGTAGAGGGGGAAAAGACCCTCCGTATATGCAAAATGAGAAGGTTTATTTTTTAGGATCAGATAAAAACTTTCTGCTCTTTTAGTGCAAGGTGTTGGTAAGTATTTTTTTGTTTTATTTACTTGATATATGGTATTTATATAATAATTCTTGCTTTTTTATAGAAAAATTCTTTATAATAAAAATATTATTCTTTATTGTTCCTTATTTTATTTATTTTTTAAAATTTATATGTCTAATCTGTTTCTATCCCTTTTATATATTTTAAATATTATTTTATAGCTTACAAGAATTTCTAATTATTTTTCTAATTCTTTCTTTTTTTCTAGATATTCTTCTTTATCAATCTCACCTCTTGCATATCGTTTCTTTAAAATATTTAAGGGAGTATCTAATTCATAATCTTTTATATACTTTTTATACAACATATTATATAACCATATTTCCAACTTAGATTGTATATTATATAGGTCAAAATTAAAATATATTTTTGAAACAAAATATAAAATCCATAATAATGCACCAATACTTTGAAAAATTGCAGGAGCTTTTTGTACTCTTAAAATCAGGAGTAATAATAAAAAAGGCATCGTTATTAGGATATATGAAAAATATTTTGAATTTATTTTTGCTCTTTTATCAAATTTCGATCTAATATTTTCCCAATGATCAATCATTTTCTGAATTTCAACAACGTTTTCACTTAATTTTTCTTCATATTCTTTTTTTTGTTCTTCAATTTTTTGCTGTATATCAAACTTTATTTTTTTTATATTTTTAAACGTTTCATCAGGAGTGAAATCATCAATATCTGAATCATCTAAATTCATTAATGTATTTTCCATTTGTTTATCGAACAAGAGCGTGGCAATATCTATTTCTTCAATACGACCTTCTTTTTTTAATTTTTCAACATTTTCACAAAATCTTTCCCATACTTCTCTGGTAATCATTGATTCTTCAGAATAAATTGAAATAATTGTGTCCATAGGAATATCTTCTTTAATAGTTGGATTTTTTAGCCATAAAATATTTGTTAATAATCTATCAGGGATAACTTCACCAATCGTTAAATTTTTCTTATGACCCATCTCAACATAATTATATTTTGCTAACTTTAAATCAGAAGAAAGAAATATTGCCTTCGACTTTTCAATTTCTCTAACTTTAGTTTTTCTAATTTCTTTAATTTTCTCTATTGCAGCTAAATCATGATTATATATATTAGTTATAATACCGAATTTTGGTTTATACTGAATCATTTTAGAAATTTGTGATTTATCCGGAATATATTTATCGAGTTCTATATTTGTTGGAACAATTTCTATATCTAAATTCCACAATTTATTTTCAATTTTATGAATAAATTCTTTTACATCTTCTATTGTATAGCCTTTGTTTTTTAAATTGCTATAAATTGAATTTACTTTAATATCTTTATAATATATATTTTGTTTTTTTGAATAATTTGATAAAACATCTATCATTTCATCTAGGGTAAAATCAAAAATTTTTAGGCTAAATTTGTAACTTTTTAATAAGTCAAAAAGTTCCTTTGTTATTTTGTTTATTTCTGGATAATGTAGATCAAATAAACTAAAAATGAAATTAGAATCCAAAAAAATTTGTACATTTCTAAATTTTTTATCTAATTCTGTAATATTCTTAGAAAATGCAGCTGTTGCAATTATTGAACCATATACAATATTACGCAACATTTCCCAATATTTTGGTTTACGATCTTCTGCCAATTTTATATATTTTAATAACTTTTTCTCATATCCACTTTTTTTCTTTATATACTTATTTGTTAAAGGTATACTATGAGGACTAAAATATTCTCGTAGTAATTCGATATTTTTATCTACAAAAGAAAAAAATATTTTATTAATTTTTTGCACATTTAATTTATCGTCACCAAAATAATCCAGAATATCATCAAGTAATTCGTTAATTTTTCTTTTTACTTCGCTTTCTGGTTCAAGCCTCTCTATATATTTTATTCCCTTATCTGATATCTTAATTTGCCATTTTTTTTCCTTTTTCTCTACAAATAGATATCCCAACTTTTTTGCCCTAGTTATAATAGATTTAAGCGATACTTCGGGGATAATTATTTTAAATTTTTCTTCAACTTTTTCATTAACGGAATCTAAATTAATTGAAGTTTTATTGGTAGGTAAAATTTTTAATATAAATGTATAATATGTATCTATGTAATCTTTTTCTTTCTCATACATTGCCTTAGCTAATGCGTAAGAATAAATCATTTCATTTATCATCAGTTTTTTTCCTTTATTGAAATAATAAAGTGATAGAAATTTTAATCAGCTTTTTCATAAATTTTTTCTAAAAAGTACACCACCTCTTTCATTATTTATTATTTTCTATTGTGATTTAGATCCATGACTTTGTGCCCTACCCTTTTGGTTGATTAGGGTTATTATTTGTACATTAAACAAATCCTCTTTTAATTTTTTATATAAAAGTTATATAGTTTTCTACTTCCTGTAATTATCCTTATCGGAAATAGGAAGGCGTTTTTGTTTATTTTATATCCTTAAGCAAATATTTTTTTTCATCAGATACATTATTATTTTTTGCTGAAAATATAAACATAACTACCAAAAGCAAGGGGATAATAAATAATTCCCAATTGTTTACTCTTCCTAAAACAGCAAGGATAACGAAAAAAATAAATCCAAGCTTCTTATTAAGTCCAATAACTAAAGCACGAGTATAGTTTAAAAAGAAAATTGAAAAATATAGCAAAAATTGAATTACTATTAGCACCCATACAAACCAAAGCCATGCAGTAGCACGAATAGCATTAAGCCATAAAGTTATACCAACATATCCTATAAAAATGCTAATTATTTTGCCAAGAAATAAACTTCTTTCAGCTTTTAATATCTCTGTTTTAATAAAATCCTTTGTTTTATTTTCCACATCTTTGCTTTCCATTGTCTTTTTCTTCCCTTATATTTTTAATTTAAAAACTTACTCTGCTAAATGTCTTATAATATCTCGATAAATCGGCATTTCGTTTTATACTATCATTATAATCTTGTAACAACTCAAGGTTTTTATGCCTGATATATTGGATACCCTTAGTAGGTTCCCATAATAATTTTTATAGCAAGATAGCCGTAAAGCAATGTCTAAAAGCATGCATATCTTATTTAATCTTATTTTATTTACTGTATAAAAAATACCAAATATTAATTCTTGAATCTAACCTTTAGGAATTTTGTTTAAAAATTAAATATTAACTATTTTTATTTTTAATGACTTTTAGATCTCCTATATTCTTATATTGATCTTCAACAAAATTTTTAATATCTTTCCTATAATGAATATTAATTGGAAATTCATATTCATTGTCTATAATACTATTAATTTTATTTCGTATTTCTTCTTTTTCGTAAAACGGGGGAACAATAAGGTCGATCGATACACCTCTTAATAAATATTCAAACTTTTTTAATTCAACTTCATTGTCTTTGGGAATATTAGATGTTGTTATCTTATAAGTAGAGATAATATTATCAATTAATAATTTAGTATGAAGTATTGCTTTTTTAGGATCTTCTATATCAAAAGGTCCAATGAATTTGTATTTCGATTCCTTATAATTATTAAAGAGGTAAAAACCTAAACTTGATCCAAGACTGTAAATAAACTTTAAAAATACATTTGTAATATCAGATATTAAGTAGCCAGACATGTTATAGAATGTGAATATTTCAGGTCCTGGAGGAATTTGACCAGAAGTTGTACTTTCGATAGCTCTAGCGATTGCATTGTCTATTGCTTCAGTAGCTTTTATCTTAAGATTTGAAGGATTATATTTTATTGTATCTAAAGGAGATATATTAAACGCTAAATCATATTTTTCATCTTGTAATGGAATAATATGTTTATTTTGACCAAGCATCATACCATATTCTAAATGAACATTGGGATTTGGGTATTCTTTTAAACTAGTTTTACCAAGAGAAGGATCAAGTAAAACTATACAAAATTGTGATTGGATTATTTTTGAACATATTTTAGTACAAAAAGCGAAATTTCCAGGATCAATTTTTTTTAATGCTATATGACATTCATATTGTTTAGATTCAATAATGCCTTTGATTGTATCTATTACTAAAGTATATTTCTCATATGCAGGACATGCTAAAAAACAAGATTTCGCTGATTCATATCCATATCCGCATGAGGGCATTCCAATAAAGCAATTCTCATTTTTTCGAATAGTCTTTTCCATTTTTTACTCACCTCATTTCTAAATAGTTAACGTTAACTACTTAACATGTTGGTAGTTTGTCAGTCATGTCATACTAAAGGTGATTTAGACTTATGACTTTATGCCTTATCCTTTAGAATGGTTTGCTTTTTTCAGCTTTCTTGAAGTATTACTGGTAATATCTCAAATTAAAATATGTAAATTATTCTTTTCTATTTTATGTATACGACAAATCTTTCAAAAACCCTCTTTTTCAAATAAAAAGGTTTTCAGCAAAATATCGAAGGGCTTCAAAAGTCAAGGCTCCCAGGCAGAATGATTTTAGAACTTTATAAAAAGCTAGAAAAAGTAATCGAATTGTTGAGCTGGTATAAACGTTGCCGGAATTTATATGGAATTAATACTTTCTAAAAGAAATATTCTTTTTGTCAATTTTTCTCTTAAGAAAATAGGGGCCAGACCCTATTTTCTTTAACAATCATATTAGGCGCCATAATTCATTTATTTTTTTGGTGTCTGCGAGGGAGGTGGCGTCGATGGTTTGGGCCTTGATGGTGGCGGATTCTGTCCGCCTTTTTTTACTGGACCTTCGGTTAATGGTTTTTTCACGCCATTACTCATTTTCTTCCTCTTTCTTTTCATTATTTTCGATTGGTAACTCAATTGTTATATCATATTCGTCTCTTGACAAATAGATTTTTGGTACATCGTATAGATACGATCCTCCATCAGTTTTATAAACAGATACATCACCGAGAACAACCTCTCTTTTCTCTCCTGAATCAGAGAAGAGCTCAATGAAGCCATAATAGGTTAAACCTGTTTTGTGATCTCTGAGATATATATAGTCTATATCTTTAGTACTATGAAATAACGACCAAACATCTTCTTCACCGAAATGCTTAGTTATTTTTATCAATCTACCAAATTTATATGCTAATTTGTAATTATAAAAATAAGCACTAATAATACCAAATACATAATTAATTATTGTTAAAAATAAAAACTGCGTATTGCTAAATATCTGATCTTCTGAAGTGATTTTAAAGAAAACGAATTCAATATCAGATTTTGAATAGTTATTAATAATACCAACCACAAGATCGTAAACAAGGCAGCTAAAAACTGTATAGGCGATTATTTCTATTATATCAAACCAACTATCAAGGATCTTTTTGGATTTACCAATACTCTTATACCTTCTGCTAATTACTACCCCAAAAAACCCTGGAATAAGTAGTATTATTAAATGTAAAAGAAATTTGTCTATATTCATTCTCTTAATAATCCTTCCGAAACATGTTGCCTAAATCGTTTAGGAGTATTTTTACCTACCCTGCCCTTTTGGTTGATTATGATGGTTTAAGCTGTAATATAATATTTTATATTAATCCATAATATTTAAATAATGCGTTTGTTAGAATATTTGTAGCTAAACCAATACCGACGTTCCAAGCTCCTGATGAAGCTTTTTCCATAATCTTACTAAACCGTTTACTAACATTTTTTCCTAATTTATCTTTTTGTTTTGGCTTTGGATCTTTTCTAATTGCTTCCTTTAAATTTTCAAGATCCTCACTATTAATTCCTTTTGACTTAAGGTATTTTAAAAGACTATCTAAATCATTACTTTTTACAGATATATTTATTTCTTGAGTAATTGTTTCTTCAAAAACGTTTCCTATAATCCCATAAAAATTATCAATTTTTATTTTCTGGTTATATTGTGCCTTCCCCTTTTCATCTTCAGTAAAGCTCATTTTTTCGCCTAAAATACCTTCCGCTTCCAACTTTAAACTCCACCTTAATATAATATTACGCACTGCATCTAAAATTTTTGACATACTCGATCTAGGAATAATCAATACTGGAGGTGATGGGGGATCAAAGCGTTCTATTAATATAGCTTGTTGCTCAGATGAAAAAGGAATAGTTAAGAAATTCTTTTTATTATTATCTTGTTTTTTAAAAATATATTCAATTTCACTTATAGGTTGTGTAATAGAGCGTTCAAGTCCTCCTTTTGGGAAATCACGCCATATTAATGGAATCCAAATTCTATTATATGGGTTCCATGCTTTTATTTCACCCATTACATGCCTATACTTAGGAACTTCCTTCACATTATTATAGCCATCTAACTCTTTGTTAATCCATATTTGAAAATCTAATAGATTCAGCTTTGTAGCTACTATCAATGCTTGTTTTAATAATTTTGTGATTGACTCATTTTCATCTGTTGCCAACTTTTGGAGTTCAATTACTATTGATGATTTCATTTTATTTTAAAATTTCACCTCTAATTTTCAGATTATCTGAATACATTCCAATATCATTAAGTATATTGGCCATACCATTTCCTCTTTTGAATAGACTTTATATTTTTTAAAATAGAATTCTTGGGAGACTTATTATTGGATTTCTTGAAATTATTTTAGTATATTTCTTGGAAGAATATAATTAATATTATAGAAGTTTCTTAATTATATTAATTATAATTTATTTTTATTTCAATATTTTAACAAAGGAAATTGCTAAATCTTTTAAATCTTATTATATTCATTATACGACAAATCTTTCAAAAACCCTCTTTTAAAAAAACTTATTTTAACTCCCCTGCTCTTCTAATGCAAGGATTCCGGAAAGTTTTATAATATATTATTTAATTTATATAGGAAATTTCATTTGGAAAGTTATCTTCTATGTCCTTCTCTATTCTAGCGTTATCAAACTCACTTTAATAGAAAATAGGAATCCATCCTATTTTTTCTTTGGTTTATCTTTCCATTTTAAGAGGTCTTCTTTTAGGACGTCTATCTATAATAATACCTAAAGCCTCAACCGTCCGGTTAAGAACTTCTCAAGTACTATAGGTTTTTCGTTAAAAGTTATCGGATTATTGACTTGGTACCCATTGCCCCCTATTATCTAATTTAAAAGTAAAATATTAATTATCTAAAAAATGGGATATGTCCTTATTTATTCTAAAATCTCTATTTCACCCTCCTTAGTTTTTGCCCTTAATTCTTCATTCACCTTATCAATATTTTCTTCCATCGCTCTAATCAAATATTCAAGGGATTGCTCTTTAGAAAACCTCGTCTTTGGTAGTTTTAGTTCCTCAGCATAATATAAATATTTCTCTTTTAAAGTTTCTTTATCCAGTTCTAATTTAGAGGTTAATTCTCTAACCAAATTTATGATTCCTGGTGCCAAAATTAAAGTTCTAGGCATATAAGCATTACCATTTGATAAACCACTCAAATCTATATGGCATATTGTTAAATAGAGTTTTAAAGCCGATTGGTTGTCCTGTTTGTCTTCATAAACTCTGGCTTTTGATAAAAGCGAATTTCTATATAGCCCCCAATCTCCATTATCCCTATTTTGCATTGCGTTGTTTTTTAGCAATTCAAGGGCTATATCATATTTTGCACTATCATCGGTTCTATCTTTAAGTAAGTTATGGTATTTATCTAAAGAAATTTCATCTTTTAAGTGTTGTGACTTATGATAATAAATAATGTGTTCATTTTTTTGAACTATAATCTTCCCTTGATCGTTTAAAATGTAATACGAGTCTGGAAAGTCAGTTTTAAGCTCTTCTTCGCTTACATTGGTTATTAGACGTTCAATTAACTCTTGTTTTTTACCTGAAACTTTTAAGTTGTGCTTTTTTAATACTTCCTTTAATTTACTGGTTTTGATTCTTTCTATGTTATTTACAATAGAGTCTGATTTGATTAAAAAATTATTAGTTAAAGCTTTTTCTAATAATGAACTGGGGTTTGCACCGTATTGATATTCAAAATAATTCGGAAACTCATCACCCACCTTGTGTCCATCAGCTCTTTCTAAAAAGATAACATCTACAGGTTTAATGTTCATATTATAATTTCTCTCTTCTGTTTCAGCCTTTTTTACTTCTTCATCCGAGATAAGTTTAAAAGGCTGGTCTTCATTTCCCTTTTTTTTGATGTAAGGATTATCCTCAGAATAATCCTGTTTAGAAAGAGGTATATTACAATTTTTACAAAATTTACTTCCTTCTTCGTTTTCAAAATCACATAGTGGACATTTTATTTTCATACTAATAAAAATACCCCCTTTGTTTTTATAACATAATTAAAATAGGGACAAATTCTTTCTTTAATACGGTTTAGATTTCCATTTTACGAGGTCTTCCTTTAGGACGTCTATCTATAATAATACCTAAAGCCTCAACAATCTGATTAAGAAACTCCTCAGATCTTATAGGTTTTCCGCTAAAAGTTACCGAATTATTGACCTGGTACACCTTCCCTATTATCTAATTTAAAAGTAAAATATTAATTGTCTGAGAAAATGGGATATGTTCCTATTTATTCCAATAAAGCCATAGATAGAATTCCATCAAGAAAAGATAAACATTTTTTAATAAATATGATTTAAGAATTACTTATCTCTTTTTTCAGTCCCCTGCCAAGTTTCAAATACTGGTAAATTATATTTATTGGGTTTTTCTTCTGGTGTGTAAACAATCACATAATTTATATTTTTCCACCCAATAAAACCATTTCCTTCTCTGCATTCATAATAATTTTTTATCCAGGTTCCCGTATTTAGATAAAGGGATTCACGTATTTTTCCATTATCCTGCTTGTCGAGAAAAAGTGGTTGTTGTAGGGGAAAATGGGTATGCCCCATGACTACATATTGGATGTTCTCGCTCAGACTATAGAAAAGTTTAATCGCCCCTTCTATATCACTGTGACCGCCTATCTTACTTACAATATAATCTATAATCCCTGATAGTTTTTCGAAAGAAAATATTCTAAATTTCTCTAAACAATAAATACAAGCTTGAATCATATCTGCCGTATCAAAGGGATGATACCATTTGTCATGATGTTTGTACCAATTTTTTACAAATTTCAAATTATTAAATTCATCCATTACTTCATCTATCGTATCTTCAATGATATCTTTTAATACTATATTTTCATTTACTTGAAAAAGAAGCCATTTTAAAGTTGCACAATAAGGTCGAATGTTTCCTATTTCTTGAAAATTATATTTTAGTCGAATTGTATCTTCACTACTTAGTGAATTTTTTAACTCAATATTTTTTATTAATTTATAAGGAATTTTGGCTAATATTTCTGTTGTAATAGCATCGCCAATCGGAACTAATCCATAATCTAAATTGTTATATGAAGGTCCTCCCTCATAATTGAATTTGTCAAATATATGTCCATGTGTGGCATATACTCCATGTTCAATATTAGAAAAGGTATGCTTAAAATTTTCGGCATTATTAGTTTTTAAACCTAAAAGTTCACTTACTTTTTCTTTCAATCCATCTATCATCCAACATAGTCTATCATGGTTTCCGGATATATAAATAGTTTCAACATGAGTGTCTTTAAATCTATTTTCCAGATTTTGTTTGGAGAATAAATTGAATGTATCTTTGTTTTTTTCAGCAATTTTTTCTAATATGATCTTTGCTCTTTTTTTCATGTTTTCAGTATCATTTCCCCAAGGCCTATCTTCTTCTTTTTCCTGAAACCATTCTTCAGTTCTGAGAAGATCAAATATGTCACCTAAAAATACTATCTTTAATTCTTTTTCTTTATTCTTAGTTTTTTTTGAATGCGTTTTAATATCTGATAAAAATAACTTAAAAGCAGATGTAGGAATGTTATGTTTTCCAGCAGTTTCATCTACAAAGTGTAAATCACTAATAAAAACTATCATATTTTTTCTCCTTTTTTAATATCCATTAAAAAGGACAGAATAAGAAAATAATTATATTACTTCCTTGCTCTGTCCTTTTACCTAAAAGATTCTTCCTAGAAAATTAGGAAATAGTTCTTTAAAGTAAACTCTGTATGGGTTTTCCTAAAGATTAGGAATTGCCCGTCGGTGCTTTTTGGTATAAAGCTCTCCAGAGTTCTGTCCGGTAACAGTCCTTTTGCCTGAAAGTTTGGATACTTTTCGTATCTTGCCTCTTCGGCTCCTTTTCTTTTATGATGGAAAGAAAAAGTCTCTCCTGTTACCTTCATACAGATTAAAATATTAAGTTTTAGGTTGAGTGATGATAGAAGATTGATAGTTTGATGGTTTAGTATAGTTAGGATGTGTTACTTAGTGGGTCTCTTGGGATAGAGAAAGAATGCTACTCTTATGCTAGATCTTAGATAATATAGCTTTCTATTTTAGTATAATATTATTATAGTTATTCTGCTTAGATGAAAAATAAGCTTATTAAACTTTTTTAATCACTATTTTATATATACTATACAACTTATTAAAAATCCTTCTTTTTCTGAAAAATAGTTTATAAGAAATAAAAAAAGCCCTTCATTAAAATGCCAAAGGGCTGAAAATTGTTTGGCTCTCCAAAAAATCATTGGGTCAGGTCCTGCCATATCACTTTTTGTCTTCCCCTTCAATTTTTTTAACCGCTCTGCTCACCGTAGTATAGGGGTAATCTGATTATAGTGCTAATATGGCATTGCCCTTGTTATATTGCAAGACCTGACCTGTATTGTTCTTTCAATGTTTCAATTGAGTTTATGGAGTATTAACACTTCCAATTACCTGTCCTTGAATTATTTCTTCATTCTCTTTTATAAGAATTTTCAATCTTCCAGTTGCGGGAGATTTAATCTCCATAATAATTTTTTCTACCATTATTTCAGCAATAGCCTCATTTTCTTTTACTTCATCCCCATTATTCTTGTACCAATGGGTTAATACACATTCTTCTTTGTCTCCGGCCAGTTTTGGAACCTTAATTTCAATCTTCATAAATTACCTCACTTAAACATATTTTTCACAATGTTTATAATCTTTTCCTTATCTGGTAGTGCAAATTTTTCTAAAGCTCTACTATAGGGGACAGGAATATCTGGATAAGTTAATCTTTTAGGTAAAGACTTAAATTTATCCCCCATCTGCTCAACTACGCTTGTAATTATCTCGCCGGACATACCGTAACTTTTATAATCTTCATCAACTACCAATATTCTTCCAGTCTTTTTTACTGAATTAATAACCGTTTCTTTATCTAAAGGAATAAGGGTTCTTAAATCAATAACTTCAGCATTAATTCCCTCTTTTCCAAGTTCTTTGGCTGCCCAAAGAGCTTCGTATACCATTTTAGCAACAGTTACAATGGTAATATCGTTTCCTTCTTTCACTATTTTAGCCTTTCCAAAAGGAATGGTGTACGCTTCTTCTGGTACCTCTTTAATTGCTTCCTCTAAAGGGGTTACCCAACCAAGCCCCATTATACCTTTATGAAAGAAGTACATAACTGGGTTATTATCTCTAATAGCTGAAGCCATCAGTCCTTTGGCATCATAAGAATTTGAGGGGATGACTACCTTCAGTCCTGGGATATGAGCAAATAAACTATAAAGGCACTGTGAATGCTGGGCTGCATCACCGTAACCTCCACCCATTGCTGTCATTATAACTAGTGGCATTTTAACCTGTCCATCTGACATATAGTGAACCTTTGCTATATGGTTGTATAACTGATCCATTGCAACACCAAAAAAGTCAACAAACATTAATTCAACAATAGGTCTCATTCCTTTTGCCGCTGCGCCTAATGCAGCTCCAATAAATGCGGATTCGCTTATTGGTGTATCTTTCACTCTTTCAGGACCAAATTTTTCAAGCAATCCGTTCGTTGCGCCAAATATTCCTCCATAAATTCCTATATCTTCGCCCATTACAAAAACATTATTATCTTTTTCCATCTCCAGAGATATAGCCTCTGATATAGCTTTATACATAGGTAACTTTCTTGCCATTTTAATTACCTCCTATAAATACATTCTCTAACGCTTCTTCGGGCTTTGGATAGGGACTATTTCGTGCAAATTCTATTACCTCTTCAACTTCTTCTTCAATTCTTTTCCTTATATTTTCCACTTCTTTGTCTGTGATGATCTTTTTCTCTAAGAGTAATTTTTCAAATTTGAGAATTGAATCCTTTTTCTTTGCAAGCTCTAGATCTTCTTTTGGCCTATAAAGCTGTCCATCACCTTCAAAATGTCCTCTCAGTCTATTTACTTTTATTTCTATTAATGATGGTCCTTCACCTTTTCTTGCTCTCTCAATAGCTTTTTTGGCAACTTCATAGACATCCAAGACATCTTGCCCATCTACGTTTACTCCAGGAATTCCATAAGCTTTTGCTCTCTCACTATTCTCTGCAATAGCTGTGGATTTATCTTTTGCCACAGAAATAGCCCAACTATTATCTTCAATAACAAATATAACCGGTAATTTCCACAAAGAAGCCAAATTCAAGGATTCATGAAAAGTTCCTTGATTAGCAGCCCCCTCTCCACCAAAAGCAACGCCAACAAAATCTTTCTTTGTCATTTTCGCGGCAATTCCTGCTCCAACAGCTTGTGGGAAACTTGCTCCCACAATTCCACTGCAACTAAAATTTACATTTGCATCAAAAAGATGCATATGTCCGCCTTTTCCTCGAGATAGTCCTGTTTCTTTTCCAAATATTTCAGCCGTCATCTTTTTAAGATTAACACCCTTTGCAATTGCAAAATGGTGGGCTCTATGTGTTCCTACCACTACATCATCCGGTCTTAAATGTATACATATTCCTACTGCAGCTGATTCTTGCCCAGAAGATAAATGCAATTCGCCTGGTATCGGACCAGCAGCAATGTCGAAAGCGGGAGTTTTCCCTTCGTAGTAAATTTTCCCCACTGTCTCTTCATACGTTCTTATCTTCCACATGGTTCTGTACATCAATAAGAGCGTCTCTTTTGAAATATCTTCTATAAACATCTTCTTACCTCCTTGTTAAAATGATATGGTGATACTTTTGGATTTTCTCCTATAAACTACTCTCACCTCCTTTTAGAAACTCCCAGTCTTGTTTATTTAGTTTTAGCTCCAAGAGTTGATTGCTTCTGGGTTCTCCAAATAAAATTTTAACCTGTCGAGAAATTTAGCCGCCAACGCTCCGTCTACAGCTCTGTGATCAAAAGTTAAAGAAAGCGTCATAATTTGACCTATTTTTATTTCTTTATTCTCTACTATAGGTTTCTCGGTAATTTTATTTACACCCAGAATTGCTATTTGAGGCGGATTTATTATCGGATTAAAAAAATCGACGCCGAACATTCCGAGATTTGTAATGGTGAAGGTTCCTCCAATGAAATTTATTTTCTTTAATTGACCACTTTTAGACTTCTCTATAAGTTCTTCGTAATCCACAAGAAGTTGTTGTAAACTTTTTTTGTCCACGTCTCTAATGACCGGAGTGACTAAACCAATAGGGCTATCGATTGCTAAATTAATGTTAATATTATCATACAGGATAATTTTATTTTCTTCCAATGCAGCATTTAAGTCAACAAAATCATTCAATGCCCTTGCTATAGGTTTGAGCATTAACAAAGTGTAGGATAACTTCTTCTGCTTTTTTGATAATTCTCCTTGCAGTTCGGTAAACCTATCCATTTTGACTTCCATATTTAAGGTTACATGGACAGCTTCTCTGTAGCTTCTGGATAATCTTTCGCTAATAATTTTTCTTATTCCAAAGATTTTACTTTCTTTCTTTATCTTAGGTAGGTAATTTTCCTTTGTGTAGTTTTCTATGTCTTGTGACGTGATTTTTCCTTCTAGTCCTGTTCCTTTTACCTTATTTATGTCTATCCCGTATTGGTCTGCTATTAGTTTTATTTCTCTACTTATTTTCATTGGTTATCTCTCTTATTTTAATAATTGTGAAAATTTTTCTTGCCTTGCTTCATCTTCCAAATTATGTAAAATATTTTTTAAGATATCTTTTTTCGGGAATAACATAATATAGCCTCCGTTTTATAGTACGGATTCTATTTTTATTTAAGTAATACTAAAGGTTAGTGCGAATGGTTTTTATATCTTTGATAGCAAGTTTTGATTGAAGTTCTTCTAGAGTGAAAACAGGAGAGTGAAAAACAGGAAAGGTGTATTAATTACTAATTTTATTACATAATATAGCATAAATTCGCAAACTAAACAATAATACACTCTTACATTTTTTTACAAATTATATATAATAAATCATAAAGTATTATCAAAAGAACCTATTCCCTATGAACTTGCTGATGTCTTTGGTTGAATCGTTGGATATATAGGCCATTTAATTGTCTCATTCCTCTTGATAAGTTACCCTCAGGGGTTTCAATAAGTAGATGATAATGGTTGTTCATCAGACAGTAGGCATGCAATAGGAAGTGATATCTTTTTACCACCAAAGATAAGACGCTAAGGAAATCAGCAAAGTCCTTCTCATCAAGGAAGATCATTTGCTGGGCATTTCCTCTAGAGGGGAGGTGATAAACTGCACCTTTAAATTCTATCCGTAATGGTCTAGTCATGTCTGCCAATATAGCATAGCCCTTGTTATATTGCAAAACCTGACCCTGTATTGTTCTAATTTATTTAATTTTTAGACTTTATTTGAGCTTCCAGTCTCCAGGTGGAGAAGTTTCTTTAACTAATAACATCACATAATCAAAATGTTCACCATATATTGAACTACTACCAGGATAAGGCACGATGTCAACAAAAATTGACGGATATACATAAGCAATACCACAAACCACTACGGGAGGACTATAAAATTTATAAAAAGAAACTATTACCGAAGCTTCGCCTT
>Ga0315284_10000801_pt1 | contig 43228 bp, 39 predicted proteins | sample YL17G09_16_MG_FD_203696 | JGI IMG/M metagenome (GOLD analysis project Ga0315284, IMG submission 203696) | Sediment microbial communities from Yellowstone Lake, YNP, Wyoming, USA - YL17G09_16 | ecosystem: Environmental > Aquatic > Freshwater > Lake > Sediment | place: USA: Wyoming | collected...
CCAACGACTTTGGGGCAGGCGACCAGGGCGGAGCTTCCCGGTTCTTCGCGAACTTCACCCCCGACATCGACGTGCCGTTCCTGTACACGGGCAAGGCGAGCAAGGCCGACAAGGACGCCGACCTCGACCAGACCTTCGAGGAAGCGATCTCGGACCCGCTGGCGATCCACCGTGGCCGTCGGATGGACGAGCCTTCGCGGATCGACGGAAAGCCGCCGGCTGTCTCCAGGAACACGCACCCGACCGTTAAGAGTCAGGCGCTCATGACCTACTTGGTCCGGCTCGTGACTCCGAAGGGCGGGATCGTCCTGGACCCATTCGCCGGTTCGGGTTCGACCTTGGTGGCCGCCATCACTGAGGGCATGAGCTTCATCGGTATCGAGCGGGAGACTGAGTACCATCGGATCGCCACGAAGCGGGCGATGGTGGCCCTGGGGCGGGCTGAGACCGAGGCGGACCAGCGGGCGGTTTTCGACTTGATGGATGAGTTGCCCCAGGAGTAGCCGGTGAAACGAGGACTCTTGCTCCGAAGCCCTGAGCCGGGGTGGGCTGATCCTCGGCTCCTCGGAGTAGCTACAGCTCTCGGGGAGGCCAGGGCTTCGGACGAGGCCAGGGGCGGGGCCAAGGCCCGGGGCCGGGACCAGGGGCGGGCCAGGGAAGGGCGGAGAGCGACCCATTCGTTGGTGGGGTGGGGTGCCCGTTGTTGCTCAGATGGCTGACCTGGATGGTACCCAGGAAGGGCAGCGTGTAGCCGGCTGGGCTGTACGGCTGGCCGACGATCAACTTGGTCGGTGCGAAGGCCATGAAAGGCGTCAGGGGTTCCGTCGTCCAGGGAGCCTGCTCCATATCGACGGCTGCCAGGGCGTATTCTCCCGCATCCGTGACCGGGTACTGCGAGTCCCAGAGGTAGATCAGGTTGAGGGCGGTCCCCTCGGGGTAGTTCCCAACGAGCGCGGTCGATGCGACGGTCGTTCCGGTCGGATCGATGTGGCTGAAGAGCACCTTGTTCCCACGACCTTGAAGATGGGCAAGGATGACCGCACCCGAGATGTCGTCGTAGAGAGCGAAGAGAAGGTGCGCTTCGTGGAGCCCCGGTGGTGTACTCAATGTCAGGTGCAGGTCGATGTACCCCTGCACCCCCAAGAAGCCAGAGTCCGTGAGATCGAACTCGTTCGAGCCGACGCCGGTGATGAACGTTCCAGGAAGGGGTACATCGAGGCCCTGCACGGTCCCGCCAGGGTTGGCGTATCCAATGAGCCCTGACGGGTACAGGATCATGCCTTCGGGCGGCGGTCTCTGGTCGCTCATACCCTAGACGGGTGGATAGAAGTTTCTCGTCCTACAGGGTGCGACAAAAGAATTTGACCCGGTGAACGATTTTCTCTTGCACAGCGTCGAACCCGGTGTATAAGCATCAAGACCAGCCGGATTTGCACTCCGGCCAGTGATCCAACCGAGCACATCATGTTGACCCTATCCCTCCACAAAACAGCAAAGCAGGCGCTTCGAGCGTCGGCGTGCTGGTGTGCCCAGGGTTATCAGGGTCGCAGCTCGAAGCTCGATCACAGCCCTATCGGGGCCTCCGCGTTCGCGACGACGTTCGTCACCCTGAACCCGGAGGCCGGCCCCTAAAGGCGGAACTTCTACTCGCTCGAAAGAGCACAAGAAGGCCGCCCAGGGAAACCTCGGTGGCCTTCAGTCGTTTCTGGACCCTTCATCTGAGCCCGACGCACATGTTCACTCGACCCAACCTCATCCGCGAGAGCTATCGACGCTCTGGTTACCAGACCCTCTACGGGGTGTGACCAGTGCCCGGGAGCACTAGCTGGCTGTAAACCAGTGGCCTTTTGGCGAGGGGTTCGACTCCCTCATGCCCCACCACCAAGAACGAGAACGATCATGAAACAGAAATCGAAGACCGTGCCGGTGAAGGCCGGCGGAAAGAGCGAGGGACGTTAGCACCAAGGAGGTGCAGGGGACTTTTAATCCTCAAGAGGCCAGTTCGATTCTGGTGCGTCCCACCGACCCTATCGGGGGTTGGCGTCAAGGTGACGCAGCAGACTCTTAATCTGATAGAGGCGGGTTCGATTCCCGTGCCCCCGACGAAGTGAAGTTGTTTGACAGCATTCCGGTTTAGCCCAGTGGCAAGGCAGCGGTCTCTGAAGCCGCGGAGCGGGGTTCGATTCCCTGAACCGGAGCCATCCTTCGCAAGAGGGAGTAGTTCCTTGACAATCTAGCAGGACTTGGACGTGCTCACCGTCCCCCTTGTTCGGGGGAGGATGCAGCCGCAGCGTGATCGACCCCGACAATACTGGGGGCTCCAGCGGGCGGCGTGTGGGTGACGCGATCCTCTCCTGTTCGTCTGTGATGGCGACCTCCCGTGCCTCCCAAGGGTCCGGGAGGTCGCCAGCAGTTTTCTCATTCCGGAGTGGCTAAGTGGCAAAGCAGGCGGCTGTTAACCGCCCTATCGCAGGTTCGACTCCTGCCTCCGGAGCTGATGCCGGACCCTCTTCCTTCGGGGGGAGGTGCTCCGGTGTCCCAAAGTTCCGATAGAATGGTCCAGGTATGGACCGCCTCTCGCGGATCTTCGGAAAGCAGTACCTCTTCTTGGAACGTCCGCTCCCTCAAGGGGCGGCTGACCTCGATGAGCCGGTCCAGTTTGCGGACGGGTCGATCAAGATGACCCGCCGGACGTATGGGGAGGAAGCGTACGCGACCTACCGGAAGAACCTCGGCCGGGAGCCGGACCTCGGGGCGGCATCGCCCTTCAACAACTACATCTACGCGATCGACGGTCTTCGGATCTTCGAGGGCAACGACCGGGACATCCAGTTCGCGCTCTCCAGGGGCTTCCTTGACACGGAGAAGCTCGATCAGCTCTTCCCTGGGTGGACGACGGGTTCCTTGGCCCGAGAGCCCGCACAGGCTCTCCTGGGGGCTTGCCTGGTTCGTCCGTTCACCGGGTACTTCGATGGCTACGAACATGACCCGGCTTCGCCCTCACGGTTCTGGGGCCGTCTCGGCCTCTGGTTGCCGGTCGTTCTCTCGAAGGCTCGGCTCGTCGATGGGAATGTTCAGCGGTTCGTTCGTGAGGCACCCGACCCCTCTCTGACCATCCCAGCGGAGGTCACGAGAGAGTTGGAGCACTTCACGGGATTCGAGGGCCGGTCCCTGTCGGGGGAGACTCGACACTGGCTTCAGGAGCACTTTCCCGCGAAGGCCGTCACGGTTTACCGGGGGACGGGGATGAACGCCACGTCGTTCGTGGACCTCGACAAGCGGTCGAGGGACCGCTTCGGTGTGCCCCTCCTGGGCCTTCACGCGGGAGCTGAGCTGTCGATGACCCGGGATCGAGACACGTCCTGGACCACGACTCCCCAGGTCGCCCGGGAGTTCACCCGGGCTGCGGGGTCGCTTCGGGTCTTGCTTCAAACGAAGCTCACACCCAGTCAGATCTCGGTGGACCTGAACCACGTCCCTCTCGAAGTACGCAAGCAGTTCGTCCACTTCAGCCAGAACGAGGTCATCGCGGCCCCTGGCACGATTCGGGTCCGGGTTCTTTCGGTGGAAGCAGAACCGGGCTTCTTGAAGCGGGTCGAACGTGACCCTGCTTTCACCAACTTGACGTTCGTACCGCGCTTCGGGTTTGCCCCGAAGGAAGCGGACCGGGCCGCAAGAGTCGTCTCACGGTTCATCATGCCGATGTAGCTCCAAGGCGGAGCGCCTGTTTCGTAATCAGGAGGGCTGGGGTTCGATTCCCCTCGTCGGCTCTACTACTGTTGCCTCGTCCCATGCCTTTTAGGCCCGTGGGATAGAGCGGCGTAGGAATGCGGATGATTCTCCAAGGTGGAGAACCTCGTTGCCAACGAGGATTCGGCGGGTTCGATTCCCGTCATCCGCTCTGCGGGATGGAGCAGCGGAAGCTCGCAAGGCTCATAACCTTGAGGCCGGTGGTTCGATTCCACCTCCCGCTACTGAATCGAATGCTCGACCGGGAGTACACTCCTGCAAGTAAACCCTCTCGGTCACTTCTTGTCGATTCTCCAATTCTCTGGTCAACGTGAAGGATGCGGACGCTAAAGGTTACGCGGGCACGAAGACACGAAACCGGGCGTGAGGACAGCCCGGGTCACCCTCCCCATCAGCGGAGGGGGACTACCAACGTCCCATCTTGCTCCCATCGTCTAGCGGCAAGGATCTTGGACTTTCAATCCGAGTACACGGGTTCGATTCCCGTTGGGAGCACCGCGACGAATGCCTCGCAGGGACTACACCATGCTAAGGTCGATACCCAGGTTCGATTCCTGGTCCCGCAACTGACGCGGGATCGTCTAGTGGTAGGACGCGAAAAACGTCTCCGCACCTCTTGTCGTCGCGATACTGTCCCCATCGTCTAGCTGGCCAAGGACGGCAGCCTCTCACGTTGCAAACACGGGTTCAAATCCCGTTGGGGACACCAAGCCGAATGAGTCCGGGTCTACACTTGAAATGTAAACGACCAGGACAACGCTTTGTCGGCTTCTATGGGCAGGAAGCAATTGTGGTCAATGCACTGGCTTGAAAACCCAGACAAGTCGGTTCGATCCCGACCCTGCCCACCACACATCGAATGCGGTTGGGATTACATCCCCCGCCAAGAGTCCCCGAGCCAAGGTTCGGAGCTTCTTGGGGGGGTGCCCCTTCGCCCGGATTGAACCCCGGGAAGTGGGGGACCAGATGTCTCGTCCAGCTCTTGTCGGTGGTGAACGCTCAGATGATGGAATGGCAGACATGCCGGTCTCAGAAGCCGGTGCCGTAAAAGGTGTGGGGGTTCAAGTCCCCCTCTGAGCACCGGGGCCGCTCGTCCCCGCTGGAGCCTCGGTCACTTCGAGGTCCGCAAGCTCCAGAACGAAGTCCGCAACATCGAGTCAGATGGCAAGACGCCGGCCCCCAAGCCGGAGGATCGGGTTCGATTCCCGAGACACCCGAAGGGACTCTGAATCCCGGAGGGAGGACCGAGGTACCCACGAGAACGAATGCAACCGTGGTGGAATGGCAGACACGCGAGCTTGAGGTGCTCGTGCCGTAAAAGGTGTGAGGGTTCGACTCCCTCCGGTTGCACCAGTCTTCCTGTACTGGCTCGGGAACTCCTCATCGGAGGATGACAACCCGCGAGCACTCCTGGGACTCCGTCGGTGAACGGTAACCGGGGGTCGAGAACAGGGTCATGGGGGATTTGTCGTCTGGTGACGGCGCTAGCTCGACAAGCTAGATCAGAGGGGTTCGATCCCCCTATCCCCTACCAGGCCAGCGTGGCGGAATGGCAGACGCACTCCATTTAGCGTGGAGCGTCCTCGTGACGTGAGGGTTCGAGTCCCTCTGCTGGCACGGCTGCGAATGACAGTGGGACTACACGACACCCGTGGCTTCGACGCCACCTTGGGCTACTAGGGCCGGGGTATCTTCACGTCTCGCGACCAACTTGTCGCAGTTCAGTTCTTCATCGGAGTGTAGCTTAGCCTGGCAAAAGCGCGTGCTTCGGGAGCACGAGACCGGTGGTTCAAATCCACTCACTCCGACTACTTCCGCGGGAGGAAGGCCCCACGACCCGGGGGAGCTTGGAAGAAGGGGTTGCTCGTCTGCTCGATGAGGCCGCCAAGGGCCGTTCGGCAGGCGGGCGCCCCCAGGGTCATTCGACCGTCTTGGGGTCGAACGTCCCCTTTGGTCCCTCGACCTGGCCTTCATCGTTGACGGGCCAGCTCTTCTGGCGACCGAGGGCCGCGAGGTCACGCTTCCGGAGGATGGCGTCGGCGATGTCCTCCGCCTGTCCCTTGGACACGCCGGTCTGCTCCCGGATCGCATCCCGGAGCTTCTCGACCTTGTGCTGCTTCGTCTCCTTGTGCTCGAACTTGAAGGAGAGGAAGCGGCGGACAACTTGATCGGCGGAAGCCATACCAGGCCCGGCTGACAAGAAGATTTTCGGGGTGTTGGGCAATGGTGGCCCGCTTGCTTTGGGTGCAAGATCCTGCTGGTTCGATTCCAGTCACCCCGACCTCGGAAGGTGAAGGCTCAGTGGTGGGCCGCCAGCCTCGAAAACTGGTTGCGGGAAACCGCAGTGGTTCGACTCCACCTCCTTCCGCCGCATGGAAGATGAAGTCCCGGTGGCGGGACACTCGGTTGCTACCCGAGCTGCACCGCAAGGTGCGAGGTTCGACTCCTCCTTCTTCCGCCGGTTCTCTCGGGAACCTTCATGGTGGCCGTCGTCCAATGGTAGGACACGAGATTGTGGCTCTCGGCACGCGGGTTCGATTCCCGTCGGTCACCCTACGGGGGCAGTTGTCTGCCCGTTCTTGTCCCTCACGGGAATGTTGGCGTGGACTACATACCGCTGGACGCCCCCTAGCCGGCCTCGCGAGAGGCCGGTTCCAGCCCCACTTCTTCTTGTGGTACTCTCCAGTAGAGGCTCGCGATGACCACCACAAACTTGTACCTCGCTCTCGATGAAGCTCGGACCTGGGCCAAGGCTCGGGCGGTACCGCTCAACCTCGGGTTCACGCCGGACGGAGGGTTGAGCATCCAGGGCTACAAGGCCGGGGCGACCCCGGAGGACCAGCCGGACAGGGCCCAGTGGGTGCTCAGCTCGATGGACCTCCGGAAGGGCTTCGGCATCGACCCTCCGGGCTCGTTGGGTGAACCGAAGCCCTTGCCGGGTCTCGGGGCGCAGCTCCGGTTCGTCCTCGGTTCGCCTCTCGGGCCGACCATGCTGGCCACCTTTCTTCTGGACGACGACCACGACCTCACCAAGGCCATCGTCGCCAAGGCGGTGGCTCTGCGGGCTCAGGTGGAGGGCGGCCAGAACATCGACCCCTGGCAGGCCACTCTCGATGCGCTGGAGCCCACGCCGGCTGCTCCGGTCGAGATGTTCAAGGCTCCCCCTGGTCCCAAGCCGGCGGGCTCTTCGTTCACCGATCTCATCCGCCCTCGTCCGTGACACACGGCGGGGCAACATCCCCGCGTGACCTAACGGACAAGGTACTGGTCTACGAAACCAGATTCATGCAGGTTCGATTCCTGCCGCGGGGGCTGCGACGAATGTAGTGAGGACTACATCAACCAGCGGGTCGTGGGTTCGATCCCCACTCCCAGAGCTTGCTCTGGGATAGCTCAGTGGCAGAGCAGCCGGACCAACGTCTTCACGCTTCTTGTCGTCGCAACTTAGGGCCGTAAGCATCTGGTGAGGCTGCTCCGCTGTCCACGGAGTGAGGCGGGTTCGATTCCCGTCGGTCCTGCTATGCCTCGTGACGCGACTGGGGTCGCGGGCCGCCTGTCTAGCGGTTGAGACGGGTTCGATCCCCGTACGGGGCGCTGTGGCAAATGCTCGTGGGGACTACATTGGAAAACCGGCGCCCGAAAGGGTTTGGGGGTTCGACTCCCCTCATCTCGGGGTAACCTGGGGTGTGGCGGAACGGCAAACGCACCGGTGCCGAAAGGCTGCTGTCTCTGCACTTCTTGTTGCCACAAATGCCCCCTCAGCACGACGGATCGTGCAACGCGCTACGAACGCGGAGGCTGAAGGTTCAAATCCTTCAGGGGGCGCCAGGACGTTCTGCGAACTCGTCAGGCCCGGAAGGGAGCAGCGAAGCAGGACGGCCTTCTAGGGGTATCGTTCAATGGTAGGACTGCCGCCTCCAAAACGGCTAATGCGGGTTCGATTCCTGCTGCCCCTGCTGAAGTGAAACAAGTGATCGCGGATCGCAAGGTCCGAGGAAAGTCCGGGCTCCACAGGACAGGATGCTGGCTAACGGCCAGGCGGGGTGACCCGACGGAAAGTGCAACAGAGAAGAAACCGCCGATGGCCCGCAAGGGATCAGGCAAGGGTGAAACGGCGGTGTAAGAGACCACCGGGCTCGTGGTGACACGGGTCGCAAGGCAAACCCCATCCGGAGCAAGGCAAACAGAGGGTGGTTCGTCCGATCGGAGCCGCAAGGCTCACCCCTCGGGTTGCTGCTTGAGCCGTCCGGGCAACCGGCGGCCTAGAGGAATGATCGCTCTCGGTGCCCACCAGTACCGAACTGAACCCGGCTTACGGTTCACTTCTTATATCGTGTTTGTTCAGAAGCATCCGGCGGCTTTGCACTTCGACCACCTCGACCCGGCGACCAAGAAGTTCAAAATCTCGACCTCGCTGAGTCGGCGATGGGCCGATGTGTTGGTGGAGATCGCGAAGTGTGTCGTCCGGTGCGCCAACTGCCACGCGGTTCAGACCGTGGGCACGCAGCGTCATCTTCTTCAGATGGGTGGGCGACCTTCCTTCTGATCTGGGGCTTCATGGTGGGCGGCAGATGGGCGTACGACTTCTGACCCGGCCGCTGAGGGGTTCGATTCCCCTCAGCTCCACAAATGGTGTACGTGGGGTGAGTGAAACGGCGTTGTCCTTGGTGCGGGGTTCGCCCCGTCGTCTACCCGGGGGCCGAGCACTGTAGCTACTCGTGTTGGGCTGCGAGCTTGAAAGCGGTCCCGGAGAAGCCGGTCCGTCGGCCGGGGGTTCAGCTTGATCTTCTTGTTCCGGTGCAGAGTCATTGGGGAGTCGTCTAATGGCAGGACGACGGTCTCTGGAGCCGTCTATCGGGGTTCGAGTCCCTGCTCCCCAGCAAATCGGGGCTGTAGCTCACTTGGGAGAGCGTCTGGATGGCATCCAGAAGGTAAGGGGTTCGATCCCCCTCAGCTCCACTGCTTCCGTGGCACGAACGGGGCGACACCTGCCAAAGTGGTGTGACAACTGGGAGAGACCCGACACGGGGCCTTAGCTCATTTGGGAGAGCGTTCCCCTCGCACGGGAAAGGTGGCCGGTTCGACCCCGGTAGGCTCCACCAGGATGAATCGTCGTGCGTTTCTCTTCGGCCTCCTCTGGGCGCCGATGGTCCTCGGAACCAAGGACCGGTTCCTTCTCATCGGGGACAGCCTGGCGTACTTGCTCAGGCGGCCGATGTGGCTGGAGGCCAAAGCACGAGGGCTCACGTTCCACGGGGAGGGTCGTGGAGGCACCACGCTCGCCCAGTGGCTCGACAAGGGTTGGGCCCGGCAGGCCATCCAGTCCTTCAAGCCGACGGTCCTCCTTGTCCAGCTCGGGACGAACGACCGAGTGCCGGTGAACCGACAGCGGTTCGGGGAACGGGCCAAGAAGCTCGTGGCTCTCGCTCACGGGAAGGGGGTCAGGGTCGTTTGGCTCTTCCCGCCGAAGATGAGGCTTTCGACCGACTGGATCATCCGGGGGGCCCAGGAGAGCGGAGCCGACGACCTTTTCGATACGCAGAAGCTCGACCTCGCCTTGTGGGAGGATGGGGTTCATCCAACGCACAAGGCCAACGCCATCTGGGCGAAGGTCATCTGGGAATTTCTTGGGGCTGTCTGACGGGTCAGGGCCAACCCTTGCAAGGTTGTGCATCGGGGTTCAACTCCCCGCAGCTCCACCAACGCCTCCGTAGCTCGAAGGTCGAGCAGCGGTTTTGTAAACCGCAGGTTCGGGTTCGATTCCCGGGGGAGGCTCCAAGATCCTTTCATGGTCTGGCAGGATACATGCAGAGCTTCATCCCGAGTCGATGCGCTCACATCGACACCGTAGGTACCAACGTCCTCATTCGGGGCAACATGCCGCTCACGGGGGACGATCAGCACTTCGCCTACGAGGAGATCGAAGAAGCCTCAGCGGTCCCTCTGACGGGTTTCAAGCTCATCGACATGCCGATCATCGACAACGTGGGGGAACGCCCCTATTGGTCGAAGGAAGTCTCGGCTTTCGGGGTGGACCCAGATCTCTACCCGACGAGCTACTGGCCTCCCTATCTGCACCCGGGCTACGACCCCAAGGAGCAGCTCGGGACCGCGGTGACGACCGAGGGTGGCAGCTACCCCGCGAGCCTCGTCTGGTGGCCCTTCGAGGGGCTGCCGGTGGGCCAAGACCCGGGCATCTACCTGAACGCCCCTGGTTGGAACTACTCGGGCTTCGTGAACTACGTGATCGAGATGCTTCAGACGCTTCAGAACACGGCCATCTACGTCCACTGCATGTTGGGGGCCGACCGGACCGGGGCCTTCCACATCGGCTACCTGATGAGGGCCCAGGGCATGGGCCTGAAGGACGCCATCACCGTGTCTACTGCATCAACCTCGGCGGGCCCTCCGAACGCCGACTACATGCGCCTCGTCGAGGCGTACTCGAAGACTTTGCCGACGTAGCTCCAAGGCGGAGCATCTGCATGGTAAGCAGAAGGGCTTGGGTTCGATTCCCATCGTCGGCTCCGCAGCGAATGACGCAGGGACTACATTGGATGCCTGGGGCTCGGACCTCAAGCTGACCCGTCTCAAAACCGGGTCCGCGGCGAAATGTCTCCGCACTTCTTGTCGCTGTACTTGCGAGCATGGCCGAGTGGTAAGGCAACTGGCTTCCAACCAGTCTTTCGGGGGTTCGAGTCCCCCTGCTCGCTCCTCGACGAATGCTAGAGGGACTACACGACCAAGGGGCACAACCCCGGTGGCCTTGCAGGTTCGACCCCTGCCTTGAGCCCGAAAGGGCTCTTGAGTGGCACATGTGGAAGGGCCACCACTGTCTCTCACTTCTTGTCGTCGAAACCTAGAGCTTGTCGGCCTTGGCCTTCACGGCGTTCCATGAGGGTGGGGCCAGTGTTGCGACGGGGGGTGGCATGGGGACTGGCACCGCGGCGGGCTGGGGGGGGGGGGCGGGGGGCCTCACGATCGGTGGGTGGGTTGCGCTGGCCGTCGGGTGAGTCCCTGCATCGGCTGGGGCCGGTTTGGCCGCGGATGCCGATGAGGTAGGTACTGGGGGAGCCCCCGCATCGGCATCGGGGATGCCGTCTCCATCTCGATCCGCGAGCTTGATGTTCAGGGCAGTGACCTGCTCTCGAAGGGCCGCCTGGTCCTTCTGGATGTCGGCGATGTGCGTCGAGAGGGTCTCGTAGCTGGCTTGTTCGAGCCGCTTGTCGAGAGCCTTGACGAGCGAGGTGGCGGCGGTGACGAGAGCCGTCAGGGCCATGATGCCGGAGATGACGGTCTTCAGGTCGAAGAACCGGGAAGGTTTCGGGTCGCCCATGCTTCAGACCCCACAGTAGAAGATTCTTGCGGGTGTAGCTCGAAGGTCGAGCATGGCGTTCCCAACGCTAAGGCACGGGTTCGATTCCCGTTACCCGCTCTGATGCACCGTGCCGAAGGCCAGTCCAGGGTGCCGACGGTTCGTGGACGCTTGGCCCTGGTAACGGCGTCCTGCATCGCTATGTCGAGGTACCCAAGTGGTAAGGGACCGGTCTGCAAAACCGGGATGCGTGGGTTCGATCCCCACCCTCGACTCCAACTCGGTGTAGAAGGACGGCATGACCGTCATCTGGGACTTGCTTCGTGATCGGTTGGAACAGCCGACCGATGACCTTCTCGTGCCTGAAGAGCCCGATGTCCGAGCGGCGATCTACCCCAAGAAGGTACGGGTCAGCCGGGCGGTCAACCCGCTCGACCTCCCAAAGCTCTCGACCCGGACGTTGATGCACTACCTCGAATGGGCTCGCCTCAACGGGGCGTACTTTCCGTTTGGGTACGATGGGAGCGGGCCGAGTGTCAGCTTCGAGGCCATCAAGGTGGAGCTTGCGAAGCGACCTCATGTTCCGAACAAGGTCGAGGCGAAGGCGCTTCGGCGGCAGAAGGCGGCCCAACATAAGGGTCGGGCTCCTCGCCCCAAGAAGCTCCCTGTCGAGAAGTGACTTGCCCCCGTCCGGGCGGATTCCCGGCCCAGGTGTTCTAAGCCAGGGGTGAGGGTTCGACTCCTTCCGGGGGTGCTACTTCGAGATGCAGAGCAGGATGCCCGCGACTTTCGTCACAGGGCTTCGAGTCCCAAGGTTGCCCGTGTTCAACTGGACGGTGACCTGGAGGCCCGCGGAGGTGTCCTGGGTCCAGATCGGGAGGTCGAAGAGCGATGCTTCTGTTGGGAAGGCCCCGCCAACGTACGTCTTGAGCACGCCGTAGAAGATCGGGTCGAGGTTCTGGGTCGTGGCACAGAGGCTCGCAGGAGCCTGTTGGGCGATGATGTCCAGAACTTCAGCAGCCGTCGGAAGGCGGTAGCTCGATCCACACTGGACCTTCGCCGTCGTGACATCGAGGGACCCAGGAGGGCTGGCCACTTGCCAGATCCAGGTGTGCCCAGTCTTCGAGTCGGAGATCACCAGGAAGAAGGGGGGTCCGGTGAAGCGGCTGCCGGCGGAACACCCGCACTTGCCGGCGGAGCAGCTCCAGGTGCAAACGCCTCCAGCAAGCTCCCACTTCGAGGAGATGCAGATCTTCGGCTGGCCCGAGAAGCAGCCCACGATGTCTCCCGAGCATTCGCCAGCATCGGAGCCACCGGCATCCGAACCTCCGGCATCGGAGCCCCCAGCGTCGCCGGCATCTGAACCCCCGGGCCCGGAGTCGGTTCCGGCATCGCTGCCGCCAGCGTCCGTGCCACCCGAGCCTGAATCGGTCCCGGCATCCGAGCCGCCTGAGCCTGAGTCGGGGGCTGCGTCCGAGCCGCTGTCCGGGGTCACCCCGGAGTCTTCCCCTCCGGTGCCTGTGTCCGGAGTTCCCGAGTCGGTCCCTCCCGTCCCTGTGTCGGGGGGTCCTGAATCGGTACCGCCTGTCCCTGTGTCGGGGTTGCCGGCGTCGCCTTGCGGGTCGCCGACGGTGAAGTCTGACCCCGAACAGGCTGCCAGACTGAGCGTGAAAGTGGCGAAAACAGCCGAAATGGTCTTGTGCATAGAGCTACTAGAGCCCCAGGGCGACCGATCAAAAGCCTGCTCGGACATTCTCGCGTTTCTCCCTGCCGATGGACTCGGCAACGGGCCTCCGAAGCCTGTTTGTGGGGGTTCGATTCCCCCCAGGGAGGCCATCTCCTCGTAGCCTAGCGGACAAGGCGCCCGCCTCCTAAGCGGGTCCACGAAGGTTCGATTCCTTCCGAGGAGACCGCACCGAATGAACGTGGGGACTACACTCGCTGATAACGAATCGAGGAGGGTTCGACTCCCTCAACGCCCACTCTGGGGGCGTGGTCGGTGCCTGGAAAACGTCTCTGCACAACTTGTCGGTGTTCTCGCTGGTAGGACCAATGGATGGACAGCGGTTTCATACGCCGTCGTAGAGGGTTCGATTCCCTCACCAGCGACCATCATTCGGGAGTCGTCTAACGGCAGGACGCGGGTCTTTGAAGCCCGCTACGGTGGTTCGAGTCCACCCTCCCGAGCTACGTGGGATGAGCAAGCTGGTGAATGCGCCCGCCTCACACGCGGGTCTTGCGGGGTTCGATCCCCCGATCCCACACCACGGGAGGTTCCCCGTCTGGAGACGGGCTCGGCTCTACAAGCCGAAGCAGAAGGGTTCGATCCCCTTACCTCCTACCACGGGCCGGTCCCTCAGCCGTCTGGTTGACGGCCCTCGTCTTATGAGCGGGTGGGTCTGGGGTTCGATTCCTCACCGGCCTACCAAGATCCCGGTGTATAGGCACCACCACCAAGAGGAGATCCAGATGAAAACCACGGGCTACGCCCTCAGAGAGGCGATCAAGCAGCACGAGCTGCGCAAGGACACGTCGGCAGGAGCGTTCGATGGCTCGCTCAAGAAGTGGCCGGGCGACGAGAAGGAGCACCCGACGAAGGTCGTGGAGTCCTTCCTCATGGCCGAGGCTGCCATCGCTCGGCTCCAGACGGCCCAGGCCCGGTACAACCTCATGGTCATGGTCGAGCACGACGGCCGGAAGGTGAGCCTCTCCGAGGCCATCAAGCTCATCGGCGGCATCGCTCGTGCCGAGAAGATGTGGCGGTCCGTGGCGACCCCCAAGAAGGATCGTTACGCGATGGACCGTGACGAACGGCAGGCTAACGTCGTGGTCGCTGTGGCGACGATGACGACGACCGAGGCCGTGAAGCTCGCCCAGACGGCGGCCAAGCGTGCGGGAGCCCTCCGGGCTGCCATCGCGACGGCCAACGCTCAGGAGGTCGAGATCGAGAACTTGGACCCGTCGCTCTTCGAGTGATGGGTCGAGGACGGGCCCCGCAAGGGGCTCCGTCGGACGAAGAACCCCACATCATTACTGCCGAGAGGCAGCGGTTCGCATGGTCCAGGTGGACGCCCCCCTTAGCACTCAACGCCAGACGGCACACAGCCAGGTGGCTAGCGTTTCGGGCCTGATACCTGTACCGGCACATCTCGCTCCTGTCGTTCTTCGTCCACTTAGGGCCGTGAGGAGGCTGGTTGAATCCACCTGCCTGATACGCAGGCTCCGCAAGGAACGCAGAGTTCGATTCTCTGACGGCCCACCCTTGACATTTGGTTCTGCCTCCCGTAAGGCAGAACCGTGTCGTACGCTCACGTCAAAGCATGGCGGAAGAGGGTTAAGCAGATCCTCTTCCAATCCTTCGGGGGAAAGTGTGGGTGCTGTTCTTACGACGCTTGTCCTGAAGCGTTGGAGTTCCATCACCTCGACCCCAAGGTCAAGGACATGGGGTTGTCCGACTGGTCTTCGCGTGCGTCCTTTCGAGGGATCAAGGCGGAAGCCGTAAAGTGTGTGATGCTGTGCGCCAACTGTCATCGGGAGGTTCACGCGGGCTTTCGAGTCATCCCGCCGGACGTTCGTCGCTTTGATCCACAACGCTTCGAGGTTCTACGTCAGGAGAACCAACGGGAGAAGCAGGTTGCTGCATCGAGGGTGCGGGTTCAGACCGCAACTACCCGGAAGTGCGGCTCTTGGACCACCGTGGATGTGGTTGCGCTTCGTGTCGCAGGGCATCCTTGGTCTCACATCGCAAAGGCTGCGGGGGTCTCTCCTGCGGCGGTAAAGAAGCGATTCGAGAAACTCCAGGCTCTCGACGCATGATCGTGAGTTCGATTCTCAGTGCGCCGACCATCTACGGAAGTTCTTGTGTTTCAGCCGGAGTATGCGAGTTCGTTCGCCACGCTCCATCTTCTGGAAAACCCGTCAGGCTGGAGGGCTCGACCCGGCCGAGATGACCCAGGGTGACTACCTGGACGTCCTGCGAGTCATCGACCCGGGGTCGTTGTCCGATCAGGACGTGGCGTACGCGACCTACATCTTCGACTACCTTGCGGGACACCTCAAGGATTCTCGTCTGTATGGGTACGCGGCATCTCTCGCAACGGAGTACGCACACCGTTTCGCTGGGTGGCTCGGGTACGTGTTCATGAACCGGGCGAACCTGACGCAGAAGAGCAAGGCCATGAAGGCCCTGGAGGACGGCCTCGGCAACTGGGTCGAGGGCATCCCCGGCAGCTTCAAGGGCGCCATCAAGGTGCCGTCGGACTACCTCATCCCCGAGGCCGAGCGGTTTCTCAAGATGGACAAGATCGACGCCCTCGGGGAGAAGGTCGTCAAGGTCGTCAAGCTCGACTGGATGAAGCAGGGCTCGGGCATCAAGAACGCCTCCTGGAAGGTGGGGATGGCCGAGGGGCTCGACACGCTTCCCATCACCTACGATTCGGTCCAGCAGCGATACGAGATCCCGACGAGCCGGCTGACGTACGTGAACCGCGCCAAGCTCAAGGAGCTGGGGTTCAGCTACGGGGGCAACGCCTGGTACACCGACGTCCTCGATTCCAAGATCCTCGACGAGTTGCCGCAGGCTGCGAAGATGCAGCGGGCCCCTGCTGTCCAGGAAGAGCCGATGGCGGACCCGCCTGAGTGGTTCTTCGACAAGTGGCTACCCCAGAACATCGACCGCTTCACGAAGGCGTTCAACTCGTACGGTCGTTCGGAGGGGGTTCCTTACACGTTCCGGTTCCAGCTCATCGGCCGTGAGGTGGTGGTCAAGTTCCAGCGGAACATCGACTCGATCGGTGAGGCCATCGCGGAGCTGCGGTCGAGGTACGGAGGGTCGTCTGACCGTGATGGTTGGATGACGGCCGTGGAATGCTACGGCCACCTGATGAGTGCCCAGGGGAAGCAAGCCATCCACGCCATCGACACGGCGAACAACCTGGAGCACAGCCACGGGGCGATGATGGAGCACTTCCCGCCTGGTGTGCGGTCCTGGTACCCCCGGTTCCTCGATTTCAAGTACACGGCTCACGTCGAGCAGATGGTGAAGATGATCGTGGACGAAGATCTCCGGGTCTGTGCCACGGAATTGCTTCCGGATCGTGACATCAGCTACCGGTTGGTCACCCCGAAGACCGACTACCGGACGCCGAAGGGCCTCGCCCTGGAGATCTCCAGTCAGCCGGGCAAGGCGAAGAAACGGCAGATGCTCAAGGAGGTCTTGGTCCAACACCCGGAGCTGGCCCATCGCGTTCTGGGTCTCCTCGAAGACAGGGGCCTCGACCTCGGAGTGAAGCTCGAAGATGTGGGGCTCGGAACGGCGTTCAAGTCGCTCGAAGAGGTTGGAGTCAAGTCGTAGCTTGTACCCATGCTCTACGCGGCAACGAAGCCGCGAAAGGCAAGGCATCATGGAGAAGCAAGTGCTGAAGGTCGGGTCTGAGATCGTCTACATCGACGCGCACCGGGTGAAACACTCGGCCCTCGTCACCCACGTCTTTGCGTCTGGGCACGCGGACATGGGCGGCAAGGAACCGGGTTGCAACCTCGTCTACGTCTCTGGAGATGAAACCAAGACCGACCCCTACGGGAGGCAGATCGAGCGGGCTACCTCGGTGGTCCACAAGACTGTCCAACCGGCGGGGGCATTCTGTTGGTGTCGGGCTGACGAACTCAGCCTCGATGACTGACCGCTGATCCGCTCAGGTCGGTACCGATGAGGCGCCGAGGGCCTGGGTTTCGATGTCGCGTAGAGCATGGGTGCGAAAATCTTGGGTGCCGGCCCTCATCCGGTGTATCTTCTGGAAGTTAGGGGACGACAGGTTTCGACGGGGAATGGAGAGCATCGCTAGCGAGTAGGCCCGCGCTCGTAGGGCCTCAAAACATTCGAGCCGAAATACAAGCCAACGACAACGGCAACGTCATCACCGCTCTCAAGGCGGCTGCGTGACCGATCCCGCACAAGGTAGTCCTCGTAGTGCATCAGGGATCGTCAACCACTAGGGCTGGTCAAAGCTCCGGGTTCCCGGGGGTGAGACAAGACAAGCAGGGAAACTAGGTTGCGGCCGAATCCGCGAACTCCGCCCGGGGGGCAAACCGGGATACGCTCGTAGAAGGTGATGAACGAAGTTTTTCGGACCCGGGTTCGATTCCCGGCGTCTCCACTGGCTCAGAGCCTCGGTGTCAGAAGTCTTCTGGGACTCGCGTCCTTGAAGTGGTGGAGGGAGGCCGGGTCACCGGTCGCCCCTGAAGGGTCGGCTGGGTACGCCTGGTCGGCCCTTCGATTTGTCCAGGTGGATGGAATGGCAGACACGGCCGACTCAAAATCGGCTGCCCTCGTGGCGTGCGGGTTCGACTCCCGCCCTGGACACCAACAAGCTCAACCCTCAACCCAACAGCGGAAGAAAGGCCGCCAGGTGACTCAAATGGAATCCCCGACCCTCGTGTTGAACCCCTGGATGGCCCCCCACCGCGTCTGTACGTGGTTCGACGGCATCTGCCTCATCGTCAAGGGGACCGTGGACGTACTCGAAGAGTACGACGAGACGGTCAGCTCCCCGAGCGTGACAATGCAGCTCCCGGCCGTCGTCCGTCTGCGTCGCCCGGTCTCGACCCACAAGAAGGGCGTGAAGTTCTCGCGTATCAACGTCTTCACGCGGGACAACTTCACTTGCTCGTACTGTGGGACGAGAAAGGGGATGAAGGATCTGAACTACGATCACGTCGTCCCGAGAATCCAGGGCGGCAAGACCGTGTGGGAGAACATCGTGACCTCCTGCTACCCGTGCAACGACCGCAAGGCCGGACGTACGCCGCAGCAGGCCAAGATGAAGCTCCTGCATCAGCCCTTCAAGCCCAAGACCCTCCCGATGACCCAGCCGATGCTGGGCCTGCGGGTGATCCCGGATCTCTGGAAGCCGTATCTCACGGCCGACCCGACGGTCCTCCTCGCCCACGGGTGAAAGAGCGTGGCCCCGGCTATACGGGGCACTTCAACATGTTCGCCTCTGGAGCCGGGTGGTCCGGCGGGGCAAGGAGAGAGACACGGAAAGAGGGCTTTGGCAGGCCCGAACACGCCCATGAAGACCCATGTCAACGTCGGAACCATCGGACACGTCGATCACGGCAAGACCACGCTCACGGCCGCCCTCCTGGCGGTCCAGACCCATGCGGGCCTCGCCAAGCTCAAGAGCTACGCCGACATCGCCAAGGGCGGTACGGTGCGCGACGAGAACAAGACGGTGACGATCGCCATCTCGCACGTCGAGTACGAGTCGGCGACCCGTCACTACGCCCACATCGACTGTCCAGGTCACGCCGACTACATCAAGAACATGATCACGGGTGCTGCCCAGATGGATGGAGCGATCCTCCTCGTGGACGGCAGCCAAGGCCCGCAGTTCCAGACGAAGGAGCACATCCTGCTCGCTCGTCAGGTCGGTGTGGAACGGATCGTCGTCTTCATCAACAAGGTGGACGTCTCCGACCCGGAACTCTTGGACCTCGTCATCCTGGAGACCGGGGAACACTTGGCGGCTCAAGGCTACAAGGACTCGCCCTTCGTGAAGGGGTCGGCCCTCAAGGCTCTGCGTAACCCTGGCGAGGACGGGGCCTGCATCCGTGAACTGGTCGCCGCGATGGACTCGTACTTCCCGACGCCGGTTCGGGACTTGGATGCTCCGTTCATGCTGCCCATCGAAGGCGTCCACACCATCCCTGGTCGTGGCACCGTCGTCACGGGCCGCATTGCACGCGGGGTGCTTCCCCTCAACGCCACGGTCGAGATCATCGGGCTCGTGGATGCCGAAGCCAAGCCTCGGCAGGTCGTGGTCACGGGCATCCAGATGTTCCACAAGAACCAGCCGGAAGCCCGTGCGGGCGAGAACTGTGGGTTGCTCCTCCGTGGGGTTGCCCACGACGAGGTGTGCCGCGGTCAGGTGCTCATCGCTCCTGGCTCGGTGAAGAGCCACCAGAAGGCGAAGGCCAAGATGTTCGTCATCCCCAAGGAGGAGGGCGGCCGGCACACCCCGATCACGAAGGGGTATCGGCCTCAGTTCTTCTTCGGGACCACGGATGTCACCGGAACCCTCGTGGACCTCGGGACGCACGACATGATCATCCCCGGTGATCATGCGGAAGTCTCTCTCGAACTCCAGAAGCCGGTGGGCATGGAGGCCGGGATGCGGTTCGCTGTCCGTGAGGGCAGCCGGACCGTGGGCGCAGGGGTCATCCTCAGCGTCGAGTGACGGTACGCCGGGCTTGAGCAGGCTCCTCGACCATGCTAGACCTCCTGGGTATACCCCTAGAGGTCTAGCATGGACTCGAAGCAAAAATCTCGTGTGGCCCTGCTCAAAGTGCAACTTCGAGCGGTCGAACGAGGGGTCATGACGAGTGTGCCTACCTCGGATGACTGTCGGTACGATCTGATTCTCGATGAAGGTGGAGTTCTACGTCGGGCGCAGGTTAAGTGGGCTGGGATGTCTCCCACACGTTCCTCCAACGCAGTTCAACTCGACCTTCGGAAGGACGGGGCCGGTGGACCTAAAAAGCGGTCCTACACGGCACAGGAGATCGATGTGGTGTTGGCGTACATCCCACAGGTAGATCGTGTCGTGGCTCTAGGGCCAGAGCACTTCGATGGGAAGGCAGCCATCATCATTCGGTTGGGGGCACCGAAGAACGGGCAGACGACAAAGTTGCGGCTGTACGAGGACTACTTGTGGTGATTCATCAGCCTGTAGCGCATTGGTAGCGCACTTCGTTGGGGACGAAGGGGTAGGAGGTTCGATTCCTCTCAGGCTGACCAGACGACCGCCCTGACTACATGCAACGGCCGGTGAGCCGGTTCGCGAGACGGATGCGGAGCCATCGGTTCCAGACCACAAAAACAGTCCGGTGGACGCTGCCTCTACCTTCGCACCATCTGCACTTCTGTTGACTGTACCGCCCACCGTCTTCGACGATTTTCTTGCCGGCCCCCTCGCACGCAGGGCAGGGGATTAACGTGTCCTGTTGCCCAGGGGGGAGGGATGCCCGTATCCGCATCAACTTTTGGGAGTCGCGGCGTACCTTGCTCATCCTACTCAAGGATGATGTACGAAAGGGGTATCGGTTGGTGTACGGGTAGACCATGCCCGTTGGTGATAAAGCACGGGAAGCACAACGACTTGCATCCAACCTGCACGCAATGTGTGTAGGTAAAACTACGAATCTCCGGGGGATGGACAACGTTGCCCAGGAGCTTCGGGTTTTGTATCCCAAGTGGAAGTGGCTTCCGGTCGTGGGGGTCGGCTTCTGGCTCTACGTCCCCTACGACGACTTCAAGCGGATTCCAGCAGGGGTCAGCCATACGGCTAGCCGCATCGAAGGTTGGTCGGACGAAGGCAAGTCCTTCGTTTTCAAGGATCGCCGTGGGCAGAACCAGGGTGAGTGGCTGGACAAGCCTACGCACCCAGACTTCGGGCTCCTCGTGAAGACGAAGCCTGCCCCGACCGTGTGGGACCGTCTCGGGTCGGACGATGAATTTGGAAGATGAAGCCTGTGTGGATGGGCAGCCGCCTGGAAAGCGGTCTACGCCGAAAGGCGTGAGGTTCGACTCCTCCTTCTTCCGCCAAACTGCCCTCACAGATGAACAGTCCTGCTAGGTTGTCGGGAATCAACCTCGGACCACAACCACGTTCGACGCGGCCGTGAAGACCACGTTGCCCTGGAGGTCTCGGATCCCGACGCGGGCTCCGTATTGGGTCTGGCCGTACCAGGAGCACTCGCCCTCGGTGCCGATCGGAACCTTGCGGCCCCGGACGACGCGGAGCTTGCGTCCACGCTCGATGCGGGCTGCCTCACGCTCCTCAGCAGCCTTCTCGGCCGCCGCCGCCTCAGCAGCCTTCAGAGCCGCTGCCTGGGCCACGACCTCGGGGGTCGCGTCCACGACGGCTTCGCCGCCACCCATGTCGCACTCGAAGTTCGCGTTGACGAGGATCTCGACGATCGAGCCCTTCTCGGACAGGACGGACGCGAAGGTCGCGTACGTGTACACATCCGACATCGCCCGGTAGTCACGGTTGTAGACCGCGAGGACACGACCCTCGTAGGTCGTCGTGGACTCGGTGCCCTGCTCCCAACGGCTCGTGGTCGAGTTGTACTTCGAGGGGGTGTGGATGATTGCCATGCCCCTACTAGGCGGGCCCCCGGGCCGATCAAACTTTTTCTCGCCCGTGCCAAGAAGTCGGTGTAGAAGGGATGGAGTGGGGCTGCGCCTTCGGGCTTGAGTCCCCGTACCACTGACCGCGCCCTTCGGGGTTTGGGGAGGTGGAGGACGTTCGCTAAGGCAGTCGTGGACTTGAGAACCCTTCGTCCGGTTCTGCGTCCCCGGCGTGACCGAACCCAACGGCTACGGAGGACCATAGCCATGAAAATCGACGCACAGCTCTCGTACACCAAGTTCCCCTTCAACAAGGACTCGGACGCGCATCTCGTCCTCAACCTCACGGCTCCCGTGAAGGATGGAGAGGCGGCCCGTCCGGCCATCTGCATCGTCCCTGTCATCGACGTCTCTGGCTCGATGGACGGTGACAAGCTCGACTACGCCAAGCGATCGGCCATCAAGCTCATCGAGCACCTGAAGCCCGGCGACTACTGCGGCCTCATCGCTTTCGACTCGACCGTCCGGATCGTCGTGCCGCCCCAGCGGCTCACCTCGGACGCCAAGGACCGCATCAAGGCCGAGATCGGCAAGCTCCGCACCGGGGGCTCGACGAACTTCTCTGGCGGCCTCCTGACGGCCCTGGAGGCCGTGGACAAGCTCGACCTCGCCGAGGGCATCCTCCAGCGGGTCGTCATGTTCACGGATGGGCAGGCCAATGCCGGTGTCGCCACGAAGGCCCCTGACATCATCAAGCTCCTGACGAACGCAGGCCGGGCAACCGTCTCCGCCTTCGGGTACGGGACCGACGTGGACCAGACGTTCCTCCTCGACTTTGCGAAGACGGGGAAGGGCAACTACGCCTTCATCCAGGACCCCGACGGGGCTCTCACGGCCTTCGGCAAGGAGCTGGGTGGGCTCCTGAGCACCTACGCGACGAACCTCGTCATCCGTCTCGATCCCCTCGCGGGGCACGAGATCGTCCAGGTCGTTTCGGACGTCGAGGCAGAGCAGGAAGCCATCGGGGGCAACGTCACCGTCCGGGTGTCGGACATCCTCGGGGAAGAGGCTCGCAACATCGTCCTCGCCGTCCGGCTCAAGGAGCAGAAGCAGGCGTTCCCGCGGCCGGTCAACATCTTCGACCTCAAGGTCGAGTACGACATCATCGACGCGACCGGCAAGAAGGAACGCAAGACCATCGAGGCGAAGGCCAAGGCCCACTTCGTCAAGGAGGGGGAGGAGGACAAGACTCCGAACGCCACCCTCGACGACATCATCGCCCTCGCTCAGGTCATCCGGGCTCAGATCCAGGCCGAGGAGCAGGCCAAGAAGGGCAACTTCGCTGAGGCCCGGAACGTCATGGTCGGGGTGGCGGGTGCTGTCCGTCTTCGTGGCCGTCTGGCAGCGGCGGGGGCCGCAGATGGGCTCGCAGCCCGTCTCGCAGACGAACGGGTCTACGGGGCCAACCAGGGGTACCTCCGGAGCTTCCAGGCTGGTGGCACCCGCGGGATGGGTGGGGCGTCCTACGAGGTGTCGGCTGCGGTGGATCTCCAGAACATCGGAGTCGTCCTCTCGAACTCGACCCAGACCCACACGACCAGCTCCTTCTCAGAGCAGCAGGCTCAACCGGTTCCGGTCCCCGCAGTCGTCCCCAACGGGATGATCGGGACGGGAGCGATCCCTGACCCGGCTCTCGCGGGCCTCTGGGCAACCCCAGAAGCTCCGGTCGTCGAGCCGGAAGCCCCGAAGAAGCCGATCAAGCAGGCGCGTTCATCGCGCTGGTGATAGGGTGATGGGGCCCCGGGAGACCGGGGCCTCTTGGAAGGTGCCGCTCACTGGTGAGCAACGGGCTTTGAACACCCGTGGGGCGTGAAAGCGCAGAGGTTCGAGTCCTCCACCTTCCGCTACAAACGACTCAGGGCGACAAGCTCTGGGGAGCCGCCGCCCTGTAACCGGACTTCCTGTGTCGGGGTCTGTCCGGTGACCCAGGGGTGCTCTTCGATCATACCCCACCGAATCTAGCCAGTTTGAGGGGTTCGACTGGCAACCTCGCGGGGATCACCCGCGTCTATATCCTCATCCTCGAAGCCTCCAGGTTCGGGTTGTGGTTTGGGGCAGGCTGAGAAGTGTGTCCCCGATTCTTCACCGGGCCGGCTTGGCCTTCGCCGTGGACCCAGGGGCTAGCACCCCAGGCTGCGCACACTCCTCAGTCTGCCTCGAACCTAGTGCCAGGAGAGGGAGTCGAACCCTCTCGCGTCCGCAGCAACCTTGGAAGGCGAGCCACCCGGCCCCTTTTCGCTGCGTCCTGACTCCCCCACTAGGAAGCTCTCGCGGCGGATCAAATGGCTGCCGTTCGTTTTTTTGGTGTACCCTCAGCCCGGTGAGCCAGCTCCCGAGCCTGGAAGAGATGACGACCTGGACCGAGAAGGAGATCCAGGCTGCCATCCGAGTGTTCAGCCCGAAGGATTGGGACTTCTTTCTCGAAGAGGATGAAGGTGGGGTCTGGACGGCGCAGTTCCTCGATGCTGAGGAGTTGGTGATCTTCGAGACGAGCTACCCAGACCAGCGGCTCACCTTGTTGAACGCCTACGGTTTCGTCTGGCGTCGGCTCTACGTTCCGAGTAACCCGGTGTGGCAAAGACGCCGGGACGACCTACGTGTAGTCGCCAGGACGGGCCTCATGCACCTCCCGGGAACCGAGAACGTGCCCGATCCCGAAGACCTCGACCCCTCGTCGGTGTACGACGTGGGCCCCACAAGGAATCCCAAATGAGTCAAAAATACGGATCAGATGTACGCAAGGCCATGCTTTCGGGGGTAAACCAGCTCGCCGACGCAGTGGTCATCACCCTGGGCCCCCGAGGCAGGAACGTCTGCCTGGAGAAGGCGTTCGGCTCTCCTCTCGTCACCAAGGACGGCGTGAGCGTCGCCAAGGAGATCGAGCTGTCCGACCCTTGGGAGAACCTTGGGGCTCGGCTCGTCAAGGAGGTTGCCTCGAAGACCTCGGATGATGCCGGGGATGGTACGACGACGGCAACGGTCCTGGCCCGCTACCTCGCGGTCGAAGGCAACAAGCTCCTCGTGGCTGGGTTCCCGCCCGTGGCCATGAAGCGTGGCATGGACAAGGCCGTGACCTTCCTGCTCGACCAGATCGTCGGGCTCAGCCTCCCCATCAAATCTCAGGCGGACATCGAGAACGTCGCCACCATCTCAGCCAACGGGGATCGCGAGATCGGCAAGATCATCGCTGACGCTGTGGCGAAGGTCGGCAAGGATGGCGTGGTCAACATCGAGGAGGGCAAGGCGGGTCATACGACCATCGAGGCCACCGACGGCATGAAGCTCGACCGGGGTTGGGCGAACGCCGAGTTCTGCCGCGATGGCAACGCCCAGGAATCGGTCTTCCACGATCCGTATGTTCTCGTGACGGATCTGACCTTCGCGGGGGTTCGACCCCTCGTCCCCATCCTGGAGCACATCGTCAAGGAACGGGGCTCGTTGGTCATCATCGCGGCGGACTTCTCGGGCGACGCCATCCCGACCTTCGTGATGAACCTCAAGAACGACACCCTGATGAGCTGCCTCGTGAAGGCCCCTGGGTTCGGGATCCAGCAGGACGCCCTCCTCCAGGACATCGCTGTCCTCACGGGAGCCACGCTCATCACGAAGAGCCTCGGCATGAACCTCGACGGGATCACCCTCGACATGCTCGGTCGGGCCGGTCGGATCCGCATCAACGGCAAGGAGACGACGATCACCGATGGTGGTGGGACCGAGGACGCTCTTGCGACCCGGATCGCCCAGCTCAAGGCGGAGATCGACCGGACGGGTTCAGAGTATGACTCGGACAAGCTCCGGGAGCGTCTGGGCAAGCTCCAGGGGGGCATCTGCGTCGTGAAGGTGGGGGCGCCCACCGAGACGGCCATGAAGGAGCTGAAGGCCCGCATGGAGGATGCTCTCTACGCGACCAAGGCCAGCATCGACGAGGGCGTGGTGCCGGGCGGTGGGACCACCTTCATTCGGGCGGCCCAGCGAGTTCAAGCTCTCCTCGAATGCCCGGACGACTTGGATGACGACTCGCAGGCAAACTTGCCCGTGGGTGATGCAGAGGGGTTCGGGTTCCGTCTTGTTCTCAAGGCGTGTGAGGAGCCCCTTCGCTGGATCGTCCAGAACGCGGGTGCTTCGGGTGACGTCTGGGTCGAGCGGGTCCAGTCGGTGGAGGACGAGTTCGTCGGGGTGGATGCGATGGACCTCAAGCTCAAGAACTTCCTGGAGGCGGGCATCCTCGACCCTGTGAAGGTCACTCGGTGTGCTCTGGCAAACGCCGTCTCGATCGCCTCGACCCTCCTGACGACCGAGGTGGGCATCCGCAAGGGTCCGATGGAGTTGCCGGCCGGTGGGCTGCATCCATGAAGAGGGCGAACTACATCCCAGCCCCCCACTTCTTCAACTTGAACCAGGCGTGTCGGGTTCTTGTCGATGCGTTTGGCGCCCACATTTACCTCGTGGGGTCGGCCATCGAGCGTCGGGAGTACCGAGACGTGGATGTGCGGTGCATCCTGCCAGACGAGGACTTCGATCGGCTCTTCCCAGGACTTTCCGGGAATCCCAGTCGTGATGCTCTCTGGTCGGTCATGTGCTCGGCGATCTCGCTCCAACTCAGCCAGCACTCTGGGCTGCCCGTGGACTTCCAGATTCAGCAGCAGACCGAGTGCAACACCTGGAGCAGCGGCCGTCCTCGTCACGCCCTCGGCCTCTTCCTGGATCGGCAGCCGGTCAAGCCTGGGTAGGATTTGATCGGGCTCTCGGGCACGCTAGTAGGTGTACGAGGCCAGTCATGTCCCCCAAGTATCCCCGAACCCCCCACCTTCCGTACTCGCCTGGCGGCACGTCCGACGACCGCCGAATCGAGTCGGTCGAGGGTTTCCTCTGCACGTCGATCGTGCTGACGGAGAAGATGGACGGCTCGAACGTCTGTCTGGAGCGGGAGGCATGTTTCGCTCGGAGCCACGCATCAGCTCCGAATCACCCGAGCTTCGACGCTTTCAAGGCCATGCACGCCGTCGTCCGGTCGCGGATCGGTGAGGGCATCCAGGTCTTCGGTGAGTGGCTCTACGCCAAGCACAGCATCGCGTACGACCAGCTTCCGAGCTACCTCATGGTGTTCGGGGTGCGGGACATCGCGAAGGGCACCTGGGCCTCCTGGGCCGAGGTCGAGATGTGGGCCGACGAGCTGGGTGCCCCAACGGCACCCGTTCTCGCGAAGGAGGAGTGGCTCAACCGGGAGTGGAAGCTCCAGCAGTTGGTCGAGTCCTTGGCCTCCCTGCCGTCCCGGTGCGGGGGTTCCCGTGAGGGGATCGTCGTCCGCAAGGCTGGCGAGTTTTCGGACGCGGACTTCGCGACCTCGGTGGCGAAGTTTGTTCGGGCGAACCACGTTCAGACCGACGACCACTGGAAGAACCAGGCCATCACCCGCAACGTCATCGTTTGATCGGCTCCACGTCGCTCCTAGTAGATGCACGGACGACGCGGAGAACGGTCGGGTCGGGCTGAACCAACCGAAGAGGTTTGGCCCGGGGGTCTGCCGAAAGGCGGGCAGCGGTGGTGGAAAATCTGAGGCTCCCGCCGGGGTGATACAGCCCGGCAAGAAAGCCCTGGGCCGAAAGGTCCAGGGCTTTTCTTCTTTTCTCTGTGCTTGGTCGTGGACGGACGGCTCTACAAGCTCGGGGATCGACGCCTGGGGCACCTCTTCAAGAGTGACCTGCCGATTCTGGCGCTTGCCTTGACGGCCCAGCAGCGTGGCCAGTGTACGGTCTGGCGGGAGTTCACGCACGCCATCCCCTGGTACCGGCTGTTCTCGGAGACCCTGAACTTCGACGTTCGGGTTCGAGGGGACGACTGGAAGAAGATCGAGCCCTACATCAAGGACGGGACGTGGAACGTCCAGCTCGTGCCGGTCGAGCAGGTCGGGTGGCTCCACCCTGAACAAGCATTCGACGTATCCAGTTTGACCGTGAACGACCGAGCGTTGTACGACCGGATCCTCAACGACCTCGAACGGGAGTTTCCCCGGGACTACCCGACCTCACCCTTGTAGGAGACCCACATGACATCAAAGATCGACCCTGCTGGAACCACCCCTGGCCTCGTCGGCCAAGCCCAGGAGCAGAAGCAGCACAACATGAAGTGCAAGAACGCCAACTGCGACTCGAACTTGGCGGTCGAGGTCAACATTGGCCAACCTCACAACAGGGTCTACCGATGCGTCAAGTGCCATCGCTCTTGGGGGGTCGTCGTCGGTGGTGGAGTAAACCTGTGACCCCAGACGACCTGCGTGCGTTCGAGGACTTCCTTCGGGTCAAGTACCCAAAGCTGAAGATCGCGTACAAGGACCAGTCCACCGTCCAGAGGATGTTGGGGTACTTGCTCTACCCCTTCAACGCGGCGTTCATGACCCGGTACGTCTCGACCTTCGCGCCGGTCGTCTACTTCCCCACGAAGGACTTCTACGAGAGCAATCCGAAGGGCAGCCTTACGCTCTTGGCTCACGAGTACGTCCACCTGCTCGACACTGACAAGCAGCCCTTCTGGTTCCGGTTCTCGTACTTGTTCCCCCAGGGGCTTGCTCCCATCGCCCTCGCCGCGTACGTCGGGCTCGCCCGGACGCACTCGTGGCCGTTGGCGGTTCTCCTGGGAGGAGTCGCACTCTCGGTGCTCATCGCCAGGGTGTCGATGGCAGCTTTCTTTGTCTCCGCCCTTCTCGTTCTGGCGGGCTCTGGCTTCTTGGCGATCCACTTCTCGGGGTGGGCGGCTGTTGCTTTGGGGGTGGGGCTTCTCTTGCTTGCCCCGTGGCCGTCTGCGGGTCGGACTCACTGGGAGCGGCGTGGGTATGCGATGTCGCTCGGAATCTACCAGTGGACGTACGGCTCCGTGCCGCAACTTCTCCGTGATTCGGTGGCCCGCATGTTCATCGGTCCGGCGTACTACTTCATGTCTTGGCGTAAGAAGGCGACGGATGACTTCGTAAATACGACGCTTGCTCGGGCAGCCTCGGGAGATCTCGCGAAGGAAGAACCCTACGGGCTCGTCTACGAATTTCTTCGCAGCAGGGACTTGGTGAAGTGATGCCTCAAGATCACGTCGAGGTGGGGCTGATGCGGTGTAGCAAGGACCGGTCAACCCTCGTCCAAAGCGGACAGGAGCCCCACCGGTTCGTTTGCGAAGCCTGCGGCCAGAACTACTTGGTCGTCATGCAGCTCGTTCCCGTGGAACCTCTCCGTCGGTTGCAACTACCCTCGGAGAATCCAACCAGTGCTGAGCGCCGTACGTGAGCAAGACGAAGCTGTCCGTTTCCTGACGCGCGTTCTCGAAGGAACGCTTTCGTCTCCGTTGCTCATCGTCGGCCCCGAGGGGACGGGTCGAAGGTTCGCGGTCAGACACCTCACCCAGGACTTGTTCTGTTCGGGGTCCAAGGCCGACGACTGCCCTTGCGCTGACTGCGTGCAGGTGCGTCAAAATGCTCACCCCGACTTCGTAGAGGTGGCGGCCGGAGAAAAGGACATCGGTGTCGATGCGGTCCGGTCCATCATCAACGCGGCGTACTCGAACCCCTCGATGGCTCGCTTCCGGGTGTTCTTGATCGATGGTGCAGATCGCCTGACCAACCCGGCTGCCAACGCCTTTCTCAAGACCCTGGAAGAGCCTCCCTCAAGTACGAGGTTCTTCCTTCTCGCGGAATCCCCGAGTGCCGTCATTCCCACCCTTCGTTCGAGGTGTGGCTTGGTGTCCTTCCGGCCTTTGTCAGAGGCTTACGTCCTATCGAAACTCCAGCAATTTGAGGCTGATCCGACTAAAGCTCTTGTCTACGCCAGAATGGGTGAAGGCTCAGTCGGCCGGTCGATCCAGTACTGGGGCTCCGGTCGCCTCACCCTCCGAGACAAGGCACTTACGCTTCTGCGTCTCTCTGTTGCAAGAGACGTTGCGGGACTTTTTTCGCTTACCGAATCCGTGGAGAAAGAACTTCCTCTCCTTCTCCGCTTTACCGACCACCTTCTACACGACCTCCTCATGGTCCACGTCGCTCCAAACAAGCTGATCAACTTGGACCTCCGTGATGCGGTGGTCGCGTTGAAGCAAGAAGCGAATGACGCAGTGTGGCAGACGGTCAGGACGCAACTCCGGGACGTGCGGCTGACCTTCCAGCGAGTGAAGATCAACCTGGCGTTCCATGTGCGGTCGCTTCTGATCGAAGCCTTTGCGAGCTGAGCGTCATGGCTACCAAGACGACGCTTCAGCCGTTCATCGTTTCGTTTGGGGCTGAGACCTATTTTCTCGATCGCGACTTGGTTCGTGCGCGTTCGTGGAAGGATCGCTCCATCGTCCAGGTGGATGGGGATGAGGTGACGGACATCGAACTGGTCTCCATCTGTGAGACACGAGGCTTCGATGGTCTGGACCGTGTGGTCATTCTCGACGAGGCCCAGAAGGTGAAGGGCGACAAGGCCCTCAAGACGTACATTGCAGACAAGGCCCTCACAGACGCCTCGACGGTCTTGGTGGTCATTGTTCGGTCGGAGAAGCTCCCGGACATCTGGGCTCAAGCCGCGAAGAAAGGCCGGCTTTTCGAGCACAAGAAGCTCAAGACCTGGGAGAACAACAACGAGGTTGTGAAGTGGGTCGCGACCGAAGCCATGCGCCTGGAGCTGGGACTCGAAAAGGGCGTACCCGAGGTGCTTTTTCAGTACGTCGGGGCCGACCTCTACAAGCTCCAGAGTGAGCTGCAAAAATTGCAGCTCCTCGTCGGCAGGGGAAACAAGGCGACTCTCGAACACCTGCGCAAAGTCATCGCCCCCAGCCCTTCTGCTGAACCGTGGCAAGTGGCCGAGGCCGCTGCCGAACGGGACAGCAAGAAGGCGTTGAACCTCTTGTCCCTCGTGTATCGCACGATGGGGGAAGAGGCACACGTTCCGATCTCTTTTTCGCTCATCAAGCAGATCGAAAAGTTGCTCGTGGCCCGCCATCTATTGGAGAAGAAGGCGACCGACGAGGAAATTGCGGTAGCCATCGGGATGAACCCCTGGCGTTGCAAGACGTACTTTTTGCCCAACGTCCGAAAGCACACGTTGGGGGGACTGATCTCCGTTCTTGGAGGTCTTCGGAAGTTGGACGTGGATGTCAAGAGTTCGGCTCGATCGAGACGTACCCGCGTCGAGTTGGCCGTGCTTGCGATTGCCCAGTAGGAGGATCGAGATGATGATGGCCGCCACCGCTCAAAGCGTACCCGAACCGAACCTCACGATCATGAGGTCTACGCAGCACACTCGCAAACGGGATGGGCATACCCTTCAGCCCTTCGACGTGGCGAAGCTCCGTAGGGCCATCAGCATGGCGTGGGTGGAGTGCAAGGGGATCGTCGATGAGCGTGCTCTGAACAAGGTCGTCACCACGGTCCTCGATGCCCTGACAGAGGAGACCGTCGGTGTCGAGCGCGTACAGGATGCGGTCGAAACGGCTCTCATGCGGCAAGGGCAGTTCGAGGTCGCAAAGGCGTACATCCTCTACCGGCACCAGCGAGCCGAGGCTCGGCAGGCCAGGACCCCCAAGGTCCCCGACCCCAAGGCGATCTCGGACTACATTCACGCGGGCAAGTACGCGAGGTACTTGCCCGAGAAGAAGCGTCGGGAGGTCTACGCCGAGACGGTGGCTCGCACCGAGGGGATGCACCTCGGCGTGTACCCCCACATGGAGAAGGAGATCCGGTGGGCGTTCGACCTTGTCCGGAACAAGCGTGTCCTACCGTCGATGCGGTCCATGCAGTTCGGCGGGTCGGCCATCCTCGCGAACAACAACCGCATCTACAACTGCTCCTTCTCGCTCGTCGATCGCCCCGAAGTCTTCTCGGAGGCTCTCTACCTGCTCCTCTCTGGTTGCGGCGTTGGGTACTCGGTCCAGTTCGACCACATCGAGAAGCTCCCGCCGATCGCCTACGTGGACGTCAAGAAGGTCCGCCACCACATCATCGAGGACACCATCGAGGGGTGGGCGGATGCCCTGAAGGCCCTCGTCCAGAGTTACCTCGACGGCGTGAACCTGGAGCTGAGCTACCACTTGATCCGGCCGGCAGGCACGCCGCTCCGTACATCGGGCGGCAGGGCTCCGGGGCACCTGAAGCTGAAGGAAGCCCTGGAACGCATCCGGATCGTCCTGGGGGCTGCTCAAGGCCGCAAGCTCCGGCCGGTCGAGTGCCACCGGATCCTCTGCCATGCGGCCGATGCGGTCCTCTCCGGGGGCATCCGTCGGTCGGCCATGATCTGCCTCTTCTCCCTCGACGACTCGGAGATGATGCACCTCAAGACGGGCAACTGGTACGTGACAGAGCCTTGGCTCGCGAACTCCAACAACAGCGTCGTCCTCAAGCGGGACGAGGTGAAGAAGAAGCAGTTCAAGCGGGCGTTCTCGATGACCCGGCAGTGGGGGGAGCCCGGCTTCTACTTCACGAACGACTACGACTACGGCACCAACCCGTGCTGCGAGATCGGCCTCAACCCGAAGCTCGTCATCGACGCCGAACTCCAGACGAAGCTGGCAGCGAAAGACATCGAGACGACCATCGGTCAGACCCACACGGGCTGGGCCTTCTGCAACCTCTGCGAGATCAACGCAGCCAAGCTGACCTCCCTCCAGGACTTCAAGGAGGCGGCCAAGGCGGCGACGATCATCGGGACGCTCCAAGCGGGGTACACGAAAATGCCCTACCTCGGATGGATCTCCGAGACGATCGCAGAGCGTGAGGCCCTGCTGGGCATCGGGATGACCGGGATGCTCGACGCTCCCCACATCGCCTGCAACCCCGAGTATCAGCGGGAAGTCGCCGGGATGATCAAGACCTGGAACGCGGAGTACGCGGCTCGGATCGGAGTTCAGCCGGCAGCCCGGACCACCTGCGTCAAGCCGTCAGGGACCACTTCCTTGGAGCTGGGGTGTGTCGCCTCGGGTCACCACGCCCATCACGCTCGACGGTACATCCGGCGGGTCACGGCCGATGAGCTGGAGCACGTCTTCCAGGCGTTCATGGAGATGAACCCGCACATGTGCGTCCGAAAGCCGGACGGCAAGTACGTGATCGAGTTCCCCGTCGAGGCTCCCCCGGGGGCAACGGTCAAGGACGACCTCCAGGCGATCTCGTTCCTCGACATGGTCCGGAGTACCCAGCAGAACTGGGTACTCCCCGGCACGGCAGATCACACCCATTCACCGGGCCTCAATCACAACGTGTCGAACACGGTGACGGTGCGACCGGACGAGTGGGACAAGGTGGCGGACTACCTCTGGGAGAACCGCGAGTTCTTCACCGGTGTTGCCCTCTTGGCCTCCACGGGAGACAAGGACTTCGCGTTCGCGCCCAACGAGGCGGTGCTGACCCCTGTGGACGAGGCTCGCTGGAACGCCATCCTCGAAAGTTACCAACCGGTGGACTACACCACGATCCTGGAGGACCACGACGACACGGACCTCAAGGCCGAGGTGGCTTGCGCCGGAGGGTTTTGCTCCCTCGTCTGAAGGTGGGGTAAGACCTTGAAGGGCCGGGGCTTTCGAGCTTCGGCCCTTCGTCTTTCTGGTGTACAAGAACCTCGTGAACTTCGACGACCTGATGAACGAAGCGAACGAGAACCGGGCCAGTGAGCTGGAGAAGAAGATCCTGCAAGCTCGGCACGACTACTACAACAGCACCCCCACCGTCACCGACGAGGTATTCGACGCCTGGGTGGACGAGCTGTCGGAGCTTCGGGCGGATTCCCCGGCGGTCACGGCCATAGGCGCCGTTCCGGTCTCCGAGTGGAAGAAGGTCAGCCACGGGTTCACGATGGGTAGCCTCGACAAGGTGAACACCTTGGAGGAGATCACGGGGTGGGTCCAGGGGCTTCCGGCAGCCACCCCGGAAGCCGTGATGTACGAGCCCCTGATCGTCACCGAGAAGCTCGACGGCATCTCGATTCACGTTCGGTACGTGAACGGCTACTTTTCCCAGGCGATCACTCGTGGGGATGGGACGATTGGGGAGGACATCTCCACGAATGTTGCCCGGATGAAGGGCATCCCGCGAAAGGTTCGGGAGGACTTCACAGGCTCGCTTCGTGGGGAGGTCATCCTGCTCAAGAGCGACCACCAGAAGCACTTCCCTGACTACGCCAACTCCCGCAACGCTGCCTCGGGCATCTCCAAGCGGTACGACGGTAAGGGCTGTGAGCACCTGACCGTCCTGTTCTATCAGGTCGCGGACGGGCATGACTTCGAGACGGAGGGGGATCAGTTCGAGTGGCTTCAAGCCCAAGGGCTCCAGACGCCCAACTGGTACGTCACGGCGATGGCCCCAGGGATCCGGACGCCTCAAGACCTCTGGGTCGAGTACCAGCAGACAAAACGTGCTGCGCTCGACTACGACATCGACGGTCTCGTGGTCCGGGTCAACAGCCTCGCCAAGCAAGTGGGGATGGGGGAGAAGGACGGACGGCCCAAGGGCGCGGTGGCGTTCAAGTTCGCCCCCATCACCCGGGAGACGGTTCTTCGGGACATCCAGTGGCAAGTGGGTGGGTCGGGCCGCATCACGCCGGTTGCCGTATTCGACGCGGTGGGCCTCCTCGGAGCCCAGGTCACGAACGCCAGCCTCTACAACGTGAAGTACATCCGGGATCTGGGCCTCAGCATCGGGGCTCGGATCGTCGTGGCTCGGGCCAACGACGTGATCCCTCGGGTCGTCGCTGTCTCGATGAAGTCTCCTCTGCCCCTGACGGTCCCGGTGACCTGCCCCGTCTGTGGACACAATGTCGTGCCTGACGGTGAGTACCTCGTCTGTCAGAACGAGGCTGCGTGCCCTGCACAGGCCGTGGGACGCATCAAGCGGTACATCGCGGCTCTCGACGTGAAGGAGTGGGGGGAAACGCTCATCGAGCGGCTGGTCGCCTCTGGTAAGGTCCGGAGCCCTGCTGACCTCTACCGACTGAACATGCCCAGCCTGGCGGAGGTCGAGCGGATCAGCGAGAACGTGGCGGACAAGCTCCTCGCCCTTCTCTGGGAGAAAAACCCCCTAGCCCTGGAGGTCTTCCTCGGCTCGCTCTCCATCCCAGGCATCGCTACCTCGTCCGTCACGATGCTGATGGACGCGGGTCTCGACACCTGGGAGAAGATGCTGGCCGCCAGCATCACCGACTTCGAGAAGGTCGCGGGCTTCGGCCCCGTGAAGGCACGGGCCTTCTGGGAGTGGATCGATGAGATGGGCAAGAAGCTCGTCGCCGACATGCTCGCGGCCGGTGTAGTGATCAAAGCGAAGGTCATCGGCGGCCTCACCGGCAAGTCCGTCTGCTTCACGGGGAAGACCACCCGGAAGCGGGGGGAGCTGGAACAGCTCGTCGTGGATCACGGTGGAACGGTGAAAGGCTCCGTCTCGAAGGGCCTGACCTTCCTCGTCATGGCGGACCCCAACTCGGGATCAACCAAGGCCACGGCGGCGAAGAAGAACGGCACCAAGTGCATCACGGAAGACGAGTTCCTCGCGATGGTCCAGCCATGACCCCCGACCAGATCATCAAAGCTCTCGACAAGTACCTGGCCTTCTACGCGGAAGGGGACGTTACCCCTGGTCCAGCCATGACCCCCGACCAGATCCCGCCTGGGGAAAAGATGCCCACCGAAGAGGGGGCCATTCAGCATGTCCTCTGGATGTGCCGGGAAGCCAAGACGTTCGCGGCTGAGAAACCAGAGAAAGCCATGCGGTGGCTCTGCTTCGTGCAGGGAGTGCTCTGGTCCGTGGATGGGTGGACGATCGACGAGTTCAAGGACGACAACCGATGATCGTCTACGGCCAAGTCCTCGACGTGAAGTACAGGTCCGAGGACTTCCACATCCTCTCGTTGGCCGTTCACAAGGCGAGTCCAGCGGCGCCCAAGAAGGTGCTCACCGTCTCGGGCAACTTCTATGGGTTGCTTCAGGTGACGCCGGGGGCGACGATCGGGATCATAGGGGAAATGGCTTCGCATCCGAAGTATGGGCCGCAACTCGTCCCACACGGATGGGAGCCCTATGCCAAGAATGCTCTCGACGTGGAACACTTCCTCGGGGAGTGCGTGGAGGGCTTCTCGAACCCGTCCCTCGTGGCGCTTCTCTCGCACAGGTTCGGGACCGACCTCTACGAGAAGATGGCCCTGGCCCCGGAGGAAGTTCGCTCTCTTGTTGGAGAAGACGACCCCATGCGGGTCGAGATCGACTCGGCTCTGGAGAAGTGGCGGCACACGCGGGTCATGGCGAATCTCGCCAGCCTCCTCAAAGCGGTCGAGCTTCCCCCGCATGTCATCCTTCGGGTCTACGACAAGTTCGGGGACACCAGCCTCGATGTCGTCAAGGAGAATCCCTACCGGCTCGTTCAGATCGACGGGATGACCTTCGCGGCGGCGGACAAGCTCGCCAAGCAGTTCGGCATCGAGGGTAAGGACATCCGCCGTGTCGAGGGGGCTGTCCTCTGGTTCCTCTGGCAGGGGGCCAAGGACGGGCACCTCTTCATGCGTCGGGGTGACCTCCCGAAGCTCATCGACGGGCTCGTCGAGCACGAGTACATCGAGCCTTTCGAGCGGAACTTGGAAGGGGCTGTCCCCGAGGCGATCCAGAACCTTGTGGCCCGCCACGACGTTCAGCTCGACCCTCGTGCGGGCATCTACCTCGACTCCTACTGGACCTTCGAGCGGGAGAGTGCGGTTCGGCTCGCTCGGGTCGTGTCGGCTCCGGAAGGTGTTCAGGTGGACATCGACCTGGAGGAGTTCCTCGCGGACTACGAGCGGGGGCACCAGATCGAGCTGTCAGCGGCCCAGCGAGAGGGCGTGATGAAGCTCCTCCAGAACCGCGTTCTCGTGGTCACGGGGCTGCCTGGGACGGGCAAGACGACCCTCGTGAGGGCCTTCGTGGCTCTCTTCCGTCGGGCGGGTATCACGGCCTCTCTGATGGCTCCTACGGGCATCGCAGCCAAGAGACTCGCCGGAGTCACGGGTTCGGACACGGGGACCATCCATCGGACCTTCGGGTACGACGGAGAGAAGTGGCGCAACCGCACCGACAACAAGTTCACGACCGAGGCGGTCATCGTGGACGAGATGTCGATGGTGGACCAGGAGCTTTTCTTCCGCATCCTCGACGCCCTACACCCGACGACCATGCTCGTTCTCGTGGGGGACGACGCTCAGCTCCCGAGCGTGGGGCCGGGGAATGTTCTTCGAGAGCTGCTCTCGGCTCCAGGGATCCCACACATTCGGCTCACGCAGATCTTCCGTCAGGCCCACACGAGCGAGATCGTTCTCGCCAGCCATCAGATCAACCGGGGGGAGACCCCAGACCTCACGCCTCGACCTTCGACTTCGGAGTTCCAGTTCGTCAACTGCTCCGATGACGAGAAACTCGCCCAGCTCATCGTGAAGATGGCCGAGAAGCTCAAGGGCCGCGACGCCAACTTCCAGGTCTTGTCCCCGAAGTACGACGGGACCGTGGGGGTCAACAACCTCAACAACCTCCTCCGCGAGGCTCTGAACCCCTCCCGGAACCAGAAGGAGTGGCGGGGCGGTCTTCTGCATGTCCGCGAAGGTGACCGGCTCATGGTCATCAAGAACGACTACGAGCGGTCCATCTACAACGGGGACATGGGCAAACTCACCCGCATCTCCCGGGAAAGTCTCTACGTTCGCATTCACGGGGTGGGGGCCGGGTCGGTGGACATGGAGGTGGAGATCCCCAAGGGTGAAGCCCCGGACAAGCTCCGACTCGCCTACGCGATCACTGTCCACAAGAGCCAAGGGTCCGAGTTCGATACCGTGATCATACCCCTCGTTCGGGCCCACGGAAGAATGCGGCAACGCAACCTTTTCTATACGGCCGTGACACGGGCAAAGAAGAAGTGCTGGCTCCTCGGCGACCCCTCATCCGTTCAGGCTGCTATCGCGAACGACAAGGTGGTGCAGCGAAATACTTTCTTCGGAGAGGCCGTCTCGGAGGCCATTGCCGGTGTATCTAAGAAGCCATGAGCACCGAGATCAAACCCACACCCAAAGGCCCGTTCGACGACCTCACCACGGAGCAGAAGGACCGGCTCAAGCGGATCTCCTCGGAGGTCAGCTTCGACAAGCTCACGGTCAGCTTCTCGATCGAGGACCGTGATGCCTCGGGCCGCAAGAAGTCGGCTTTTTACAGCGTCACAGCGTCCCGGGGTACGGGTGCGGAGATCAACACGATGGGGGAGGACAAGACCCCTGCCGGCTTCTCAGCCGAGGACGTGGGGGTCGCCCGAGCCCTGCTCTGCAAGCACGTCGTGAAGGCGACCTTCGACGATGCGATTCGTCGTCGTATCGTGTCGCATTCAGATGCCACCGACGAGTGTCGGTCCATCATCGGCTCGTACGACAAGCTCATCGTCCACTTGCTCGCGGGCAAGAACGGAGTGGGGACCGGGGAGGCCAAGTGAATCTCGAACGGGTCAAAGCGGTCTACTCCGAACTGGAGCAGTACGAGATCAAGCTCGACCCGGATCCGGTTTCCCGTGGTCCCAGGTATCTTCAGGGGCTCATCGCGACGTGCCGCAACCATCTGAACTTGGTGTCCAGGCTCATGCTGGAGGTCCACCAAGAGAAGCAGAACCTCTCGCGTGACCTGCGGTCGCGGGATGCGGCCTTCCAGGTGAGCTTCGACAACCTCCTCGCCAACGACGAGCGCATCCGAAGGCTGCCCAACATCGAGGACCGCAAGAGCACTGCCAAGGTCTTCCTGCGGGAGGAGATCCAGGGCATCGAGGCTCTCAAGTCAGAGATCCACGACCTGGAGTTCGTCGAGAAGGCGGTCCGGCATAGGCACCGGGAGCTTTCCTCGACGATGGGGGAGATCAAGCTCCAGAAGAGCCTCATCGCGGCCGAGATCCACACCGGGGCCATGTACGGGGATGAGCGGGCCACCCCGGATGGGGCGGGTGAGCGTCATGGCCCTGCGGGCATCACCACGATCGACGAGGATGAGCTGGAAGCCATCTTCGAGAAGGAAGCCAAGGACGCCCAGGACCAGGACCCGGAGCAAGCTCCTAGCCCCTCCCCAGAGCCCTCTCAGGGCGTTTCTCAGGATCCCCCGCCTGTGGTGACCGAGGTGAGCCCAAAGTCGGTCCCAGAGGCCGTTCCGGTCCCTGCGAACGGGAAACCCACCGATGCTGATGTTGCAGCCTTTTTGGGGGCTGCGGACAGCACGGGGGCAGCCCCGGATGACTATGACGATGTCTTCCAAAATCTTTGAGCCAAGTTGCCTCCGTCGGTGTATATGAGGGGGCGGCGGCCAAGCATGACCCTTTCGTAGGCGGGACCGTCCCCCCCTGGTCAAGCCGGTCGAACAAAGTCCAGCTTGGTCGCCACTTCACTGCAACTAGACACCCATCCCACTCGGAATAACTTCCAACTGTCGGGCAGGGGTGTCTCCATCAACAAGGACACGATCATGAGCAATCCGTTCGACACCGACTACGCTTCGATGGACGAGAACGACGTCGGCCTGGACGAGGAGTCCAGGAAGTACACGCAGCCCCGCGAGGAGTGGCTGAAGATGACCAAGGGGCAGGTGCTCCGTGGTGCGTTCGTCTACTTCCACACGGTGGACATGAACACCGTCGCGAGGGCCAAGGCGGCAGCCAAGGCGAAGAGCGAGACGCTCTCCGTCGAGCAGATGAAGGCCGTCGGCAAGAAGGCTCTCGAAGAGCGTGCAGCGGCTCTCTCGAAGTCCGTGGATCAGCTCTCGGTCAGCGACCGGCTCGACATGTCGGAGGCCCGGTTCAAGAGCCTCAAGGGGCACTACCAGCAGGGGCTCGGCTACGTCATCAGCCGCCTCGGCAAGGACGGCCCTGACGCCGACGCCGTGTGGAAGAAGCTGGACGAGCCGAAGCAGTACTTCACGACGCTCCTCCTGCTCTACCCGACGAACCAGAAGGGCGACATCGGCGATGCCGAGAAGGCCCGCATCGCGACCGACTGGCGGCTCATCCCGTGGCGGTTCGGCAAGCAGCAGTTCGAGCGGATCTGGAAGCTGAACGCGGGTCTGAAGGAGAACAACCTCTCCATCGCGACCCAGGACATCAAGCTGGAGTGCAAGGACGCCCAGTACCAGAACATCGAGGTCACCTTCGCCGGGGCCGCGATCTGGCAGCGGAACGAGAAGTTCAAGCAGATGGTCCTCGGCAAGGCGATCGAGAGCTACGACAAGCTCATCCCGTTCCGCGAGATGACGACCGATCAGCTCCGCTCGAAGCTCGGGATCGGTGGTCCCGCCGTGAGCGACGTGGCAGCCGGCGACTTCGGCGACATGCTGGAAAACGTCTGATGGTCTTGGAGGGGGCTTGGGGATTCCCGGGCCCCCTTCCATCCTGCCATGATTACCCTCGGTCTCGACCCGTCGATGACCGGTTTTGGCTGGTGCGTCCACGATTCATCGGCTGAAGGTCCGGCTCGCGTTGTAGCTCGTGGTCGGTTCGCCACTTCGTCGAAGGCGATCTTCGTCCAGCGGTACATCGACCTCCGTGAGCATGTGAACGGTGTACTCGACCAGTACCCGGCCATTGCGGCTGTGGGCGTCGAATCCCCACCTTTCGGAGAGCAGTGGTCAGAGGGTCTGTACGGGCTCTTCGTCTACGTCAACGAGGCCATCTACACCCACCGCAAGGACGTGGTGTACTTCGATCCGGGCACCGTGAAGATGCTCGTGAAGGGTGACCACAAGGCCCGCAAGGGCAAGATGTTCAAGACCGACATGGTGGATGCAGCGAAGCTCGACACCGGTACGGTTGGCAAGTTCAACCACAACGAGGCGGACGCCTATCACATTGGTCGTTTCGCTGCTCGCTTCTGGCTTTTCCTCGACGGCTCCATTCCTGAAGCTGATCTCACTCCCGCAGAGCACCAGGCTTTCGCTCGGGTCCACACATTCAAGCGTGGAGTCAAAGCAGGCGAGACGGTGAAGCTCGGCGCGGTGTTTAAGGAAGGCCAGAGGTTCTTCCGATTTTCAACCCTACCCCTGGAGTCGATATGACGGAGCCAACGAAACCCGAGAAGTCTGAGTCTGCGAAGCCGGATACCAGGACCGCAGCCAAAAAGGCTGTCGCCAAGATGTCCGACGGGGCCAAGATCCTGGCCCTGACTCGTTCCACCATCCTCAAGGCGACGAAGCAGACGCCTCTGGCGCCCATGACCACCCAGTACCCCCACGTCTCGACGGGGAGTACCCTGGTCAACAGTCTCATCGGTGGGGTGAAGCTCGCCAACGGCAAGGCCATGTGCCCCGGGTTCCCCCGGCGTCGCATCACCGAGGTCTACGGGCCGGAGTCGAGCGGCAAGACAACTCTCGCGCTTCAAGCGATCGTCGAGACCCAGAAGACGGGCGGCGTGGTCATGTTCCTCGACTTCGAGCACTCGCTTCACCACGGGTACGCGAAGGCCATCGGCGTTTCGTTCGACGAGGACAAGATCCTCTACTACCAGCCCGACACGATGGAGGAGGGGTTCAAGATGCTCTTCCTGGGCATCAAGGGCGGGATCGACCTCATCGTCGTGGACTCCGTGGCCGCGATGGTCCCGAAGGACGAGCTGGACAAGAAGCTCGACGACGTGGCGAAGATCGGAGCCGTCGCCAAGAAGATGTCAGAGACGCTCCCCAAGTTCGTCAACTGGCTGGCGAAGATGCCTGCGGACGGTGCCGGGGAGAACGCCAAGCCCAAGGTCGGACACCCTGGAACGGCGCTCGTCCTCATCAACCAGGAGCGGGCTACCATCTCGACTGGCGGTGGTGGCGGTGGAACCCCGGAGCCGAACACCTCGGGAGGCAAGGCCCTCAAGTACTTCGCGTATCTCCGTCTCCGTCTGACCCGCATCCTCACCGAGAAGGTCGAACGGATGGACCCCATCACGGGCAAGACCAAGAAGCTGCCCTTTGGCAACCTGACTCAGGTGAAGGTCGTCAAGTCGAAGATCGACGGCAAGCAGGGGTACGACACCAACATCTTCATCCGGTTCGGCTTCGGGATCGACGACCTCTACTCGATCATCGAGTCCGGCGCGGGCCGTGGGATCATCAAGAAAGAAGGGTCGTACTTCCAGTACGGGGAGGTCCGGCTCCAGGGTCGTGACAAGTTCCGACAGCACCTCCTCGCCAACCCGAAGCTGGCGGACGAGATCCGGATCAAGGTCGCGGATGTCATCGTCTCGGAGGCGAAGCCGATCTCCGATGAAGAGCTGAGCGAGGAAGACGCGATGCTCCAGGAACTCTCCGCCCAGGGGCTCGGTGGGGACGACGATGATGTCGGCCTCGGAGCGGACCCCGACGAGGTGGTTGTCAGCGAAGATCCCTGACGGTGTACCTCTCGTCATGATCGAGGTCGAAGTACGGAACTTCCAGAGTATCGAGCGGGTGGCCCTCAAAGTGGAGGGCTTCACCGCGCTCGTGGGTCGTTCCAACATCGGAAAAAGCGCCCTCGTTCGTGCCGTCAAAGCGGCCCTCACGGGGGCACCCGTCTCTTCGTTCGTTCGTCATGGTAAGGCGTGTCTCCGGCGGACCAAGAAGGCCAAGACCTGCAAGTGCTTCTCGATGGTCCATCTCAAGGCAGAGGGGTTCGACCTGCTCTGGGAGAAGGGCGACGCCATCAATCGGTACACGTTCAACGGTGCCGTGTACGACAAGGCCGAGAAGGGAACACCCGATTTCCTATCTCCGGCGTTCCTGCCGGTCAAGATCGGTGATCGACAAGAGCTTCTGCAAGTAGCCGATCAGTTTTCGGCCATCTTCCTTCTCGACCAGACGGGCGGGGTGGTTGCTGACGTGCTCTCCGATGTGGCTCGGCTGGACCGGATCAACGTCGCCATGCGGATGGCCGAAAGGGACCGGAAGGAAGCCGTCTCGACCCGCAAGGTCCGTGAGAAGGACGTGGTGGACCTCGGGGTGAAGCTCGAAGACTTCGCACACCTCGACGTAGCGGTTGCCCAGGCGGAGCAGGTCCAGGCCGACTTGCTCTCGATCGAGAAGACCGTCGGCCAGGTTGAGCAGCTCGATGGTTTTCTCCAGGTGGGGTCGGCCCTCGCCCAACGGATCACGGCTCTCGAAGCGGGGCTCGCCACCGCGGTCCCCGACAAGGCTGACCTGATCGGCCCGTGTGACCTCTTGGTGCAGATGGCGGGTTGGCTCGGGGACTATGGGGCGCAGACCGAGGCCATCGGAAAGCTCACGCCGGTCGAGTCCCTCGACATCCCGGTCAAGGGTGGGCTCGAAGAGAGACATGAGACGTACGACCAGCTCGCCCGGTGGCACGCTCAGCTCCTCGTCTTTCGTGACTTGCTCAACGCCATGAAGCCCGTCGAGGCCCTGCCTCCCCTGGACGCTGTGGGGCTCAAGGATGCTCTGGGGGCGTTCCAGGGGGTTCAGGGACACCTGACCCGGCTCCAGGCCCTAGAAGGAGCCATCACGAAGCTGGAAGGGGAGTACGAGGCAATTCTCATCGAGGAGAAGGCAGCGCATGACGAAGTGGAGGCGCTTGGTGTATGCCCTACGTGCGTCCGGCCTCTCCACGCCCCATGAGCCTCGCTTTCATTTTCCGTACCGACGTTCACGTCTCCGATCGTAGCCCCGTCTCTTGGAAGGGGGACTACCCGGCGGAGATCTGGTCGAACCTCGTCCAGGTGGGCCAGCTCGCCAAGGACCACGCGGCTGTTGCGGTGCTTGACGGTGGGGACTACTTCCACGTCAAGGCGGCTACCAGAAACCCTCACAGCCTGGTCGAGAAGACGGCCCGCATCCATGCGGAGTACCCGTGCCCGACGTACAGCATCGAGGGCAACCACGACCTCGCCTACAACAACCTCGATTCCGTAGTCCGGCAGCCCATCGGGGTGCTCTACGCCGCTGGGGTTTTCCGGCACCTTCGGGAAGAGGTCTTCGAGGGCGAGGGTTTGCGGGTCAGGGTCGTCGGGATGCCCTATAGCCCGTTC
>Ga0315284_10000802_pt1 | contig 43152 bp, 27 predicted proteins | sample YL17G09_16_MG_FD_203696 | JGI IMG/M metagenome (GOLD analysis project Ga0315284, IMG submission 203696) | Sediment microbial communities from Yellowstone Lake, YNP, Wyoming, USA - YL17G09_16 | ecosystem: Environmental > Aquatic > Freshwater > Lake > Sediment | place: USA: Wyoming | collected...
GATAGGCCTGGCGTCCGGCACGTACTACTGGCCGTTGCTGACCGACTCGGCGGGCGGCCCCGCCGAAGGCCCCTACACGGTGACCTTCGAAGATGTCACGCCGTGGTGGCCGCCGGGGCCGTGCCCGGCCAACACGATGTACGGGCAGATCCCGATGGATCCGGGCGGCGCGTGGGGCGCCTACACGAGCTCGGTCACATCGCAGTTCACGTACAAGTGCTATGAGAACTTCTTCAATCTGCCGGACAAGATCGGCGACATCCATTGGTGGGGCCTGAGCCTGTTCTTCAACCCCTACTATGGCTGGCAGCTTTGCGATCCGACTGGCATGACGTTCGACATCGGCTTCTATCTGGACGCCGCCGGGCATCCGGGCACGCAGGTGTGCTCGTACACCGTGGCGCCCACGATCACGGATGTCGGTCCGTTTAGCTGGGCCGAGCTGTACTACTTCAGCGTGAGTGATCTCGTGCCGTGCTGCGTCCTGGGTAATGGCTGGGTCTCGATCCAGGGCCAGCTCCATCCGGCCGACTGCGCATTCCTGTGGCTGAACTCGCCCACGGGTGACGCTAGCTCGTATCAGGATCAGGGCGGCAGTCTGGTGCAGCTCGGCACGGACCTGGCCTTCTGCCTGACGGGCGGCGATTGCCCGCAGATCTTCGGCGCTTGCTGCGACGACTACACCGGCGTTTGCAATGACGGCGTCGAGTGGGGCAACTGCATGCCGCCGCTGCGGTTCACGCCGGACACGCTGTGCGCCGACCTGACGCCGCTCTGCGGGATCCGTGGCGCGTGCTGCGATGCCGGGCTGAACTGCATCTTCACCGGCTTCGAGTCGCAGTGCGATGCGGTCAGTGGCCGCTTCTTCCCGGGTCAGACCTGCCCCGCGTGGGCGTGCCCGGCGGATTGCGAGCACCGCATCGACCTGAAGGATTGCTACGGCGACGGCTGGAACGGCAACACGCTGGACGTGCTCGTCAATGGCGTGACCGTGCTGACCGGCATCACGCTGCCGTCCGGTACCGGCCCGATTTCGTTCTACTTCATGGCCGCGACCGGCGACACGATCCAGACGATCTACTACCCGATCGGCGGCTGGCCGCATGAGCCGTACTACTACGTTTATGACGGTTTCGGCACGCTGATCGGCCTCGACGGCATCGTCGGCACCGACTGCTACGTGCAGGCGACCGGCATCACGTGCATCGGCAACTGCAACCCGCCGACCACCGGTGCGTGCTGCTACTTTGCCGGCGGATGCGACATGGTGCCGAGTGCCGCCGATTGCATCGACGGCGTGTTCCTGGGTCTGGGCCACCAGTGCCTCGAGTGCCCGTGCATCGTGCCCTGCCCGCCGGAAGGTACTCCGGAGCCGGAGCCCTGCGGCGAGGACACCGACGGCGGCTGCAACATGGCTACGCCGACGTTCGCGCCGATCGCCTGCGGCGAGACGATTTGCGGGACGACCTGGGCGAATCCGGACCTGCGTGACACCGACTGGTATCGGGTGCTTGCAACCCACGCGTACCAGTTCACCTGGACTGCCGAGGCGCAGGTTCCGTTGCTGATTTTCGTAATCAAGCCGGGATCGAGCTATTGCGACAACCTGCTGATTTTGGACTCGGCCACCGCGGGCGAGTGCCAGGTCGCTACGATCTCGACCAATTGCTTGCCGCCCGGCGAGTACTGGTTCTGGGTCGGTCCGTCGGAGTGGCAGGACTGGCCGTGCGAGAAGAACTACACCGCCTCGCTGAGCTGCGCGACTTGCCCACCCCCGCCGCCACCGGGGGGCGGGGCTCTAGTCTGCGACGAGTATATTTCGCGCGTGCAGATCGCCGAAGTAGACAACCCCAGCGATTGCGGCAACACCTCCAACTGTTTTGCAATCGACTACAGGGATCTCACGGCTACGCTGCCTGTGGGTATCGCCACGGTGTGTACGGTCACCAACGGCAACCCGATGTGGACGGCGGACGTATGCAGCATCTGGATTGACTGGAATCACGACGGTTGGTGGAACGACTCCCCGCCCGAGTTGATCGGCGATATCACGGGTGTCGGGCCGTACGTTTTCAACATCACACCGCCCGCGGGGGCGCCGTACGGGACAGCGCTGATGTTCATCCGCCTCGACTACGCCAACAGCAACCCGAATCCGTGCGGCTGCACGACCTATGGCGAGGCTGAGGTCTACACGGTCAACGTCACTGAAGTGCCGGGCGCCTGCTGCTGGGTCAATGGCACGTGCACGCAAGAGCTGCCGTCGAACTGCTCCGGCTACTGGGGTGACCCATACGTCCAGTGCGCGAACAACGACTGCAACCTCAACGGCGATGACGACTTCTGCGACATCGCCAGCGGTTACAGCAGGGACTGTGACGACAACGGCATCCCGGACGAGTGCCAGGCATTCATTGACTGTAACGAGAACGGCGTTGCGGACTTCTGCGACATCGCGAACTGCCAGGGTGAGGCGTGGTGCAGTGATTGTAACAACAACGGCATCCCGGATGAGTGCGATGTTCCGCCGTACTGCCAAGCCGGTCAGCCGGGCTTCCCGGAGGTTTGCAGCCTCGACTGCCAGCCCAACGGCATTCCGGATGAGTGCGACATCACCCCCGGCTGCGGGTGGCAGATCGACGACGGGATGAGCGAGAGCACGTGGGGCCTGCCCGACGCCGGCGAGCTGTGCTGGATGAACCACATGTTCGCGCCGAGCTGGGAAGTCGTGGGGCACATCGCAGCGTGCTTCGGTTCGCCGAGCTACCCCGGTTCTGCCGGCGTGGTGCCGGGCCAGCCGTTTCGCGTCTATGTCTGGAGCGATCCGAACCAGGATGGCAACCCGCTGGATGCGGTGTTCCTCGGTGAGGCCACCGGCGCCATCGAGGCCGACAGCATCGACACCGATGTTGTGCAGATGGTGACGATCAGCCCGCCGATTGCCGTCCATGGCAGCTTTTTCATCGGGGCGTCAGCCCATGTGCCGGGCGGTTCCCCGGCACCAGCGGATGACAACGGCTGGACGAGCCCGCCGGATCAGGCCTTCCTGACCTTCAACAGCGTTCCGTTCGATCCGAGCAACATCACTGCCAACCTGTACCCAATGAGCGCGTTCGGCTATCCCCTGACCGTATTCCTCCTGCGGGGCATGGGTCCCTTCAGCTCCGACTGCAACGGGAACGGCGTTCCCGACGAGTGCGACGTGCCGCCGCCGATGGGGAATTGCGAAGGCCCGGATTGCAGCGAGGACTGCCAGCCGAACGGCATCCCGGACGAGTGCGAGCCGGATTGCCAGCCGAACGGCCGGCCAGACGATTGCGATATCGCCAGCGGCACGAGCCCGGATTGCAACGGCAACGGCATCCCGGATGAGTGCGACATCGCCGACGCCACCAGCCCGGATTGCAATAACAACTACATCCCGGATGAGTGCGACATCGCCGCCGGCACCAGCCCGGACTGCAACGGCAACGGCGTCCCCGACGAGTGCGACATTGCCAACTGCCCGCCGGGGGAGTTGTGGTGCTGCGATTGCCAGGGGGACGGCGTTCCGGACGGTTGCCAGCTCTGGACGGGCGCGCCCCGCGATTATTTGTTCTGGGACGACGGATCCAGCGAGAATGCGCTGGGCCTGACCGCCGGCGGCGAGCTGTGCTGGATGGTGCACTTCACCGACTCGGTGCCCGGGATGTGTGTCGCGCGCATCGAGATCTGTTTCGGCACGCCGAGCAATCCGGGGTCCTCGGGCGTTAGCGCGGGGCAACCGGTTCGCGTCTACGTGTGGAACGACCCGAACGGCGACGGCAATCCGAACGACGCGGTGTTCCTGGGCGAAGCGAGCGGCACGGCCGATGGCGCCAGCATCGACAGCGACTCGTTCCAGAGCATCCCGCTAAGCCCGTGGGTCCGCGTGCACAGCAGCTTCTTCGTCGGTGCCTCGGTGGTCACGACCAGCGGCTACCCGGCTCCGATGGACGAGGACGCCCCGCAGTACAACGAGGCGTGGGTGACGTTCAACACCGTGCCGTTCGACCCGACGAACATCACTGCCGGCTTGTACAACATGACCGACATCGGTTATCCGTGCAATTGGCTGCTCCGTGCCGAGATCGTGTGCTGCTCTCTGCCGCACGACTGCAACGGCAACCACATTCAGGATGAGTGCGACATCGGCGTCCAGTGGGGCGGCTACTGCGCGACGCCCGGGGCGAATTGCTTCCCGCCCGAGTGCAGCAGCGACTGGGATCACAACGGCGTTCCGGACGAGTGCGAGGTGTGCGGCGATCTCGACAACGACGGTAACGTCGATCTCGACGATTACTGGATGTTCCTGGATGCCTTCGGCACGTGTGTCGGCGATCCGAAATACAACGCGGCGGCCGATATGGACGGCGATGGCTGCGTCACGCTGGTCGATTACCAGGCCTGGCGGCTGTGCTACCTGATGGCCAACGGCAAGGAGTTTGTGGCGCCCAGACCGAAGGCCATAGCCGTGCCGGCGAAAAGGGCGCCGTAGGGCGCAGATCGTTGATTGCACGCGAAAGGAGGATGCACGATGACAGCTTCAGCGAGATTGGGACTGCTGATCGGCTTGCTGCTGGCGACGAGCACCGCGCTGTGTGCGGAAGGGAAAACGGGCCAGCGCCACGGCGCCCCCGCGGCAGGTAACGTCACGCTGTCCGCGGCTCGCCCGCTCGCGACCGCCGACAAAACGACCATGGCGTCGAGCTCGCGGGCGGCAATCGGGCAGACCTCGATCGTGTACGGGCCGGGTGCGGTGGCCTCGCATCATGAGACCTCGCGGGCGCCGGCGAACGACAACTGCCAGAACGCGTACTACTTTGCCCTGTATGCCGGCAGCCCGGTCACGTTCCAGGACGACAATACCGGCGCGACGGAGGACTGCGCGGCTCTCAGTGGCGGTACGTACGGCGAGGCGTGGTACAAGTTCACCACGTACGAGACGCTGAACGTCGTCGTCAAGTACTGCGGCACGGTGCCGGCGTTCTACAACGCCTACATTGTGATGGACACGACGTGCTCGTGCTCGGGCGACTTCGTCTTCGCCTCGGACTGGGAACAGACGTCCTGCGGTGATGGCAACTGGAGCCTGTATTGGAGCGCCTTGTCGGCCGGCACGTACTATTGGCCGCTACTGGCCGACTCGGCGGACGGCTATGCCGAAGGCCCCTATACGGTGACGTTCGAGGCCAGCGTGCCGCCGCCACCGCCGGAGTGCCCCGCGGGGGCGTTGTTGTACGGGCAGGTGCCTTATGAGCAGGGCGGCAACTGGGGTGCGTACACCAGCGCGGTGACGACGCAGTTCACCTACCAGGTGTACGACAACTTCGCGGGCGTGGCGGAGAAGATCGGTGACATCCATTGGTGGGGCCTCAGCCTGTTCTTTGATCCCTACTATGGCTGGATGCTGTGCGATCCGACCGGCATGACGTTCGAGATCGGCTTCTATCAGGACAACACGGGGACCCCGGGCCCGCAGGTGTGCTCGTACACCATGACGCCGACGGTCACCGACGTCGGGCCGTTTAGCTGGGCGGAGCTGTATTACTTCAGCGTGTATGAGCTCGTGCCGTGCTGCGTGCTGGGTAATGGCTGGGTCTCGATCCAAAGCCAGCTCCACCCGGCCGACTGCGCCTTCCTGTGGATGGGTTCGCCGATGGGCGACGGCAGCGCGTACCAGGATCAGGGCGGCTCTCTGGTGCAGCTCGGCACGGACCTGGCCTTCTGCCTGACCGGCGGCGACTGCCCGCTGATCTACGGCGCGTGCTGCGACGACTACACCGGCGTGTGCAACGACAACGTCGAGTGGGGCCAGTGCATGCCGCCTTTGCGCTTCACGCCGGACACGCTGTGCGGCGATCTGACGCCGGTGTGCGGCGTCCGCGGCGCGTGCTGCGATGCCGGGCTGGTCTGCCAGTTCACCGGCTTCGAGTCGGATTGCGATGCGATTCAGGGTCGCTTTTTCCCGGGCGAGACCTGTCCGGAGTGGGTGTGCCCGGCGGATTGCGAGCACCGCATCGACCTGCGGGACTGCTACGGCGACGGCTGGAACGGCAACACGCTGGACGTGCTGGTCAACGGGGAGACAGTGCTGAGCCAGATCACGCTGCCGAGCGGCACCGGCCCGCTGTCGTTCTATTTCACGGTGGCGACCAGTGACGTGATCCAGACGATTTACTATCCGATCGGCGGCTGGCCGTATGAGCCGTACTACTTCATATACAACAACCTCGGCACCCTGCTCGGCTCAGATGGCATCCAGGGCAGCAACTGCTACGTCCAGCCGACGGGTATCACCGTGACCGCCAGTTGTCACTGGTGTCCTGGCGCTTGCTGCTATTACGACGGCGGTTGCGAACAGACCTATCCGGATGGGTGCTTCGATGGTGAGTTCCTCGGCCAGCACACCCAGTGCAGCGATTGCCCGTGCCTCGTGCCCTGCCCGCCGGAAGGAATTCCGGAGCCGGAGCCCTGCGGCGAGGACACCGACGGCGGCTGCGGGATGGAGGTGCCGACGTTCGCGCCGATCGCCTGCGGCGAAACGGTCTGCGGAACGACCTGGGCGGATACGAGTCTGCGCGACACCGACTGGTACCAGCTCATTAACCCGAATTGGGCCTGCTACATTTGGACAGTCGAGCAGCAGATCCCGGTGCTGATCGTCCTGATGCAGGCGGGGCCGAACGACTGCACGGACGCAACGATTCTGTTCAGCGCGACGGCCGGCGAGTGCGCGCCCGCCACGATCGGTCCCACCGCGAGTCTGCCGCCGGGCAAATACTGGTTCTGGGTGGGTCCGTCGCAATGGTCTGACTGGCCGTGTGAACAGCACTACACGGCGACGCTGACGTGCCAGGATTGCCCGCCGGACTACTGCCTGGCCGGTGCGTCGTACTGCGATGAGTACATCAGCCGCGTGCAGATCGACACGATCGACAACCCGAGTGGTTGCGAGACCGGCCAGTACGCCAACTACACCTATGAGCAGACCGGCTGGCAGGCCATGCTGGCCTACGGCGCCGCGACCACGTTGACCGTGACCAACGGCAACCCGATCTGGTTCGCCGACGTGTGCTCGGTGTGGATCGACTGGAACCAGGACGTGGTGTTTGACGACGACACGGAAAGCGTCGACGACATCACGGGCGTCGGTCCGTACGTCTTCCACATCACGCCGCCGGATACGGCCCTGCCCGGCCCGACGCGGATGCGTATCCGCATCGACTACGCGAATTCGAACCCGCAGCCGTGCGGTACGACGACCTATGGCGAAGTCGAGGACTACACGGTCAACGTCACCGAAGTGCCGGGCGCCTGCTGCTGGAGCAATGGCACCTGTACGCAAGAGCTGCCGTCCGTTTGCGGCGGCTACTATGCGGGTCCGTTCACGCAGTGCGCGGGCGCCGACTGCAACGGCAACGGCGTCGACGACTTCTGCGACATCGCCAGCGGCTACAGCAGCGACTGTAACCAGAACGCCGTGCCCGACGATTGCGAGCCGTGGCAGGACTGCAACTCCAACGGTGTCCACGACTTCTGCGACATCGCCAACGGCGACTCTGAGGACTGCAACGAGAACTGGATCCCGGACGAGTGCGACGTGGACCCGACCGACCCGGACGGCAACGGCCAGGTCAGTGCGGATTGCCAGGGCGACCTCGTCCCCGACGAGTGCCAGCTTGCTGGCGGCTTGGCGCTGCAGATTGATGACGGGACCAGCGAGAACAACTGGGGGCTGACGGCGGGGGGTGAGCTGTGCTGGATTAACCGCTTCGCCGCGAGTCCGGCCGGCAACGTGAAGGCCATTGGCGTGACCTTCGGCTCCCCGTCGTATCCCGGCAGCGCTGGCGTCGATGCGGGCGACCCGCTGCGCGTCTACGTCTGGAGCGATCCGAACGGTGACGGCAGCCCAGTGGACGCGGTGTTCCTCGGTGAGGCCACTGGCACCGTGGACGCTGGCAGCATCGACACCGACGTCGTGCAGGCGGTTGAGTTCCCTGGGAACGGGATTCCGGTCAACGGCAGCTTCTTCATCGGGGCCTCCGTGGTCACGACGAGCGGCTACCCGGCGGCGGCCGACGACGATGGCCAGACGCAGGTCGATCAGGGCTTCCTGACGTTCAACAGCATCCCGTTCGATCCGACCGACCTCAGCAACCTGTACCCGATGAGCCTGCTCGGTTATCCGACGACCGTGTTCATCCTGCGGACGGTCGGTGCCGGCGGCGGCGACTGCAACAGCAACGGCCGTCCGGACCAGTGCGACGTACCGCCGATCTGCCAGGGCCCGGATTGCAGCCTGGACTGTAACGGCAACCTGATCCCGGACGAGTGCGAGCCGGATTGCAACAACAACGGCCGGCCCGACGATTGCGACATCGCGTGCGGCGACAGCTTGGATTGCAACGGCAACCGCGTCCCGGATGAGTGCGACCTCGCCTCCGGAACCAGCCAGGACTGCAACGGCAACGGCCTCCTGGATGAGTGCGATATCGCATACGGCACGAGCCAGGATTGCCAGCCGAACGGCATCCCGGACGAGTGCGACATCGCGGCCGGCAGTTGCGACTGCCAGCCGGACGGCATCCCGGATGAGTGCCAACTCTGGACCGGCGCCAGCCGCAACCTCCTGTTGTGGGACGACGGCTCGAGCGAGAACTCGCTCGGCCTGACCGCCGGCGGTGAGCTGTGCTGGATCACGCACTTCACCGGTGCCAGCATGGTCTGGGCCATCCAGGCCTGCTTCGGCACGCCGCTCTATCCGGGCTCCTCGGGCGTCGACGCAGGGCAACCGTTCCGCGTGTACGTCTGGAGCGACCCGAACGGCGACGGCAATCCGGCCGATGCGGTCTTCCTGAGCGAGGCCACTGGCGTTGTTGACGGCGGCAGCATCGACACGGACGTGTTTCAGGCCGTGTGGCTCAATCTTCCGGTCAATGGCAGCTTCTTCGTCGGCGCCTCGGTCGTCACGACCAGTGGCTACCCCGCTCCGATGGACGAGAATGGCCCGCAGTACAATCAGGCGTGGATCGTGTTCAACACGGTTCCGTTCGACCCGCTCAACCTCGGGACCCAATTGTACAACATGACCGACATCGGCTACCCGTGCAACTGGTTGCTGCGGGCGGAGGTCATCCCGGATGGGCCGTGCATGCCGAACGACTGCAACGGCAACGGCGTCCCGGATGAATGTGACATCGGAATCGAGTGGGGCGGCGAGTGCGCCTCGCCGGGCGCGAATTGCTTCCCAGCCGAGTGCAGCAGCGACTGGGACCACAACGGGGTGCCAGACGGGTGCGAGACCTGCGGCGATCTCGACAGCGACGATGACGTCGATCTCGACGACTACTGGATGTTCCTTGACGCGTTCGGCACGTGTGTCGGCCAGCCGAAGTACAATGCGGCGGCGGACATGGACCACGACGGCTGCGTCACGCTGGTCGATTACCAGGCCTGGCGGATGTGCTACCTGCTGGCCAACGGCAAGGAGTTCGTGGCCCCCAAGCCGAAGCCCATGCCCAAGCCCGCGAAGAAGGCATCGTAGGGCAGGTCAACGACCTGCCGGGCCTGTGGAGGAGGTCAACATCCTTCCCTTGGGCCGCCAGCGGTGATAACATGGAGCTACTGGGGGCAAGTCGCGATGTTGGCGAGACTCCCCCCGTGTTGTGGCTCCCGGTACGTGCCCGCCCTCGGTACGTTTCGGGTCCGGGTGTTTGGCGGCCAGTTTGGCGACGCTCGCCACCAGGGCGAAGGCGGAGGAGGACGCGGAATGACAGCTTCAAGGAGAGTGGGCCTGCTAGCGGGTCTGCTGCTGGGAACGTCCGCCGCGCTAGGCGCGGAAGGGATTGCTGGCCAGTGCAACGTCCCGGCGCCCAACAGCGGCTTCGTCGGCGTCGCGGCGGGCCACTACCAGAGCCTGGGCCTGTAGCTAAGGGCCGTGTCGGGTAAGCACCGTTTGCGTGCTTAGTAACGCTGAAGGAGGACAGATCATGGCAACAGGGCGTCGGATTCTTTTTGTGGCATGGGCGATGGGCTGCACCGGTTTGGCGTGCGCCCAAAACCTGATCGTCAACGGTGATTTCGAGGGAGGGAATGTCGGGTTTTTCACGGACTACCTCTACTCGCCCGGCGACATCTGGCTTATTGGGACCTACGACGTCGTGTACGATGTCAGCGACGTCCATCCCCTAGCCGAGCTGCACCACGACCATACGACCGGGGCTGGACTAATGATGGCCGCGAATGGGGCGCTGCCCAATCTACCAATCGTGTGGTCGCAGACGGTGACGGTCACACCGGGCGTGCGCTACGAATTCTCGGCCTGGGCGGCCAATTGGGCGCATGGTAGTCAGGGGCACATGGCGCCGCTGGAGTTTCGCATCAATGGCACACCGGTCGCGTTCTGGATATCGACAGTCGTGGGCCAATGGTTCCTCGTTTCAGCCAACTGGTACACAGGCGCCGCCACGACCGCGGTGATCATGATTGTCGATCTTTCCGAGGAGTGGGACGGCAATGACCCGGCCCTGGACGACCTGTGGCTCGCCCTTCTGGGCGACATGAACTGCGACGGTGGCGTGGATTTCGGCGATATCAATCCCTTCGTGATGGCTCTGTTGGATCCCGTGGGGTACCACGGGCAGTATGCGAACTGCAACATCCTGAACGGAGACATCAACGGCAACGGTTCGGTGGATTTCGCCGACATCAACCCCTTTGTGGCGCTGCTGAGCGCGGGCTCTGAATATGGCGCATGCTGCTACGGCGATGACAGTTGTGCCGTGACGACCCCGGCGGATTGCACCGGGACGTGGCTGGGGGTGAACACGGCCTGTGATCCAAATCCTTGTCCGCCGACTGGCGCGTGTTGCTATGACGATGGCTTTTGTGGCGTGACGCCCTCGGCGATTTGCACCGGGACGTGGCTGGGGGCAAACACGACCTGTGTTCCGAATCCTTGCGGGCCGCCGATGGGCGCGTGCTGCCTGATGGATGGCAGTTGCATCGTGATCAAGCCGCCCGGCTGTGCGGCGCAGGGCGGCATTTACCAGGGTGACTCCCTGCCGTGCGAGTCCATCACGTGCGAGCCATTTTATTGCTCGGCAGGCGCCGAGATCTGCGACGAGTACATCGCGCGTGTGCAGATCGAATCGATCGACAACCCCAGCGGTTGCGAGGCCGGTCAATACGCGGACTACACGGCCCTGGGGCCGGCGACCTTGCCGATCGGCGTGCCGACGCAGTGCACGGTGACCAACGGCAATCCGGTCTATTACGACGATGTTTGCTCGATCTGGATTGACTGGAACCATGACTTCGTGTTTGACGATGGCGGCGAGGAGCTCATCGACGATGTCTGGGGTGTCGGACCGTACGTCTTCAACATCACCCCGCCGATGGACACGCTGTACGGGCCCACGCGGATGCGCATCCGTATCGACTATGCGAACTATGACCCGGATCCGTGCGGCCTGACCTACTACGGCGAAGTCGAAGACTACACCGTGAACGTGATGGACGTCCTCGGCGCCTGCTGTAGGCCGGATGGCACGTGCACGCAAGACCTGCCGTCGAACTGCGGCGGCTACTGGGGTGGCCCGTACGTCCCGTGCGCGAACGGCGATTGCAACACCAATGGCGCGGACGACTTCTGCGATATCGCCAGCGGCGCCAGTCCCGACTGCGATCAAAACGGCATTCCCGACGAGTGCCAGCCATTCATCGACTGCAACGAGAACGGCGTGCCGGACTTCTGCGACATTGCCAGCGGGACATCCTTCGACTGCAACGAAAACGGCGTACCCGATGAGTGCGATGTGCCGCCGCCCTACGGCAATTGCGAGGGGCCGGATTGCAGCGAGGACTGCGAGCCGAACGGACACCCGGACGAGTGCGAGCCCGACTGCGACGACGACGGCTACCCGGACGAGTGCGTGATCCAGTATTGCGAGGCTGCCCCGTGGTGTTCGGACTGCAACGACAACGCTGTCCCCGACGGCTGCGATATCGCCGACGGCACCAGCGAGGACTGCAATTTCAACGGCATCCCGGACGAGTGCGAGCTCGCGGATAACGACTGCAACAACAACGGCATTCCGGATGATTGCGACATCGCAGCCGGCGCTTGCGACTGCCAGGGTGACGGCATTCCCGACGACTGTCAGCTCCACGGCACGCCGCGGTGGCCCCCTCTGCAATATGACGACGGCTCGAGTGAGAACTCGCTGGGTCTGACGGCCGGCGGTGAGTTGTGCTGGATCCACCACTTCGCGGCCTACCCCGGCTGGATTGGGAGCGTCCAGACTTGCTTCGGCACGCCGCTGTATCCCAGCTCCTCGGGCGTCTCGCCGGGCGACCCGTTCCGCGTGTTCCTATGGAATGACCCGAACGGTGACGGCAATCCGAGCGACGCCGTCTTCATAGGCGAGGCCGCCGGCGTCGTGGACGGTGCCAGCATCGACTCCGACGTGCTCCAAAGCGTGTGGGTCTACCTCCCGACCAGCGGCAGCTTCTTCGTCGGGGCCTCGGTGGTCACGACCAGCGGCTACCCGGCCCCCATGGACGAGAACGGCGTCCAGTATCACCAGTCCTGGGTCGCGTTCAACCAGGTCCCGTTCGATCCGAACGATGTCACCACCCACCTATACAACATGGACGACATCGGGTTCACGTGCAACTGGCTGCTGCGTGTCGACGGCATCTTTCCCCCGCCGAGCTATGACTGCAATCACAACGGCATCCCAGATGCGTGCGATATCGGCGTCGAGTGGGGCGGCTTCTGTGCAACCCCGGGCGCCGATTGCTTCCCGGGCGAGTGCGAGCCGGACTGCAACGCCAACGGCCTCCCCGACGGATGCGAGGGCGACTGCAACGGCAACGGTCGCGCGGATGAGTGCGACGTCCCGCCGATCTGCCAGGGCGAGGTTTGCAGCCTGGACTGCAACGCCGACCTGATCCCGGACGAGTGCCAGCTCGGTTGGCAGGACTGCAACCACAACGGCGTGCCGGACGATTGCGACATCGCCGCCGGCACCAGCCTGGACTGCAACTCCAACGGCAAGCCCGACGAGTGCGAGCTGGGATACAACGACTGCAACCACAACGGCGTGCCGGACGATTGCGACGTCGCCTCCGGCACCAGCCCGGACTGTAACTCCAACGGCAAGCCGGACGAGTGCGACGTCGCCGCCGGCACCAGCCCGGACTGCAACAGCAACGGCGTCCCCGATGAGTGCGATGTCGCCAGCGGCTTCAGCCCGGACTGCAATCTCAACGCCGTCCCGGACGAGTGCGATGTCGCCGACTGCGACGGCGCCCTTTGGTGCCGCGACTGCCAGGGCGATGGCATTCCCGATGGCTGCCAGCTCCCGACCGGTCCCGGCGCGCCGGGACGCGATGCCCTGCTGTGGGACGACGGCACCAGCGAGGACGCGTTCGGCCTGATCATCAACGCCGAGCTGTGCTGGATGGTACACTTCACCGCTCCCTACCCGGGCGCGGTCGCCGCCGTCATGACCTGCTTCGGCACGCCGCTCTATCCCGGCAATTCCGGCGTGTCCGCGGGTCAGCCGTTCCGCGTGTTCGTCTGGAGCGATCCGAACGGCGACGGCGACCCGCACGACGCGGTCTTCCTGGGTGAGGCCACCGGTGCCGTGAACGGCGCCAGCATCGACACGGACATGTTTCAGAGCGTGCTGCTCAACGTTCCGGTCAGCGGCAGCTTCTTCGTCGGTGCGTCCATCGTTACGCCCGCCGCCCGGTATCCAGCCCCGATGGACGAAAACGGGGTCCAGTACAATGCGGCCTGGGTCGCATTCGACACCGTGCCCTTCAACCCGCACCACATCCACAACCTGTTCAACATGGCCGCTCAAGGCCAGCCGTGCAACTGGTTGCTCCGCGCCCAGGCCTTCTTCATCCCGCCGCCGAACGACTGCAACGAGAACGACATCCCGGATGAGTGCGACATCGGCATCGAGTGGGGCGGCTACTGCACCCGTCCGCCGAACGACCCGGCCGGACCGTGCGATTCCGACCAGAATGGCAACGGCATTCCGGACGGCTGCGAGCGGTGCGGCGATTTAGACTACGACGGTAGTGTCGATCTCGACGACTACTGGCTTTTCCTCGCCGCCTTTGGCACCTGCGTCGGTCAGCCGAACTACAACCCGACCGCCGACCTGGACGGTGACGGCTGCGTTACGCTGGTCGATTACCAGGCCTGGCGGATGTGCTACAAGATGGCCAACGGCAAGGACTTCGTGGCCCCCAAGCCGAAGCCCGTGCCCGCGCCCGCGAAGAAGGCGTTTTGAGCCGTAGGGCAGGTCGACAGACCTGCCGGGCCTACGGAGGAGATCAACACCCTTCCCATTGGCCGCCGGCCGTCGTAAACTATAGCGACTGGGGGTACGTCGCGGCGTAGGCGAGAATCCCCCGGAGCGGTGGTCCCCGGTACGTTCCGGCTGGACCAGGGAGACAGGCCGCTTGTGCGGGGCCGCCGGCATTGGGAGCCCGTGTGCAGGAGGACATGCGATGGCAGCGTCAAGGAGACTGGGTCTGCTGTGTGGCGCGCTGTTGGCAACGAGCACCGCGCTGTGTGCGGAAGGGAAAACGGGCCAGCGCCACGCCGCCCCCGCGACAGGTAACGTCACGCTGTCCGCGGTTCGCCCGGTGGCAACCGCCGACAAAACGACCATGGCATCGGGCTCGCAGGCGGCAATCGGGCAGACCTCGATCGTGTACGGGCCGGGTGCGGTGGCCTCGCATCATGAGACCTCGCGGGCGCCGGCGAACGACAACTGCCAGAACGCGTACTACTTTGCCCTGTATGCCGGCAGCCCGGTCACGTTCCAGGACGACAATACCGGCGCGACGGAGGACTGCGCGGCTCTCAGTGGCGGTACGTACGGCGAGGCGTGGTACAAGTTCACCACGTACGAGACGCTGAACGTCGTCGTCAAGTACTGCGGCACGGTGCCGGCGTTCTACAACGCCTACATTGTGATGGACACGACGTGCTCGTGCTCGGGCGACTTCGTCTTCGCCTCGGACTGGGAACAGACGTCCTGCGGTGATGGCAACTGGAGCCTGTATTGGAGCGCCTTGTCGGCCGGCACGTACTATTGGCCGCTACTGGCCGACTCGGCGGGCGGCTATGCCGAAGGCCCCTACACGGTGACCTTCGACACCGGCACGCCGCCACCGGGGATCGCATGCCCCGTCGGCGCGCTGTTTGGACAAACTCCGCCTGACCCGAACGGCAACTGGGATGCGGTCACCAGCGCCATCACGAGCAGCTTCGCCTACAAGGTCTACGACAATTTCTATAACGTATCGGACGCGATTGGCGGTCTCCATTGGTGGGGTTTCAACCTGCACGACGCGGGCGGGGGGTCGCCTTGCGATCCGACCGGCATGACCTTTGAGGTGGCGTTCTATGCGGACAATGCCGGCTATCCAGGCCCCGCAGTGAGCTCGTGCCTCGTGGTGCCGGCCGTGGCTAGCACAGGGCTCAGCTACATGGGGTGGCCGCTCTACTACTTCAGTGTGGACGAGTTGCTCCCGTGCGCGATGCTCCGCACGGGCTGGGTCTCGATCCAGAGCCAACTCAATCCGGCCGACTGCGCCTTCCTGTGGATGATCACCCAGATGGGCGACACCCTCGGGTTCCTGGAAGACGGTGGAGTTCTTCTTCCGCTGGGCTACAGCTTTGCGTACTGCCTGGCGGGCGGCGACTGCCCACCGCTGTACGGCGCCTGTTGTAACGACTACAACGCCGATTGCACTGACTACATCGAGTGGGGCGACTGCACCCCGCCTTTGCGCTTCATGCCCGACACGCTGTGCGCCGACCTGACGCCGGTGTGTGGCATCCGCGGCGCGTGCTGCGATGCCGGGCTGGTCTGCCAGTTCACCGGCTTCGAGGCCGAGTGCGACGCGATCAGTGGCCGCTTCTTCCCGGGCGAGAACTGCGACACGTGGGTGTGCCCGGCGGATTGCGAGCACCGCATCGACCTGAAGGACTGCTACGGCGACGGCTGGAACGGCAACACGCTGGACGTGCTCGTCAATAGCGTGACCGTGCTGAGCCAGATCACGCTGCCGAGTGGCACCGGCCCGCTGTCGTTCTACTTCATGGCGGCGACCGGCGACACGATCCAGACGGTTTACTATCCGTATGGCGGCTGGCCGTATGAGCCGTACTACTTCATCTATGACGGCCTAGGCTTCCTGCTCGGTTCGGATGGTATTGTCGGCAGCAACTGCTACGTGCAGCCGACCGGCATCACCGTGTGCGGCAATTGCAATCCGATAGAGACTGGTGCCTGCTGCTACTTTACGGGCGGCTGCGACATCGTTCTGCCACAGGATTGCATCGACGGCCAGTTCCTGGGCATCGGCACGCTGTGCAGCCAGTGCCCGTGCTACGTGCCGTGCCCGCCGGGCGCTTCGCAAGAGCCGGAGCCCTGCGGCGACGACACCGACGGCGGCTGCAACTTCTCGCCGCCGATGTTCGCGCCGATTGCGTGCGGCGAGACGGTCTGCGGTACGACGTGGGCGAACTCGAGCCTGCGAGACACCGATTGGTATCAGCTCGTCACGACCGAGTCGAAGATCTTCACCTGGACGGCCGAGTGCGAGGTGCCGGTGCTGATCTTCATCATGCAAGGGGCTGGTCCGAGCGACTGCTCCTCCTACACTATCATCGCCAGCGCGACGGCCGGGGAGTGCCAGGCGGCATCGCGCACCACGGACTGCCGCCCGGCGGGTGCGTACTGGTTCTGGGTTGGTCCGTCGGCCTGGAACAACTGGCCCTGCGAGAAGGACTACACGGCGACGCTGACCTGCCAGCAGTGCGAAGGCCCACCCTCGCTCGGTGCCTGCTGCTTGTCATCCGGCGTGTGCATCCCGAACGTCTCGGAAGAGACCTGCGTCGACGGGTGCGGCGGCGAGTGGCAGGGCGGAGGCACCGACTGCGACCCGAACCCGTGCGTGCCAGTCCCGGGCTGCGGCCCTCCGGCGGGCGGCGGTTGCGGCGAATACATCGCGCGCGTCCAGCTCGGCGCGATCGACAATTCGACCGGATGCACGGGGTACGGCGATTATACCTACTTATCCGCCGATCTCCCGTATGCCATGGCCACACAAATGATCGTGACCAACGGGAACCCGATCTGGACCGCGGACGTGTGCACGTACTGGATTGACTTCAACCACGACGGCGTCCTCTCATCCAGCGAGCGTGGCCAACTCATTACCGGCGGCGGTCCCTACGTCTTCAATATCACGCCGCCCCCGAACGCGCTGCCCGGCCCAACCTGCATGCGTATCCGTATCGATTATGCCAATTCGAATCCGCAGCCGTGCGGCGATACCACGTACGGCGAAGTCGAGGACTACACGGTCAACATCGTGGAAGTGCCGGGCGCCTGCTGCTGGCCAGGTGGGGTGTGTACGGTGGAGCTGCCGTCGGAGTGCGGCGGCACGTTCAAAGGCCTCGATACGACGTGCGACCCGACTCCCTGTATCTGTCCCGGCGACCTGAACTGCGACGGCATCGTGGACTTCGGCGACATCAACCCGTTCGTGTTGGTCCTGAGCAACTTCCAGCTCTGGCAACAGACTTATCCGGGCTGCCCGTGGCGCAACGGCGACATCGACGGCAATGGCTCCGTCGGGTTCCAGGACATCAACCCGTTCGTGGCGCTGATCGTCCAATGTCCCATCGTGTGCCAGTACTAGGCGACGGGTGACTTTTTGCGGTTTGAGCAGTTGAGCAGCCGATTCGAGCAGGCCGCTGGACAAGTTCACCGGCCTGCTCTGTTTGTCCCCCAGGTCGCGACGGTTGAACGCGCAAGCCCTCTGCGGACGGTGACGGCCGGCCGGGTGCTGGTGGCCGGGGCTGACGGGGGTGCGGGGCAGCGTGCTGAACCTCGGCAGGCGGTGCGGCAGACCGGCGCTTTGCACGCCGGGGGCGTTTCGCGGTATCGTATGGCGTCTGGCAAGCGGAGCGCTGGACCTACTCAACTGCCCGCGCGAGAGGAGCAAGCGGCAATGACCGAGAGGATGAACCCGATGGTGAAAACGAAAGACGGCAAGATCGTGGTGGACCAATGCGGGCGCGACCTGCTGCGCAATCCGCTACTCAACAAAGGCGTCGCGTTTCCGGCGGAAGAGCGCGACGCGTTCAAGCTGCGCGGACTGCTGCCGCCGGCGCACCGCACGCTCAAGGAGCAGGTCGTCATCGTGATGGAGCAGTTGCGGGCCAAGGGAACCGACCTGGAGAAGTTTATCGGACTGGCCTCACTGCAGGATCGCAACGAGACCCTGTTCTATCGCGTGCTCGTCGAGAACATGGCTGAGCTGATGCCGATCGTGTACACCCCCACGGTCGGGCAAGCCTGCCAGCAATACAGCCACATCGTACGGCAGCCCCGCGGCATCTGGATCACGCCCGATGACATCGAGCGTATCCCCCAACTGCTGCGGAACGCGTGCAACTGCGACATTCGGCTCATCGTGGTGACCGACAACGAGCGCATCCTCGGCCTGGGCGACCAGGGCGCCGGCGGGATGGGCATTCCGGTGGGCAAGATCGCGCTGTATTGCGGCGGGGCGGGGATCCATCCGGACCAGACCTTGCCGGTCAGCCTGGATGTCGGGACCGACAACCCCGGCCTGCTGAATGACCCCTACTATGTGGGCTGGCCGCATCGGCGGCTGCGCGGCGAGGCCTACGAACGCGTTGTGGAGGCGTTTGTGAATGGCGTTCGCGAGGTCTTTCCGCGGGCCCTGGTCCAATGGGAAGACTTTCACAAGAACATCGCCTTCATGGTCCTCGACCGCTACCGCCACCGGCTGACCTGCTTCAACGACGATATTCAAGGCACGTCGGGGGTCGCGCTCGCCGGGCTCTACGCCGGCTTGCGCGTCACGGGCGGCAAGCTCTCCGAGCAGCGCATCGTGTACGCCGGCGCCGGCGCCGCGGGCGTCGGCATCGGCCGCCTGGTGGCCACGGCCATGGCGTTTGAGACCGACGACAAGGCGAAGGTTCACCGCGCGCAGGTGTTTCTCGACTCGCTGGGCCTGGTGCACGACGGCGCGCCGATCAAAGACCCGCACAAGCGGCCGTTTGCGATGACGCAGGCCGAGATGAAAGACTATGGGTTCCGGGGCGAGGGGCCGCACGAGCTGCTGGAGGTGATCAAGCGGGTCAAGCCGGCGATCCTGTTCGGCACGACCGCCCGGCCCGGCACTTTCACCGAGGAGATCGTCCGCGAGATGGCCAAGCACTGTGAGCGGCCGATCATCTTTGCGTTCAGCAACCCGACCTCGAAGGCCGAGTGCACGCCCGCCGAGGCGATCCGCTGGACCGAGGGCCGCTGCCTCATCGCGACCGGGAGCCCGTTTGAGCCCGTGGAGTACAACGGCAAGCGGTACGTGATCGGCCAGGGCAACAACGTGTTCGTTTTCCCGGGCGTCGGCCTGGGTACCGTCTTGTCCGAGGCCAGCGAGGTGCCCGAGTCCTTCTTCATGATTGCCGCCAAGACGCTGGCCGAGTGTATCACCCCCGATCGCCTCGAGCAGGGCTCGCTGTACCCCGACCAGAGCAAGCTGCGGGAGATCAGCGGCCGCATCGCGGCGAACATCGTCCGCGAGGCCAAGCGGCTGAACATCGGCCGGATGATCCCGGACAACGAGATCGACCCGTTCGTGCGCGAATCGATGTGGTATCCCGACTACGCACCGTACGAGTGCGCCTGCAAGTAGGCGAGTGAAGCCGGTAGGGCAGGTCAAGCGCAGCGCGACCTGCCTGACGCGCTTTTCGGCAGGTCGCGCTGCGCTTGACCTGCCCTACGGGCTGCTATTGGCCGCCCGCGTGGTTCACTTTCTCCGCCAGGAGAATGTGGTTCTTTCCGCCGCGTTTCGCCGTCAGCAGGGCCGTGTCGGCGGCATGCAGGATGTCCGCCCGCGTCTTCCCGTCCCAGGGGAAGCACGCCAGGCCGCCACTGAGCGTGATCGGCCCCGGCGCGCCAGGCCCCAGGCATTTGAACGCATGCTGCCGGATCGCGGTCTGGAACCGCTCGGCCAGCACCATCGCGTCGCTCGGGTGCTGCGAGCCCGGTACCCGCGGCTGCTCCGCGTCCCATAGAATGACCGCGAACTCGTCGCCGCCATAGCGGACCACCACGTCGTGCTCGCGCGAGCAGCGCGTGAGCAGGACGGCCACTTCGCCGATGAGCGCGTCCCCCGTGCTGTGGCCGTAGGTGTCGTTGTAGGTCTTGAAGTCGTCGATGTCCAACAGGATGACGGTGACGCGCAGCCGCTGAGCGGCGGCCTGGGCGATGAGCCGGTCGAGCGTCGTCTCGAAATACCGCCGGTTGCGCAGGCCGCTGAGATCGTCGCGCCAGGCCAGGTCCTGCCAGCGGGCCTGCTCGCTGACCTGGGCCACGATGGTCTCGATCAGGCGGGCATAGTCGGTCAGGCGGGCCGCATCGCTCGCCAGGTAGGACGACCCCACGCGCGGGCCCAGGGCGATGGTTCCCACGATCTCGTCGGCCCGCCGAATGGGCTCTTGCAGGACCGGCGGCGCCGCGCTGCCGTCGAACGCCGTATTCTCGCCGACCTGGATCGCGACGCCTTGAGCCTGGAACACCTGGCGCAGCATGACGACCAGCCGCTGGAGCGTGGGCTGGAGGCCGGCACCGAGATTCTTGAGGACCTCGCTCAACTCCTGGATTTCCGGAATGGACGGCAGCGGTCCGGCGACGGAGACGGCGACGGGGACGTTGCCGATCTCGAGGGTGGCCGCCAGCTCGTCGGGCGCGATCGGCTCGAGCACATAGTCGTCCGCCCCGGCCTGGAGCGCGTCCCGGGCCCGAGGTTCGTCGGGCGGCGCGCAGCTCGCGATGATACGCGCCCGGGGAGCGACCTGGCGCAGGCCGTGAATGGCCTGCAGCGCGTGGCGGCCGGCGGCGAGCGACACGACCACGATGTCGAATTCCTCGTGTCCGCTGGCCCAGAGCCCGCTCAGCAGCGTGTCGGCGGTCGCGGCCTGACAGCGCGGCAACGCGCGGGCGACGGCATTCCCCAGTGCGGGAGAGCCGATCACGAGAATCCGCGCGTTGCTGCGCATCGACGCTTCCCTTTCCCACTCCGGAGACTGTCGGGCCGTAGCGCTCACGTCGGGTGCGAGTTCTGTGCCAGCGGCGGCAACGACTGGCGCACTACTGCACGCGGCCGCCGTACGTCCTCCGTCGGCGCCGGGCCCAGCACGAGGGGCCTGAGCTGCTCACCCAGCCGGCGCACGAGCTCGGCCGGCGTGGCAGCGAGGAGGTCATGGACGGCCGCGGGGCCGCGGCAGGTCAGCACCAGCGGCAAGCGATCGCAGAGCGGCGTTTCGCCCGTGTCGCCGTAGACGATGATGCCGCTGCGCGGCCAGGTTTGCCGCACGTAGGACACGATATTGAGCTCGTCGCCGGCCAGCCAATCGCGGCCCACAAAGACCAGGTCCGGAATGCGCTCATAATGCTGCAGCACGTGGACGCACGCCGTGTACACCTCGTCGAACGGGAGGATCTCGACCTGGTGCTGCGTGAGCCAAGTATCGATGGCCGCCGCGCTGGTGCGCGGGCCGGTGCGAACATGAATCGCGCTGCGGACGCCGGGCACCAAAATGTCCCTCGTTGCACGCCGCTCGTGTGCTCCCGCCAACCACCTGCTCCATTCTAATCCGCCGCGCGCCGGCGTGTCAAAAAGGGGCGGCAAACGGGCATGTGGCGCGACGGTGCCCACCGTGGCGGATACGCCACGGGCGGGTCCATCCACGTTTGGCCGCCGTTGTATCGGACGGCGAGGTGCGGCGGCGGCGGCGGCACTGCACGCTGAGCCGCGCGGGCGATAACGCCGCCCCCAGGGACCGGTATCAGAACGGGGTCTCCGGCACGTCGGCGGGGGCGTGGTAATCCGCCTCGCGGCCGGGCATGTGATTGTCGAAACGCGTATAACCCTTGTTCCAGTGCAGCCGGATCGTGTCCACCGGACCGTTGCGCTGCTTGGCGATAATCAGTTCGGCGACGTTTTCGTCCGGGTCAGCCGCATCCATCGGCACGTCGGCCTCGTCGCTGAGCTTGACGCGCGCCGCGGGCGTGCGGTAGTACGCCTCGCGGTGCAGCAGCGCCACCACGTCGGCGTCCCCTTCGATGGCGCCCGACTCACGCAGGTCGCTCATCCGCGGGCGGTTGCCCTTGCGCGACCTGTCTTCTGGGCTGCGGTTGAGCTGGGCCATCGCGACGATGGGCACGTTGAGGTCCTTGGCCAGGGCCTTCAGCCCGCGGGAGATCGTGGCGACCTCCACCTGGCGGTTCTCGCACTTGGGGGCCCGCATCAATTGCAGGTAATCCACGAAGATGGCCTTGATGTCGCTCCGCCGCTGGGCCAGGCGCGCCCGGGCGCGCAGCTCGAGGATCGTGAGGTCCGCCGTATCATCCACCAGCAGCGGCGCTTCGCTCAGGTCGGCCGCCACCTGCTGGAGGCGCCGCAGGTCTTCGCTCGAATGGCGCCCGCGCCGGAGCGTGTGCGCATTCACCCGCGCGCGGCTGCACAGAATGCGCTGCGCGACCTGCTGCCGGCTCATCTCGAGCGAGAAGAACAGCACCGGCCGCTGGGGGTCGGCTGCAATGGCCAGGTGCTCAGCCATGTTCAGGCCCAGCGCGGTTTTCCCCATCGAGGGCCGCCCGGCAATGATAATAAGCTCGCCCGGCTGCCAGCCGCAGGTCAGCTCGTCCAGCTCGCGGAAGCCGGTGGGCTCGCCGGTCAGGGCGTCCTTGCCGCGCCGCTCGATGGTCTTGAACGCTTCCTCGATCAGCGTATGCAGGAGCTGGGCCTCGCCGGTCACCCGCCGTTCGGTGACATCGAAGATTTCCTTTTCCGCGTAATCGAGGACCTCGCGCGCGTGCTGGTCGTGATCCAGGGCCTTCTCGGTCACGCGGTGCGTGGCGTCGATGAGCTGCCGCAGCAAATACTTGTCGTAGACGATGCCGGCGTAGTGGGCGGCGCGCGCGGCGGAAGGCACGGCGCTGACCAGGCTGGCCAGGAAGTCGAACTTGCCCAGCTTTTCCCACAGGCCGCGGCGCACCAGCTCGTCGCGGACGACCACGCCGTCCAGCGGCAGGTCGTCCACGTACAGCCTGACGAGCACGTCGTAGAGGTGCTGATGCTTCTCGAGGTTGAAGGCCCGCGCACCGGCCTCGCGCAGGACGCGGATGACCTCGCCGGTGGCCTCCTTTTCCTGGAGCATCGAGCCCAGCGTGGCCCGTTCGGCCTCGATGTCTTGCGGCCATAAACGCTCGAGCGCAGCGCTGGGACTAGCGGTCGTCCGCGGTATCGGCGGTGTCGTCGTCGCGGTCGGACTCGTCGGGGCTGCCGGCGTCGTTGCCATCGGGCGCGCCTCCTTCACGCACGACCCAGACCTTGACCTCGGTCGTGATGTCCTCCGTGAAATCGAGCCTCACCATCCGCGTGTCGAGCGTGCGGATGGGCGCTTCGAGCATAACGTGGCCGGGCAAAATCGGGTAGCCCTGCGCCTGGAGCGCCGCCGCAATGTCTTTGGCCGCCACCGAGCCGTACAGCGTGCCCTCGGGGTTGGCGGTCGCCTCAATCGTGACCGATACGTCCTTGAGCTGGCCGACCAGCTCGGCGTACTGCTTCAGCCGCATCGCCCGTTCGGCCGACGCCGCCCGGCGCCGATCCTCGATCGCCTTGACATTCTCCGGGGTGGGTTCCGCGGCGAGCCGTTGCGGCAACAGGAAATTGCGGCCGTAGCCGGGCGACACCTCGATGATGTCACCCAGGTGGCCGAGTTTCCGCACGTCCTGGAGCAAAAGCAAACGCATGCTGGGTCTCTCCCTTCAAGGTTGCCTCAGGTCACGTAGGGCAGCAGCGCCAGGAAGCGCGCCCGCTTCAGCGCCTGGGCGAGCCGCCGCTGACACGCCGCGTCCAGCCCGGTCCGCTTACGCGAGAAGAGCTTGCCTTGCGCACTCACCAGGCGCTGCAGGGTGGCCACGTCCTTGTAGTCGATCTCCTCGGCCTTCAGCCGCGGGCCGCGAAACCGAGTGGACTCCGCCGCACGCCGCGCCTTCTTCTTTCGCGCCTTCTGTCTCGCCACGATCCTCGCACTCATAGTTCATTCCTCACCGCAAGAAAGTCAGGTCAGAATGGAATCTCGTCTCCGGCCGGCGGGGCCTCTTCCGGCTCCGGCGGCAAGGGGCCCGCGGCGGGCTCCGGCCGCGGACGCTCATCGGGCGGCGCGGAGCGCTCGTACGGAGCGCCCGCGGGGGCGGGTTGATCGGCGCGTCCGCCGACGAACTGGAAGTTCTCGACAATGACCCGCAGCCGGGAGTGCTTTTGCCCGTCTTGCCCGGTCCAGCTATCGAGGTGCAAGCGTCCCTCAACCAGCAGCGGCCGCCCCTTGGTCAGATACTGGTTGATGGTCTCTGCCTGCCGGCCGAACGCCTCGACGTCCACGAAGCAAACCTCTTCCTTCTGATTGCCATCGCGGTCCTTGTAGCGCCGGTTCATGGCCAGGCCGAACTCGCACACGGCGGTATTGTTTGGCAGATAGCGCAACTGCGGGTCGCGCGTCAGGTTGCCCAGCAGGATGACTTTGTTGAAGCCTGCCATGGTGTCTACCTACCTTGCACCGGGAAGCCGGCGGCGACGAGTGCAACTCACGCCGACGGCCGGGTCATCGTTGCCACGTTGCCGTTCGCCTTGGTCCTGGCCCATCAGACGGGCCCGGGCCCCGGCGGGAGGGTCTCCATCGGCGGTGCCGTGCTGGTCGATACCGCTTGTCGCCCCGTTTCCGCGGGCGCCGCCCGCTGGGCTTCGCCCGGGCGACGTTCCGTGAACCGTCGGTCGTCGTCGTGCCGGCGCCCATCGCCACCCAGGGGCGTCAAGGGCACATCCGCCGGATGGGCCCGCAACTGCGCCAGCCGCTCTTCGGTGAGCTTCTCCGTGCGGAGCACCAGGCCGCGCAGGATCACCTCGCTCAGCCGAATGTCGCGCTCGATGTCGTTGAGGCGCTCCGGCGGGGCATCGAAATAGGCCAGCACGTACGTGCCGCGCTTCCGGCGGGCGATCTCGTAGGCCAGCTTCCGCTCGTCGAATTTGACGCACACCAGCAGCTCGGCCCCGATGCGGCTGCACAACCGCCGGACTTCTTCCTCCATCGCCGGCCACTCGCGGGCCACCGCGGTGTCAAACAGGAACAGGCCTTCGTAACGTCTCAAGATCAGTCTCCTTCTGACGGCCGGTCGGCAGGAGCCGGACCGCCGCTCGACTTCTCGTCGGGTCTGCGGTTGAACTCGTTCATCGCCGCCTCGATGCCGTGCGTCCGCCAGCAGTCCACCGCGTCGGCCGCCCGGCCGAGAGCGGTTTCGATGGCCGGGCGCTCCTGCGGCTCGAAACGGCTGAGGACGTACTCCACGGTCGCGTCCCGGTGGACCTTGCCGATGCCGATCCGCAGACGCGGGATTTCATCGCTGCCGAGATACCGGATCACGTCATCCATTCCCTTGTGTCCGCCGGAGGACCCGCCCGCCCGCAGCCGCACCTGCCCGACCGGCAGATCCAGGTCGTCGTGGACGATGAGCACGTCCGCGGCGGCGAGCTTGTAGAAGCGCCACACGGCCGCCACGCTGCGCCCGCTCTCGTTCATGTAGGTGAGGGGCTTGAGCAGCAGGACGGTATCGCCGCCCGGCGTGGCCTGGCTGAGCAAGCCCTCGAAGTGCCGGTCGTACCGCGACACGTCCGCCGTCCACCGCCGGGCCACCTCGTCCACCACCCGGAAGCCGACGTTGTGGCGCGAGTCGGCGTAGCGGGGGCCGGGATTGCCCAGGCCGGCAATCAGCTTCACGGCTACTCTCCGGCTTCACCTGCCGCTTCCTCTTTCGGACCCTTGCCAATGATTTCCGGCTCCGCCTCGCCTTCCGCCGCCGCCACCTCCAGCTCGGCCGCCGTGGTGCCGCGCGGCGGGTGGACGACGGCGACGATGTCGTTGGCGTGGTTAAGCACCTTGACATCCGGCGGGACGGTGATTTCTCGGACGTGCAGCGACTCATTCAGGCCGAGGTGCTCGACGTGGGCGCGGATGTTCTCGGGGATGTTCAGCAGCAGGCATTCCACGTCCAGCTCGGTAATGACGGACACCAGCGTGCCGCCTTCGAGCGTGCCGCGCGGCCGGCCGCGCAGCTCGATCGGTACCTTGACCCGGACGCGCTCCGTGACGTCGACCCGCATCAGGTCCACGTGGATCGGGGTCTGTTGCAGGTGGTCGTACTGCACGTCCTTGATCAGGTACTGCTCCTCACCGCCGCCGACGCGGAGCTTGATCACGTGCAGCATGTGCTCCAGCGCCAGCTTCGTGTCGTGCAGCGACAGGGCCACGTACGCGTTCGGCAGCCCGTGCCCGTAGATCACGGCCGGGACCAGCCCCTGCCGCCGGAGCCGCTCGTTCGCGTGGTGCCCGGCGGCCTGCCGCGTTTCGCCTTGGATTGCTGCGGTTTCCATACTCTGACTCCCTGCTGGCCGGGCACCGGGCCCTTCCGGTGCAAGCCGGCGACAACGCTACTTCATAAACAGGCTGCTCACCGATTCGTTGCGGTGAATGCGGCGGATCGCCTCGCCCATGAGCTCGCTCACGGACAAGACGGTCAGGTTCGGTAGTTTCTCGCGGACGGCCGGCGGCAGCGGAATTGTGTCCGTCACCGCCAGGCGGTCGAACGGCGCGCTGGCCAGCCGCTCCACCGCGGGACCGCACAAGACGCCGTGCGTGGCGGCCGCGATGATCTGCTTGGCCCCATTCGCGCGGAGCACCTCGCCGGCGCGGGCCAGCGTGCCGGCCGTGGCGATGATGTCGTCCACCATCAGCACGGTCTTGTTCCGCACATCGCCGATGATGGCCATGGCCTTCGTTTCTGTGCCGCTTACGCGGCGTTTGTCGATAATGGCCAGGTCGCCGCCCAGACGGTTGGCATAGACGCGGGCGCGTTTGACGTTGCCGGCGTCCGGGCTGACCAGCGTCAGTGGGCCGGTGTCCAGCGAGGCAAAATACGCCGAGAACACCGGCTCCGCGGAGAGATTGTCCACCGGGATGTCGAAGAAGCCCTGGATCTGGGCCGCGTGCAGGTCGAGCGTCAGCACGCGGTCCGCCCCGGCCGTGGTCAGCAGGTTCGCCACCAGCTTGGCCGTGATCGGCACCCGGCCCTCGTCCTTGCGGTCCTGCCGGGCATAGCCGAAGTAGGGGATGACGGCCGTAATCCGCGCCGCCGACGCGCGCTTCATGCAGTCGATGCAGATGAGCAGCTCCATCAGGTGCGTGTTCACCGGCGGGCAGGTCGACTGGATGATGAACGCGTCGCGGCCGCGGATGTCGTCGAGCAGCTTGAGCGAGATCTCGCCGTCCGGGAAGTCGTCAAGCTGCACGCCGCCCAGCGGATAACCGAGGTATTGCGCGATCTGCTCGGCCAGCACGCGGTTGCTGCGTCCGGCGAAGATGCGTAGATCCATCATACAGGTCTCCGCAAACGGCGGTGACGTTCACGCGGCCGGCGGTCCGGGCCGCTTCAGAGCGTGCCGGGGCCTTCTCCCGGCCGCAAGAGCTACCCGGCCTGGACTCGAACCAGGAATGCCAGGACCAAAACCTGGTGTGTTGCCAATTACACCACCGGGTAATGGGCACATCGGTTTTTCGTTATCCGATGCCCGGGCGTCGCTTCGTCCACGCAAGCACGGTTGGGGACCCGCTCGGAGGCCTGCGCCGCCGCCCGTGTGTCACGGCGGCCCACTGTGGCCCGTAGCCACGCGCCCCATGCGAACGGGGACTACCTTCCGGCCGCGACGCGGACCGGAGAGGTAGCAGTTTAATATGCCCCCGCCCCGCCTGTCAACGGCCGGGCCGACAGTATTGCACTTGTGGCACAGCCGCCCCCGGCTGTGTCCGCTTCACTGCGCCTCTTCTTCCGCCGCCGCTCTTCTCTCGCCCCGCGCCGCCAGGAACAGCCCGATCTCAAACAGCAGCAGCATCGGCGCGGTCAGCGTCAGGTGGCTGAGCAGGTCTGGCGGCGCCAGCAGCCCCGCGATGAATATGACCACCACAATGACCACCTTGCGGTATTTCCGCAGCGTCTCCACCGGCACGATCCCCGTCCGCGCCAGGAAGATCACCACCAGCGGCATCTGGAACGCGAGCCCAAACGCGATGGTCAGCACCAGCACAAACGACAGGTATTCGCCGATGCGGAAGTGCGTCGTGATCAGGGCCCGCCGATCGTCACGCTGGAGCTGCACCGAGTACGTCTCGCCCGGCCAGCGCACCTTCAGCTTGGCATCGGGCATATTGACCCAAATTGCGCCCGCCGGCGGGTCTTGAGGATCGCCGTCCAGTAGCGGAACTTTGGGCGCCTCTCCCACGCTGGGCTGTGTCGGGACCGTGACGGCCCGGGGAGTCCGGAGCAGCATGCGCTCCAGCGCCGTCGGCTTCGCGGACGGCAGCGGCAGCCAGCCACTGAAGCCCACCAGGAAGTTCAGGCTCAGCACCAGCGCGAACAGGTACATGAACGCCACGCCGGCCAGGAACAGGCCGACGCTGGTCGGCACCAGGCGTCGAACCCACTGGCGCTCGCGCCGGTAGAGCCCCTTTGCGACGAAGCTCCAGAGCTGATGCAGGATGTACGGCGCCGACAGGATCAGCCCGAAAATGAGCACGACCTTGATGTAGACCAGGAGACTCTCGACCGGCCCGGTCGCCAGGAAGCTGTCCGGCTGCTCGTGCCGTCGGAGGGCCAGCACCACCGGCCGCGCGATCAGTTCCAGCAGGTACTTCGCGGGCCAGATGCACAGCAGGCAGGCCGCCACGAGCGCGATCAGGCTGCGCGCCACGCAGCCGCGCAGCTCCTCCAGGTGCTCCCCCAGCGTCATGCGCGTCCCTTCGGGGTCCGCTTCGCCGTGTCGCCGAAACAGCGCCATGCGGCGATGATACTCGCGTCCCGCCCGCCGTCCACACGCCAGCCGGGGTGGCCTGTGGGACCGGTTTCATTCGGGCCCAATCCAAAATCGCAAATTCAATCCCGGCGCGCCGGGACAAAACGGGGTGCGGCTGCCTCTCACGCGCGCGGCTCGGTCTGTGCGGCCAGGTGATTCAGAATGGCGTGCCAAGTTTGGGCGAGTGCGGGCAGCTCGTAACGGACCAGGTCGGCCAGAATGACGACGTCGTGGGCTTCGAGCGCCGCCCGCACGTCAGTGAGCTTGTCAACGAGATCCCGGAGACACGCCTTCACCGCGCGACCCTCGTACTCCATGTTCAGCAGGTCGCAATGGAGCAGGGCCCCACATTGCGGCAGCGCGCGATAGCATGTCTGCCAGAGCGAGATGACGGCGCCCACGTCGCGGATCGCCGCAGGAACATCCTCGGAATTGAGCCGGTCGGCGATCTCCGCCAGCCGGGCGTCCGCCTCGGCAAACTCGGCCGCCAGACCCCGCAGCGCCGCCGTCGCCAGCGTCGCCGGCGCGCCGGATTCCAGGTCCACCTGGGCCGCGGTGGCGACGGGCCGTTCCAGACCGGCGTTCAGCTCCGCATCGCCGAGCACGTGCCCGTCGACGGTTACGGACACGACCAGCCGGTCCTTCAGGTGTGTGTCGCGCACCCGGTCAAGGAGGTCCTGGAGCGTCTGCTCCGCGTGGAATGAGTCGGTCAGGCGTTGGCCATCGAGCGTCACGATCATCGCGGGCCTCCCAAACTACAAGTTATCGGAGCCGGCCCGGCCGCAAGTGAATGCCGGCGGCAATTGTTGCCCGACCCCGACCACGGATATGATCCGCGGCATGAGCCGCAAACGCCCAGCCTGGCTGCAAAACTGGCTCAAGCGGCATCAGAACCCGCTCTCGCGCCGACTGCACTACATCGGCATTCCGTTGACGATCGCGGCGGTCGTCGTCGCGGCCGCGCAATTGTGGCTGTGGCGTTGGGACCTGTGGTGGCGGCCGGCGGCGCTCCTCGGCGCGGGCTACCTGCTGCAATACGTCGGGCACCGCGTGGAAGGAAACGACCTGGGCGAGGTGATCCTCGTCAAGCGGCTGCTGGGCAAGCCGTACCAGGCCGTATCGCCGCGCTACTCCCGAAATGCCGGGCCTTCCCCCACCGAACCAGGGGATGGCTAAGGTATCTTGACTTCGAGCTGCTTCTCCAGCTCGGCGATGCGCTTCTCGAGCCGCTTGACCGCCTCCTTGAGCTCCGGCAAGCGCGCCACGTACGCCAGTTGCCGCTTCATGTCGTGAATGGGGATCGCCGGAGCCCCGAGCACCGTTTCGCCGTCCGCGACGCTGTGCGTGACGCCGGCCTTGGCGCCGATGGTCGCATGGTCGCCGATGCGGATGTGCCCGACGATGCCGGCCTGGCCGGCCATCGTCACATGGTGTCCGACGGTGACCGAGCCGGCGATGCCGACCTGCGCCACCAGCAGGCAGTTCTCGCCGATCTGCGTGCCGTGACCGATGGCGATGAGGTTGCTGAACTTGGTGCCGCGGCCGATGCGGGTGCAGCCGAGCGTGGCGCGATCGATGGCGCAGTTGGCGCCGATCTCGACGTCGTCCTCGATCTCGACGTGGCCGATTTGCGGGATCTTGACCCATTGGCCGCCGACGGGGGCGTAGCCGAGGCCGTCCTCGCCGACCACGGTGTTCGAATGGATCGCGACGCGGTTCCCGATGATCGTGTCGTCATACAGCACGACGTTGGGGTAGAGCAGGACGTTGTCACCCAGCCGGCAGCGTGGTCCGACGTAGCAGCCCGCGTAGATGATGACGTTCCGCCCGATCACCACGTCCTCGTCGATCGTGGCCCCCGCATGAATCGTCGCGTTCTCGGCGATCTGGGCGGTCGGGTGGATCGTGCTCACGGTCCGGTCCGGCGGCAGTCGGCGATGCCGCCGATAGCCGTGGAGCTTGACGATGAGGGCCGTGATGGCCGCGTAGGGGTCGTCCACCTGGATCAGGTCGAGGTGGTCGGGGGCGGCGATGTCGGGCTTGAGCACGATGGCGGAGGCCCGCGTCGTCTGTAAAGTCTTTTCGTATTTTGGGTTAGAGAGAAACGACACGTCGCCGGCGACGGCGTCCTCAAGTGTGGCGACACGGCCGATGCGCCGGTTAGCGTCCCCGCGCAACCTCGGCTTCATGCCGACTTGCTCAAGGAACGCACACAGCTCGCCGAGTGTCGCTTCCATTAAGGCTCCCGAGGTGCCGACGCCAAGCTACTTTTCTCGCCGTGCCGGCCATTGTACGGCCCGAGCCCGGCGGCGAAAAGTGGTAGGGGGGCCACAGATCGCGGGATCCTCCGCGCCCGATCCGACCCCGAAGCGCGAGTGAGGGGCCGCACCGTCCGCGTCCGCCGCGGCGGATACCGCCCGTCGTAGCGGCCGACCTCCCGGTCGGCCGTATTCGTGGCCCACCCGCTCGCGGCTGTGAACGTGTGGCACAGCCGCCCCCGGCTGTGCAACTGCAGCGGCCCTGGGTGGTGTGGGCGTCCCGCGATGGCGTGGGCGTCTCGCCCGCGAATCGCGTGGCTGGGTGTGACCGGGTTTTGTGGCGCATCGGGGGAGCCCGGAGGGCGATTGGCAATAGCCCCGGGCGCCAGCCCGGAGGGTAAGGCGCACCTACCCCCGAGCCCGCGCAGCGGGCGAATGAAGCTTCAATCGTCCGCCGCGGCGGACTCTAGGGTCTGCGCACCTCGTTTCCACGGGCTGCGCCCGTGGCTACTTCCAGACGCCCCTGCGGGGCTAGTGTGCTGTCTCGGAAATACGGCATCGTATCGCGGGCTGAGCCGCGGCCTTCAGGCCGCGCGGACCGGCCGCGCGACATGAATGTCGCGGCTCGGACACGTTGCGGTTTCAATGAGACACTACACTAGGCCCCCAGGGCTTCGCGCCTCACCACGATGTGCGGGGAACTGCATCTGCCACAATCGCTGGTCACACTCCCTGGTCCCCGGATTTGTCGTTCATCTTGACCAGGCTACCAGGGCGCCTTAATCTCGATAGTTGAAAGGGGAGTCTTATGAATCTGCGACGCGCAGCGAGCCAAGTTAGCCGCGCAATTGCCGCGGCGCTTCCCTTCCTGATGCTCTCCGCGCTGCCCGTGACGGCGCAGGAGACGCTCTGGAAGACCTACCTCGACGAGGGAGTCAAGGCCTACCAGACCGGACGGTACGCGGAAGCGGAGAAGTTGCTCAAGCTTGCCATCGCCGAAGCGGAGCAGTTCGGGCCGTCGGACCCGCGCTTGGCGACCAGCCTGAACAACCTGGCGGTGCTGTACCGCACCCAGGGTGACTACGCGAAGGCCGAGCCGCTGTACAAGCGCGCGCTGGCGATCTTCGAGAAAGCCCTCGGCCCCCAGCACCCCGACGTGGCGAACAGCCTGAACAATCTGGCGGGGCTGTACGACACTCAGGGTGACTACGCGAAGGCCGAGCCGCTGTACAAGCGCTCGCTGGCGATCTTCGAGAAAGCCCTCGGCCCCGAGCACCCCGACGTGGCAACCAGCCTGAACAATCTGGCGGCGCTGTACTACACCCAGGGCGACTACGCCAAGGCCGAGCCGCTGTACAAGCGCTCGCTGGCGATTTCGGAGAAAGCCCTCGGCCCCCAGCACCCCAGTGTGGCGACCAGTCTGGAAAACTACGGGCTTCTTTTGCAGGCGACGAGCCGGCCAGCGGAGGCCCAAAAGCTCCTGGATCGGGCCGCCGCGATCCGCAAGGGCCAGGGAAAGTAAGCACCGACTCTCGCTGGCGCAGCGGATTATTTCTCTATCTTTTCGCCCCCTGTGCCCTTCCCCTCGATCCGTCGACCGCCAATCCCTCACTCTCTGAATCCCTCATTCCCTCGACAAACCCCGTCATTCCCCGCCAACCCCCGCCAATTTCCCACAAACTAAGAATCTCTCTGTGCCTCTGCGTCTCTGTGGTGAATACTTGACCACGGGAGATGCCCATGCTCCGGCCGCGCACCCCGAACTCGCTCTTCGCTACTCGCCATTCACCACTCTCCGTCAGCTCTGCGCGTTCTTGGTGGCCACGGCAGGGCCGCAGACCGTGCCTGGGGCGTTCTCGCCGTCTTTGCGGTTGCCTTTGGCTGATGGCTGGTCCGAATAACCAAGATGATCAACAGGGGGGTGTCAAAACATGATCACCTTGATCACCTTCGCCCGGCGACCCAAAAACCGAGCCACGCCAGTCCCGGCGGGTCCGACCGGGTACAGGCCACCCCCCCCACATCACTCATCCCTTATCCCTTATCGTTTATCTTTCATCGGCGGCGCCGAACGCTCACATCTCCACCCACCCGCCGCCTCCTTGGTGGCTCCGCACCGCCGCCGCGATGAAGGCGATGCCCATCCGGCCGTCTTCGACGTTGGCGTACTTGCCGCCGTCGCAAGCAAACGGCTTCTTGTCCAGATACGCCCGCACGTCCTGCTCGAAGCAGCGGTGCAGCCGGGCGAACGCGTCGTGGAACGCCTCCGGATGCCCCGCCGGGATGTTCGGCTCCGCCATCAAATCGGCCGGCAGGTCCTTCAGGAAGCCGTCGTTGGCCGTTACGGCGCCACGCCAATACACGCGGTCCGGCTGGTTCGGCAGACGGATGATGAGTTGCTCCGGCTCCTCCTGCACCCAGACGAGCGAGCCCTTCGTGCCATTCACCTCCAGGCCCAGGTCGTTCTTGTGCCCGATCGCAATCTGCGACGCCCGCACGAGCGCCTTGCCGCCGTTGGACAGCTCGCAGTACGCGGTGAAGTGGTCGTCGAGCTGCCGGCCGGCGACGAAGGTTTCGAGCTGCGCCCGCAGCCGCTTGACCTCCAGGCCGGTCACATACCGCAGTTGCATGAGGGCATGCGTGCCGATGTCTCCGCCACAGCAACTCGCCCCGGCCCGCTGCGGGTCGACCCGCCACTCGGCCTGCATGACGCCCTGGTCCTCGGTCCGGTCAGCGAGCCAGCCTTGGAGGTAGTACGCGTCGACCCAACGCACATCGCCGAGCAGGCCGCTGCGGACGATGAACCGTGCGAAGCGGCTGGTCCAATGTCCGAGATATGTGTGCGCGACGCCGAAGGGGATTTTCCGCTGCTTCACGGCGGCGACGAGCTGGTCGGCCTGCGCGAGCGTCACCGTCAGTGGCTTCTCGCAGAAGACGGGAATGCCGGCCGCGAGGCACTTCATCGCCGGGTCGAAATGGACGTGATTGGGCGTGACGATGAGCATGTAGTCAACTCGCTCGCCGGCGGGCTTCTTCGCCTCGGCGGCGATCAGCTCGTCGTAGCTCGGGTAGCCGCGGATCGGGTACGGCCAGTTCGCGGCCTCCTGCATCGCGACCTTGGGATCGGGGTGCAGGGCGCCGGCGACGACGCGCCGCGTGCCGTCGAAGTGGATGGCCCGCTCGTGCGGATGAACGATGAATGCTCCGCCGCCGCCGCCGATCAAGCCGACATTGAGAGGTCGTGCTGCCATGAGAGCCTCCTTGACCAGGTGAGACGCGATTCTCCGGCGAAATGCGTCCCGGCTCAAGCGTCCGACCGGTTAGAAACCGGTCCGACAGTTCCGGGCTGACCGGTTGGAAACCGGTCCCACAGCTTGAGACCGGTCCCACAGCTCTCACGGCCGGCTGGAACGACGCCGTGGGCCGATCGGCGGTACGCCGTAGACGGTGCCCTCGGCGGTCATGCGATCCTGGGGGTGGCGCGTCATCTCCTCGGCGGTAGGGGGGATGCCGATCGGCGTGCCGTGCTGCTCGTAGTAGTCGCAGACGGTGCTGACCGCGACGTGGGGGTCGTCCGTGATGGTGAAGAGGTGCATGTCTTCGGGCGAGACGTATCCGTGCTGGTCGAGCAGCGTACTGTGGACCCAGTCGATCATCGGGTTCCAGAAGTCGCAGCCGACCAGGACGATCGCCATCGGCGGGGCCTTGCGCGTCTGGATCAGCGTCATCGTCTCGAAGAATTCATCCAGCGAGCCGAAGCCGCCGGGCAGGCAGATCGTGCCGACCGCGTACTTGAGGAACATGACCTTGCGCACGAAGAAATAGTGGAAGTCGAGGGCGATGTTCTGGTACGCGTTGGGGATCTGCTCCAGCGGCAGGGCGATGTTGAGGCCGACGCTCTTGCCGCCGCCTTCCGCCGCCCCCTTGTTCGCGGCCTCCATGATGCCCGGCCCGCCGCCGGTGATGACGGCGTAATTGCGGAGGGCCAGCAGGCGGGCGCACTCGACGGCGAGCTGGTAATAACGGTCCGTCGGCTGGGCGCGCGACGAGCCGAAGATAGACACCGCCGGGCCGATGTGGGCCATGACCTCGATGCCTTCGACAAACTCGGCCATGATGCGGAAGATGCGCCAGGTTTCCTCGGCGGCGGTCTGATAGCTGAATTCGCGGTCTTGCATGAGCGGGCCTCTCGTGTGGACGCCGTATTCTAGTCGCTCTGTCCCGGCGATGTAGCGGCCGACCTCCCGGTCGGCCGTGGGAGGCCACGTCGCCTTCAACGGCCGACACCCCGGCGCGCCGGGATCGGCCGCTAAATCACGGTGCGCAATTCAGGGGTGCGCCATCGTAGCGGCCGACCTCCCGGTCGGCCGTGGCGGCGGGTGACCGCGCTGCGCGACGGTCGAGCAGGAGCTCGACCGCTACCACACCCGTCGCGAGCTTGCGCACGGTGATGTAGATGGTCAACCGCCGGCCGCGGCGGCGTCGAGGATGGGGCGCAACATCGGTTTGTCGCCGTGCAGCCAGCGCGGAATCACCTTGCTGTTGATGAACATCAGCGGGGCGTGCTGCAAGCCGGCCTGCTGGCCGGCCGCGGCGTCCTCGGTAACGCCGGTCATCGTGGCCGGGTCTTCCATCGCGGCCAGAAGCGCAGCGGGGTCGAGACCCATGTCCGCAGCGGCGGCCCGCAAGGTCTCGTCACTGAACGGCGGCTGATTCTTGAGCAGCCAGTCGTGCATCTTCCAGTACGCGTTCGAGCCGCCCAAACGACCGGCGGCGTAGGCCGCCAGCGCCGCCCGGCAGGCGAACGGATATTCCTCTTCTTTGGCGGCCGCGTTGCATTGCGGGCTCAGCGGGTAGGCGTGAAAGGCGTACTGCGCGTCGGTACGGCCGGCGAGGAATTCGCGGATGATTCCATCGACCAGCGCGGTGTTGGGCTGCTGGTAGTCACCCCACACGACGATCTTGAGACGGGCATCGCTCGGCCCCCAGCTCCAGCCGCGGTCCGGAACCGGGAGGTCGCGTACACGGGCGTTGCGCCAATCCGCGATGTAGCTCTCGACCGCCGACAAAGGGCGGTCATGTGCAGCAGTCCAGCGCGGCAAGTTGGCCTCCAGGAGCTTGTCCACGACGCGGGTCAAGGCCAGCGGGGCCGACCAGCCCTTGAACTCTATGCCGTTGATGTAAATCGCCGGCGTCGACCGCACGCCCAGCGCGAAACCCTCCTCGATGTCCGCCCGCACGAGTTGAAGCGTCTGATCGCTTTGCCAGACGCGCTCGGCCTCGTCGGGGTCGTAGCCGAATTCCTGGGCGGCGGCGCGCAGCTCCTCGGTCGTGAAGCGCCCATTGTGGTCGAAGAGCCAGAAGTGCATCTGCCAGAAGCCGTTGTTGCCGTGCAGGAGGCCAGCGGCCTCGGCCGCCCGCGCCCCGGCGCATGCGTTGACGTGCTTGCCTTCGACGCCATACGAGTTGCAGGCTACGTCGCCAGGCCATTGCTTGACCGAGATGGAGATGTCCGGGTGTTGCTCGAAGAGCTGCCTGAGCTCGAGCTCGATGAGGTGACAGCCGTTGCACAGGTAGTCGTTGAAAACCACGATCCTGACCGCGGCCTCTTCGGGACCCAGGTGGTAGCGTCCGGTGAAGCCGCGGGCGGCGGAGGTTGTGCCGACCGGCGCAGAGCTTGTGACGGCGGAGGCGGAGGCCGCGCTGACCGGCGTGGTCGGGCCGGCGTCGGCATTGGTCGCCTGCACCTCCGCCTCCGGCGGCTTCGCCGCGGCGAGAATGGCGGCGCCGGACTCCTGCATTTGCCGCTCGGCGACCGCGCGGGCCGCCCGCCGCCAGCGGTAATCCACGACGCCGAGGATGGCTGTCGCGAGCACGAAGGTCGCGAAGAAGGTCGTCACTGGCCGGCGCGATGTCGTGCGAGCGTGGGTCGCCAGCTCGATCAGGGCCCAGAAGGCGAAGTTCGCGATGTGAGTCACCAGGCAATATGGACAAACGTAGCCGCCCTGGAACATCACGACGACGAAGCCGACCGACGCCAGCAGGCCCAGACGAACGAGCACGCGCAAGGCCACGGGCAGGCGGCCGCGCGACGCCACCCAGGCGGCGATGAGGCCGAGGAAGTACGCAAGGCCCAGAAGGGAGACCGGCCAGCCGAGGTACGGGACCTTGCCCCAGACGCTGGCGCTGGCTTCGGCGCACGGGCTGCCGGCGCCGCAGCCGGGCAGGCGGATTCCGGCGAGGTGCTCCAGGGCCAGCATGAGCGACATGGCAATGCACGTCGCCAAAAAGACGATGCCGGCAACGAACACGGCGCGGCCCGCGGGTGCAGACTGACCCATTGAAGCAGGGGAAACGTCGCGGTCTCGGTTCGCCATTCACTCGGCTCCAGGCTGGCACTCGGCCTGGCTGCGGCCGGTGTCTCGGGCGGACAATTATAGAGCGACACGGGCGGCGATCGCGCGCAGCCGGCGGAGATTCAGGCGATCGAAATCGCGGCCCGCGGCGTCGGTTCCTTTCGGCGTCTCCAGGATCATGGGGACCTCGAAGAAACGTGGGTCGGCCAGCACGTGACGAAACGCGACGCGGCCGAGCTGGCCCTGGCCAATGTGCGCGTGGCGATCGATGCGCGAACCACAGGCGCCCCGGCTGTCGTTGAGGTGCCAGCAGCGAATGCGGTCCAGGCCGACGGCCCGCACCGCGGCATCGATCATGGCTGCGTACCCTGCGGGCCGGCGGAGGTCGTAACCCGCGGCGAAGACGTGGCAGGTGTCGATGCAAACGCCGATCCGCTGCGGCTCCTGGACCCGCGCGATGATCGCGCCGAGCTCGTCGAACGAGCGTCCGAGGGCGGAGCCCTGGCCGGCCGTGGTCTCGAGCAACGGCATGGTCCGCAGACGCGGATAGCGGTCAAAGACCTGGTTCAGCGCCTGGGCCACGCGGGCGACCGCAGCGTCCGGCGCGGAACCCGTGGCGGAGCCCGGGTGCACGACCAGGAATGGGATTCGGAGTAAGTCGCAGCGGAGCATTTCCGCGGCGAGTGCGTCGCGGCTGCGGCGGTACAGACGGCCGTCGGGTGAAGCCAGATTGATCAAATACGTGGCGTGGGCGAGCGGCGGGCCAAACCCCCGGGTTGCACACAGGGCGTGCCAGCGCTCCACATCAGCGGGGTCAAACGCCGCGGCGCGCCACTGACGCTGGTTCTTCACGAACACCTGGACGGTATCGCAGCCCAGCCGCAGAGCGGCGGCGACGGCGCGATGCACGCCGCCCGCGATCGATAAATGGGCTCCGAGGCAGTGCGGCGGACGCGCCGCGGAACCCGAGCCACACCCTTTGACGGTTGGCATGCTCCGTGGTCTAATAGTCCCGGTGAGTCGGGTCAATCAGGTTCGGCCTGGTATTTATGGATATGGAAGGACTGATCCTCGCGTCGGCGAGTCCGCGTCGGCGGGAGCTCTTGGCCCGCATCTACCCGGCGTTCGACGTGGAGCCATGTCCCTACGAAGAACCGGAGCGGGAGCCCGCGAAAGTCGCACCGGAGCAGTGGGTCGAGGCCCTGGCGTACTTCAAGGCGCGGGCCGTCGCCGAGCAGCACCCGAACCGCTGGGTGCTCGCCGCTGATACGGTCGTCGTGTGCGCTGGCCACGTGCTCGGCAAGCCGCGCGACGGGGCCGACGCCCGCGCGATGCTGGAGTTGCAAGCCCGTCAGGTCAGCGAGGTACTCACCGGGGTCTGCCTGCTGCGGCGTGGCGAAACCCAGCGGCGTATTTCGCAAGTGGAGCGGACGCGGGTGTGGATGCGTGATGACCCGGCGGTGCGGGAGGCGTACCTGGCCAGCGGGGACTGGCAGGCGAAGGCCGGCGCCTATGGCATCCAGGACGTCGGCGACCGGCTGGTGGAGCGGATTGAGGGCAGTTTCTCGAACGTCGTCGGCCTGCCGCTGGAACTGGTTACGCGGATGCTGCGGCAGGCCGGGCTGCCGGTCCAAGGCGGGTCCGATACCCCCGGGGCGCGGGAGCTGACTTGAGTCGCCGCGGAGACACGCCGCAGCGGCGGGCTGATAAAGCCTGTTTGCTGTTTGACCCCGCGCGGTATGATACCGGGGACGTGAACACGCCCGGGTCGCGGGCCGATAGAAGTGTCGGGCGAGCCGGTCGTGCGATGGATACAGGCCGATGCCGTCGAAACCAGATACAGCCCTGGGCGAGTACCTGAAGCAGATCAAAAGCTACGCGCTTTTGTCAGCGGAGGAAGAGCGTGCGCTGGCCTCGAGAATCCGGGCCCGTGCGGAAGCGGAACAGCGCCTGGCGGCGGGCGAAATCAGTCTGGCCGAGTATGAGTACGCCCAACACGACGCGGCCCAGGCCCGCGACCGGATGGTGCAGGCCAACCTGCGGCTGGTCATCAGTGTGGCCAAGAACTTCCGCAATCGCGGCTTGCCTATCGAAGACCTGGTGAACGAGGGCAACGTCGGGCTCATGAATGCAGTCGACCGCTACGATCCGGACGTGGGCTCGCGCTTCAGCACCTACGCCGGCTACTGGATCGACCAGGCTATTCGCCGCGCGGTGCAGAACGCCCAGCAGATGATCCACATTCCCAGCTACCTCATCGAAAACATCGGCAAGATGCGCTTGGCGCTACGCGAGCTGGAGGAGGCGCTGGGCCGCCCGCCTTCGATGAACGAGTTGGCGCGGCACATGGGGATTACCGCTCGCAAGGCCGACGCCATCTCGCTGGCGATCAAGGCCTGCACCTCGCGCATGCATGGCAGCGCAAACGCGGACGGGCAGAACACGCTGAACGAAGCGTTGGAGGACACGCGTACGCCGCCGCCCTTCGATGCCGTGTTCAGCGCCTCGGACTCGGAATTCGTGGGGCAGATGCTGGAGCGCATCACGGAGCGCGAGGCGCTCATCCTCGAGCTGCGCTACGGGCTCAACGACCGCAAGGGGCGGCGCATGACGCTCAAGCAGATCGGCGAGAAAGTCGGTCTGACGCGGGAGCGTGTCCGGCAAATCGAACGCGAGGCCAAGCAGAAGCTCGAAGAGTACGTCAAGCAGTACATGTAGTTGTCAGCCTTCAGCCATCAGCTCTGGCCGTTTGCCTACGATCCTCTTTATGTGCAGCTTCAAGTGCGCTACCTGCGGTCGCGAGGCCGCGATCTGACGGCGGACGAACTGGCTGACCCTCCTAAGACTGACCGCCAAGACGCCAAGAGCGCCAAGAACGCAAAGATGGAGACTTGAATCCTGACTCCCTGGCGACCTTGGCGCTCTCGGCGTCTTGGCGGTTGCCTTTAGTGCTTGAAATGCCGCGTGCCGGTGAAGACCATCGCCACGCCGCGCTCGTCGCAGGCCTGGATCGTGTCCGCGTCGCGTTTGCTGCCGCCGGGCTGGACGAGGGCCGTAACGCCCGCGGCCATCAGAAGCTGCGGTCCGTCGCGAAAGGGGAAGAAGGCGTCCGACGCGGCGACAGCGCCTGGGAGTTGGTCCGCGTGCTTGTTTTCCAGGGCGAGCCAGGTCGCGATCCGGCAGCTCATCACACGGCTCATCTGCCCCGCGCCGTTGCCGATCAGCGTCCCGTCCTTGCAGATCGTGATGGCGTTGCTCTTGGTGTGCTTGCAGATCAGCCAGGCGAGGCGGAGATCGTCCATCTCCGTTTGCGTGGGCTGACGCTGCGTAACGACCTGCCACTGATTTTCGTTCAGGCCGACCAGGTCGCGGGTCTGCACGAGCATGCCGCCGGCGATGCGCTTGAAGTCCAGCTCGCCTGGCTCGGGCGGGGCGCTCATATCGCCGACCGCGAGCAGCCGGACGCGCTGGCCCCATTCTTTCTTCGTGCGGATCAGGCGGACCGCCTGTTCGTCGAAGGACGGCGCGAGCCAGACCTCGACAAAGAACCCGCCGGCCCCGGCGGCCTGGCCCCAGCGCTGATAGGTCTCCATCACCGCCGCGGCGAAGTCGGGCGTGACGACGAAGTTGACCGCGAGGATTCCGCCCATCGCCGCGTTCGGATCGCCCAGGTAGGCCCGGCGATAGGCCTCAATCGGATCCACATGCACGGCTGCGCCGCAGGGGTTGGTGTGTTTGATGAAGCAAACCGAATGAGTAGTGCAAAGCTCCGCTTTGCCGGGCGTAGCGCAAGGCTCTGCCTTGCCTGACACAATGCAGGGCGCCGCCTTGCGAGACTCCGCCTCGGGCGCCTCGCGCCCGGGACCCTGTGGCTCTTCCTCGCCGCCCGCGCCGCCGCTGGAGACCTGCGGCGCGCCGCCAAGAATAGGTGGGCGCGGCGTGCTCTTGTCCAGACGCACGCCAACTCCAACGTCAAAAAAGTCCACCGCATACCACCACGGGTACTGGTCCGGCGTCGCAGCTAGACCCTCCTTGACCACGTTGTCAGCGAGGTAGTGCCACTTCTCGCGGAACTCAGCGGCACTCCGCAGCCAGCGGTCGTGGGACTCGTGAACCCAGGCCTGCCCGACACCGCCGCGCATTTCCGAGATCTTCCGGCCGCTGTAGCTCTTGATGCTTTTCAGCAAACCGGACAGGTTCTCGAACTCGGCGGGCCGCTGGGGCAACACGCGGGGGGTCAGGATGGCGTGCACGTGATCAGGCATGACCGTTGCGGCGTGTAGGTCGAGACGCTTCCCGTCCCAATGTCGCAGCGCTGCCATGACGACGTCGCGCTCCGCGGGCGCGAGGACGCCGATGCGGCTTGTGAATGTGACCCAGTACGTGGCGCCGGCGACCTGCCAGTGCGGTAAGTTCCGGCGCGACCAACGTTCGTCGCCGATCGGTCGAAAGCGGGGTTTCGATGGAGTGGGTTGGGCTGCAAAGCGGAGCTTTGCACTACTGTCGTCCCCGGGGGCAAAGCGGAGCTTTGCACTACTGGAGGGGCTGGCGCGCGTCAGCTCGGCGCAGAGCTCCAACGCCGCGCTGGCGTCAGCGTAGTTGTTAAACGACATTTCCGTCGTACTGCCCCCTACACAGGGACCGCCCTTTGCCCCGCCGAACGCCGGACGGCCCACAACCAGATTCGCCTCCTCAAAGCGCCCACCCGGATCGAAATACAGCGCACCGGCCTGCGCTGGGTTCTCTCCATAGCGTGTCTCGGCGAGACGGCACAGCCAGAGCGCCCGCACGAGCGGCAACGTCCCGCCGGCGCCAAGAAGGTAGCCGCTGATCCGCGTGTCGTACTGCGCGGTGAATCGGTACACGGCCGCAGCGAACATGCGGCGCGTGGCCTCGGCCACGTCACCGCGCTCGCGCAACTCACTCAGCGCCTGCACGCCGAAGTCGCGGCCGGGAATAACCAGCACATGTCGGTGGTTCTTCGCCGCCGCACGGAGCAGGCACGGCCCGCCGATGTCGATCATTTCGATCGCTTCCTCGAACGCGCAGCCCGGCTTGGCGATCGTCTGCTCGAACGGGTACAGGTTCACCACGACCATGTCGATCGGCTCGATGCCCTGCTCCTTGAGTTGCCGCATGTGCTCCGGGTTGTCGCGGTCGGCGAGGATCGCCGCGTGAATCTTCGGGTGCAGCGTCTTGACCCGCCCGTCAAGCATTTCCGGAAAGCCGGTGACCTCTTCCACCAGCGTCACCGGCAGGCCGGCATCTTTGAGGACTTTCGCCGTTCCGCCGGTGGAGATCAGCTCGATGCCGAACTCCTCGTGCAAGGCGCGGGCAAAGTCCACGAGGCCGGTCTTGTCGTACACGCTGAGCAGCGCCCGGCGAATCTTGATCGAAGCGGACATGCGTTCTCCTGCAAACGCGGACGGGCCGCCAGATTCGGCAGCCCGTCTATCTGCGGTGCGTGTCGAGCCGGC
>Ga0315284_10000803_pt1 | contig 43114 bp, 32 predicted proteins | sample YL17G09_16_MG_FD_203696 | JGI IMG/M metagenome (GOLD analysis project Ga0315284, IMG submission 203696) | Sediment microbial communities from Yellowstone Lake, YNP, Wyoming, USA - YL17G09_16 | ecosystem: Environmental > Aquatic > Freshwater > Lake > Sediment | place: USA: Wyoming | collected...
GCCAGGTGCGCGCCCGCCAGCTATGGGGCACGGACGCGTACACGCACGATTCCGACATCGTGGCCGTGCTCATGCACCAAGGGTGAGGGCGGCGGGGGGCGGGGGGGGGGCGGGCGGGGGGGCGAGTCTCGCGCGCCGCGCGCGCGGTCCCCCGGCCCCCGCGGCCGCCCACGACCCCCCCCCCCCCCTATTTCTCAGCTACTATTCGCACGCACTGGCCGCCCCCCCCCCGGGCGTCGCCGAGGTGCGCGCGGTCGTCACCGCGATGCCGCCGCGCGACCGCTACGTGGGTTCCTCCCGCAACTGCGTCCGGTCGCGCGGGTGGGCCACCCGGGCCGAAGGCTGCGCCTACCGCGTGGAGCGCGCGTGCGTCGTGCTGCGCGGGGGCGGCAGCGCGCCGCTCGCGCGCGCGCCGCCCGGCGCGCCGCCCGCGCTGCCCACGTTTCGGCCCACGCTGACGTCGCGGGCGGTGTCGACGAGGGCGGCCGCGGCGGCGGGGGATAGGCGCGCCCGGGGGGCGGTCGAGGTCGCCCTCCAGTACAGCCTCTCGGGCGAGCCGTGGCTCAAGTACTCGGCCGCCGCCGCCGCCGACCGCGGCCTGGCCCGGTCGGCGTGGACCGCGGCCCGCCTGGAGTCCGCGGTCCTGCTCCTGGAGACGCACACCGCGCGTTTCGAGCTGTCGCGCGTCCCCGGCCCCGCGGCCGCCGACGGCGCAGGCGACACCTACCGCTGGGCGCGCGTCAAGTGGCCGCTGCCGCTGCGCCGCATGCGGGCGGTGGGGTTGCCGCTGCCCGTGAGCGAGCTGGAGGTGGTCCACGCGTCGGTCCCGTGGGAGGCGCTCGCGTGGGGCCGCGCGGGCGTGACCGTGGCCGGCGCCCCCGTGCCCGTCGTGCGCCTGCACTTTGTGGACGCGTGCGAGCCGGGCGGGGGGGCGACGTCGAGCGAGGAGGAGGAGGAGTGACGAGGAGGGGCGAGGGGTGGAGGGGCGGCGGCGGCGCGTTGTGTGAGCCTCGCCCGCGACGCGCCCGCGCGCCAGTGCGTTGCAGTGTGCCGCCAATGAAGCAGGCGCGCTCGCGCTCTCTCGCTCGCCTCACCAGTCGCGCTCGCCACCGCGTGGCGGCACCGGCCCGCCCGCCGACTGAAACCGCCAGAGCAGCGTGGCCGCCCGCCCGCCCATGAGCGCTATCAGCGCCACCCACACGCCTTCCAGTGTGGGCGGCGCGGCCGCGAGGGCGACGCCAGCGCCGGCGGCCGACACGGCCATCGCGGCGGCGAGAAACCCGAAATCGCCCGCGCCGAGGAGGACGCCGTCCAGGACGTAGACGGCGGCGTTCAAGGGGAGGATGCCCAAGGCTAGAGGAAGGAGGGCGTGGACGGCGCCGCGGACAGAGGCGTCGCCGCCGGTGAGCGCCAACTCGAGCGGCGACCCCGCGGCCAGCATCGACGCCGCCAGCAGGGCGCCGGCGAGCGTGCCCAGCACGAGCAACCGTTCCGCCACCCCCCGGGCCCCCTCGTCGTCTTCCCGCCCAACCGCCTCGCCCACGAGCGCCTGCCCCGCCACGGCCAGCGAGTCGACTGCAAACGAGGCGAGCAACCAGAGCTGCATGAGCACCTGGTGCGCCGCTGCCGGCACGGTGCCCAGCCGGGTGGCGGTCGCGGCGGCGGCGGTCTTGACGGCGAGCAGCAGGGCGGTGCGCGCGGCGACCGCAGCGCCGGCCGCGGCGAAGGGCGCGAAATCGGCCCACACGCCGGCAGGGGAGACTGGGGGTGGACCATCCTCCAGGCCGAGCTTGGCTCGGTCGCGGAAGAGGGCGGCGGCGTAGGCCGCCGCCGACGCCCACTCGGCCACCGCGGTCGCGGTCGCCGCGCCCGCGACGCCCATCGGCCGCGGACCAAACATCAGGCCGTAGGCGAGCGCCGCGTGGAGTCCGTTGGAGGCGAGGGTGATGGCCAGAGGAGTCTTGACGTCCTTCAGACCGCGCAGCGCCCCCGCCCCGACGCTCGCCATCAGCGCCGCCGGCAGTGCGGGCGCGCGCGCGGCCAGGTAGGCGCGCGCGGGGTCGAGCACGGCGTCACCGGCGTCGGCGGCGCCCATGGCGGCGAGCGCGGCGTCGCCGCCAAGGAGGAGGGCCGCGGCAACGGCGGTGCCGGCGACGAGGGCCAGGGCGCCGGCTTCCAGGACGACGCGGCCGGCGGCGGGTCTATCTCCTGCTGCCAGGGCCCGCGCCACGAGGGGCGTGGTGGCGGAGGAGAGGAAATTAAAAGAAAAGGACGCGAGGACAAAAATGGCAGAGTCGACGCCCAGCGCGGCCAGCGGCCCCGGGCCCAGCGCGGCGGCAAACCCGGTGTCGACCAGGGAGAGCAGGGGGTCGGCCGCGAGCGCGACGAGGGTGGGGGCGGCGAGCGCGAGGATGGGCGGGTCGAACGGGGAGGTGAGGGAGAGGGGGGACGGCGGCGGTTGGGGCGACTCCGGTTGCGAGCGAGTCGCACGGGACCGGGCGTTGGCCGCCGGGCGGGGCTCGGGCTCGCGGCGGGTCGCCGCGGCGGCGACGCCTGCGACCGTGCGCGAAGGAGGTCGACGGACGGTCGGCCGGCGTGCGCAGCGCTCCCTGATGCCCCGTCGCCCCCACCCACAATGCCCGCACCTTGTCTCCGGCATCGACGGTCGCCCGGGAGCCGTCGCGGGGGCGCCGGCCGCCGCGCCGCTGCGGGCGCGGGCGCCGGCATTGGCGCCAGCGCGCCCGCCGCCGGCCGCCGCTGCGGGCGAGGGCGGACGGACGGGAGGGCGACAGCCGAGTGGGGTGGCGTTTGGGGGAGAGAGGGGCCGAGGCGAGACTGCCGACTGTCGCCACGCGCCGGCCGCCACGACTCCGAGCGCGCAGAGCTGCTGCAACAGGGCCGAGCGCAACAAAATCAAGCACCACCTCAAAACGAGACGCGCAGGCCAAAGGCCGCGCCGCGCGGCGGGGGTTGGGGGGGCGAGGGCGCGGCCGGCTCGTCCGCACCGCGCCCTCCTCGTCCTCCCCACCCCTCCCCCAACCCCTGATAGAACGCCGCCACGGCCTCATCCGCCGCCAACGCCGACATCGGCACCCCCCCCATGACGCGCAGGCCGGAGAAGCCGGTCGCGCGGGAGAGGGCGACGTAGGCCTGGCCCGCTTCAAACGCGGCGTCCAGCGACACTTCCAGTCTGTCGATCGTCATGCCCTGCGCCTTGTGCACGGTGAGCGCCCACGCGAGGTCGAGCGGGACTTGGTGCCGGGTCGAAGAAGCGCCGGCGGGGCTCCGCGCGGTGTGCCGCGCGCGCGGCACTGCGACCGGGACGGCGGGGGACGCCGCGAAGCGCACGACGGGGGCGGCGCCGGCGCCAGAGGTGAAGTCGATGACCACCCCTCGCGCCCCGTTGACCAGGCCGCGCGCGGGGGCGAGGTTGCGGGTCAGCATCACCTGCGCGCCGACTTTGAGCCTGAGCCCCCGCGGCGCGCGCGTGGACGCGTCGAGCGCGCCTGAATCGCCGTCGTCGACCGCGTGGAACATGGTCTCCGCGCCGGCCAGCTCTTCCAGCTCTGCGACGTTGACCGCGTCGACCGCGGCGCGGTGCGTGAGGAGCCGCGTCGGCAGCACGCCATCCGGCGCCGGCGCCAGCTGTGCGCCACAGCGAGTGATGAGCAAGGCCGCATCCCCGGGCGTGGCCGCGCCACGGCGCACGCGGCCGAGCAGGGACACAAACGCGGCGTCGCGCTGGCGGTGGACGGCGGTCAGCTCCACGCACGCGTCCAGGGAGGGCGCCCAGGACCGCGCTTCAAACGCGTGTCGTCTGGGCGCCCCGCCCACGCCGCGCACGGGCGGCAGCTGGAAGAAGTCGCCGCAGAGGACGAGTTGGAGGCCGCCCCACGGTTTGTGCGGCGCGCCGCGCAGCGCCCTCCCCACCCGGTCCAGCACGTCAAACATGGACCCGTCGAGCATGGAGACTTCGTCCACGACGAGCACGCGCGTGGAGCGCCAGCGCGCGACGGCGGCCTTGGAGCGCGAGGCGCGCGCGACGGCTTCGGCCGCGCCCGAGTCGGCCGCCCCGACGCCGGCAAACGCTTGCAGCGTGACGCCGCCCAGGGCGGCGGCGGCCAGGCCGGTGGGGGCGGCGACCGCGGTCGTCGCCGCGGGCAGGCGCGCGAGCGCGTGGCGGAGGACGAGCGATTTGCCCGAACCGGCGGGCCCCGAGAAGAAGACGCTCTTCTTCTCGATGAGAATCATGTTCAAAATTGCCTCTTGCTCGGGCGTCAGCGGCGGCAGCGCGTGCGCGGCGACGGCGGCGGGCGCGCCGCGCGCGGCCGCCGCGGTCGCCGCCGCGTCGGGGCTGTAGGTCGCCCGTGCAAACGCGCGCGCCATGCCGCCGCCCGGTTTGATGGTGGGTGCCGGCGTGGTGTGCAGGCGCGCCCGCTTGGCCGCCGGCGCGAGCAGCGCACGCGGCGCGGCCGCCGTCGCCGCGCTCGCCGGCCGCGCTCGCGGCTGCTGCGGCGCGCCCGGCGGCACCGCGCCCAGCGCCGCTGCCAGCGCGTCCCGAAACGCCAAGCATTCGGCGGGGGGGGCGTTGCGGATCAGGATCTGCGGGGCGAGGTAGGGAGCAGGGCACGGGGGTCGGCGTGGCCGCCAAGAAACGCAAAACCACCTCATTCCCCACTCCCACCCCCACCACTCCACACACCTGCACCGTGGTCGTCGCCGCCGACCGGGGCTCCAAGCGCACGCGGCGCAGGGTGAGGCCGAGCATGCCCGCGGCCGCGTGGCCTGCGGCGACCGCCAGCGGCGGGCGCAGCGCGAATGTGTGCTGGGGTGAGAGTGAAAGGACGAGATTGTGAGAAAGGGGTGGGGGTGCGTGGGACGCTCCGCCCGCCCCCACCGAGCCCCACATGCGCCGGCGCGCCGCCCTCTCACCTCGGCCTTGCCCGCTCGCAGCGTGATTGATTTTCCGGCCGCGCACACGGAGCGCGCGGTCAGCGTGCGCAGGGGCAATCGACCGGCGTCGTCGATGAAGAGGAGGCGGACCTGAGGGAGCGGGGAGCGGGATTGGGCGCCGTCGGTTGCTGGGCGCGCCGCGTTTGGCAGCGCAGTGAGGGCGACTTTTGGCCGCCGACCGCGCGCACCTGCCCCGTACACTCCATGACGACACGGCGAGAGTGGTGGGGGGGTGAGGCGCGTGGCGCCGAACGGCGCGCCAGAGTGAGACACAGCGGGACCCACCCGCCGTCAACGCGCCGCCCCTCTCTCCACACTCGAGGCGATCACACCTGCGCTCCTCGCCCTCCCCAACACTCGGCCACCGCGTCCCGCACCGCCGCCACGTGCTCCGGCCCCGCGCCGCAGCAGCCGCCAGCCAGGGTCGCGCCCGCGCGCAGCCACCGCGTCGCTGCCTCGCCAAACGCGGCGGGCGACACGACAGGCGGAAGAGGAGCGTCAGGCCGCGGCTCTGAAGATCCCCCGCCTTCTAGGTGGGCCTCGGTCGTGGAAACAAACGCGTTGCCATATGCGCCGACGCGCGCGCCGGACGCCGCCGCGACCGGCGCCAGCGCGCGCACGCCCGCTTCCACCGCGGCCAGGGATGAGCAGTTGACGGCCAGCACGGCGGGAGGAGGGCCGCCGGCTGTGGCCGCGACAGCGGCCGCGGCCGCGGCCTCTAGCCTCTCGCCGCCGCGAGTCACGGCGCCATCGCTGTCGGCCACGGTCCAAGAGAGCCAAACACGATCGCCCGCTGCGCCCGCGGCGGCCGCGCCGCGCAGGGCGGCGACCGCGTCGGTTGAGCCAGTGAGGGTTTCGGCGAGCAAGATATCGGCGCCCGCCGCCAGAGCGGCCCGCGCGATGCGGGCGTTGATTTGCACCGCTTTGTCGGCGTCGCCCGCTCCTCCCGCTTTGTAGCACTCGCCCAGGGGCGGCAGCGGCGCGGCGACGCCGGCGCGTGGCGACGCCGCGTCGGCCGCCCGCCGCGCCGCTTTCACGCAGGCGGTCACCAAACGCTCCAGGTCGCTGTCCAGCAAGCCGGCGGCGGCCAGGGAGCGCGGGGTGACGCCGAACGAGGCCGCGGTGGCTAGTTGGGCGCCCGCGCCGATGAAGGCCGTGTGCACGCGCACGACCTCCTCCGGCTCCTCCGCCGCCAGCAGGGCGCCACCCAGGAATGCAGCATCGCCGCGGGCTGTCTTGAGGGCGTGGCCGACGCCGCCGTCGAGGACTGCCACGGGGGCGGGCGGCTTCCAAGCGTGCAGCGTCATCGGGGCGGCGGCGCCTGCGGGCGGGCGCCCCACAGTGCGCGCGGATGCGCGCGCGTGGTCAAGGGGGTGTGTGGAGCGCGGCCCCGCTGTACACTCTGCAATGCGCCGCGCCGCGCTGCTCTTGCTCTGGGCCGCGGCCGCGGCCGCGGCCCGCCCCGTCGCCTGGCCCTGGCACGCCAAAGTGGACATCGCGCTCTATGCCGAAGCCCTGTGCCCCTACTGCGCGTCCTACCTGGCTACCAAGGCGGAATCCCTCGCGCACGACTACGCCGACATCGCCCGCCTGCGCCTCGTCCCCTGGGGCAACGCGCGGGCGAGTCCAAACGGGACGGTGGTGTGCCAGCACGGGGAGGCCGAGGTGGGAGGAGGAGAAGGGATGAAGGGCGCGCCGCGCTCCCCGTCGCGCGCCGGTCACCCCGACTATTCCCCTCAGTGCGCCCTCAACCGCCTGTACGCGTGCCTCATCGACGCGGAGCCCGTCAACTGGCTCCCCGTCGTCGCTTGCGCGTCGGGGCGTTATCCAGACGTCGACGCGGCCTTTGACAAGTGCGCACGGCGCGCGGGGGTCAACGCGACGGCCGCGCGCGCGTGCGCCGCGGGCAAGCGCGGCGCCGCGCTCGAGTCAGCGGCGATGCGGGACACAGATGCTTTGATCCCGGCTCATGCCTACGTGCCCTGGATCGTGGTAGACGGCCTGGCGCTCGGCGGCGCGGCCGACGCGGCAGGCGTCGTCGCGTGCGCGGCGTGGGGCGGCGCGCGCCCGCCGGTCTGCGCGCGCGCACCGCCGGGGAATGATGGATGGAGTGTGGCCGCGGCGGCGGCGTGAGAGGCCGCGCCCCGTCGTTTGCAGGACCCCTCGTCTCTCAACCGCCCACACACACCCTCTCCCCCCTCCTCTCTGGTCAACGCCCGCCCGCCCGCCCCTTGATGAGCCGCTTCACCGCCGTCAGCCAGGGGGAACACTCGTCCCAATGGTTGGCCGTGAGCGACGCGTGCGCGGCGGCCGCGGCGCCCCAGTCGCAAGCGTCGACCGCGGCCCCCAGCGCGGCCAGCTGCGCCCCCACCTCGGCACTGACCTCGCCCGCGTTGAGCTTCCAGAGCATGGCGCCTACGCGGCGCGTGGAGTCGTCAGCCTCGCGCTTCTTGCCGGGCGCGCCCGCCGCGGACGCGACGGCAGCGTCGGCCAGCGTGCGCAAGGCGCGGGCGGCGCCGCGGAGAGTGGGAGGGACGGCGCTCACGTCGACGGTGGCCGCCGTCACGTTGGCGGGCGGGCCGGCCGGGGGCGGGGGCGGCGGGGTGGCCGGCCGGGGGGCGGGCGGCGCCCCGGGCGCGGCGCCGTAGCCAGACGGCGCCGCGGGCGCGGCAAACCCGCCGTAGCCGCCAGCCGACGGGGGCGCCGGCGCAAACGTCGCGGCCGGCGGCCCACCCGCGGGCGCGCGGGAGGGAACATAAACCCCTCCCGCCGGCGGCGCGGTCGGCGGCGGCGCAAACGCGGCCGCCGGGGACGCGGGCGGCGGCGGGGCGCTCGCGGGCGGCGCGCCCCACCCGCCAGCGGTCGGCGCCGAGTAGCCGGACGCCGCGCCGGCGGGCGCAAAGGCCGAGGTGGCGACCGGGGCGGGCGGCGGCGGGAGCGGCGCGGGCGGCGCCACGGGCGGCGGCGGCGCGTAGCCCGACGCCGCGCCCGCGGGCGCAAAGCCGGACGCGACAGGGGGGGGCGGCGCGTACGCCGAGGCAGCCCCCGCGGGCGCAAACGAGGCCGGCGGCTGCGGCGCCGCCGCCGCGCGCAGCGGCGGCGCCGCGGCCGCGGGCGCCGCGTACGCCCCTGTCGTCGTGTACGCCATGGCGTCGAACAGGGAGGCGGACGAGCCGCCGCCGTAACCGCCGAAAGAGGTGGCGGCGGCGGGGGCGTAGGCTTGCGCGGGCGCCGTCGCGCCGACGCGCGACACGCCGCCCGCCGCGTCCGACGGCGGCGCCACGCCCGCAAACGGAAACGGGGGCGGCACCGACGCCGGCGCGCGCCCGGACCGGTAGACGCGGTCGCGCGCGAGGGCGGCGGGGTCGTCCGCGGCCGACCCGGCGGGCGGGACAGCGCTCAGCAGCGCCCCCGCTTCCGCCACCGCCCCGTCGCCCGCCAGCCGGTCGGCGTACGCGGCCAGCAGGGCGTCGAGCGCAGGCGAGGGCGCTCCCGCGGCGCGCGCGAGGACGACGCCGCGCTCGACGACCGAGTGGAGCGCGGCGTCGGTGGCGGACCCGTCGCCGCCCGTCACCCCGGCCTGCGCCGCCCAGTGGCCCACAGCGCCGTCGACGTTGCCGGCGGCAGCCGCGGCGCAGGCGGCGGCGTGCACCATGCCGGCCGCGGCCGCCCTTTTGGCCAGCGCGTCGGCGAGCCCCGGAAACGCGTCGGCGCCCGCAAAGACGGCGAGCGCGGCCAGGGTGTCGCGCCACCCGTCGAGCGGGGCGGCTTTGACGAGGCCGGCGAGGTCGTTGTCGGCCAGTGACTTCAACAGCCGGGAGTAGGGGCGCGGCGCGCGGCGCGCGACGGCCGCTGCGGCCTTGGCCCACAGTCCTTCCCCGCCCGCGGCCGCCACGAGCAGCGCGTCGGCGTCCCTGCCGCACGCCAGGCAGGCGTCCAGGGCGCCGGCGAAGTTGCCGACGAGCAGGCAGCGGCCGACGCGCGCGTCGTCCGCCGCGGCGGCGGGGTCGTCGCCGCCGTCGCCGCCGGGGCGCGGCGTGAGGGCGCCGCCGCCGGAGGACGGGCGGCCGCCGCGGCCGGGGGAGCCGGGCTGGCGCGGGGTGGCGGTGGCCGAGGCGGGGAGGGGGGCGAGCGACTCGAAGAACGACGCGCCGTCGCCGGCAAACAGGCCGCCCGCGGGGGCGGCCGTCGCGGCGCGCGGCGGCGACGGCGGGTGCGCGCCGTCGACCGAAGGCGGGGCAGCGCCCCGGGGAGACGCCGCCGCCGCGACGGCGTCGCCGAGGCCGAGCGTCGCGGGGAGCGCGGCGCGCGGGTCGTCGCCGCAGAGCGCGGCGAGCAGAGCCCACGCCTCGGCGTCGTCCGGGCGGGCCTCGGTCCTCGCAGCGTCCGCGCGGTGGGCGCACAGGGTGGCGAGGGCGGAGCGGTCGCCGGCGGGGCCGAGCGCGGCGCCGAGGTCGGCGGCCGCGCGCGCGAGCGACGACGACGGAGGGGCGGCGTGAATGGCGACCGCGTTGGGCGCCACTTCCACCCCGGTGGCCGCGTCCACGCGCGGTTCCGCCGACACCGAGGCAAAGACGCCGCCAAAGCCGGCCGACACCGACGCGCGGCGCGCGAGCCACGCAGGCGCGCGCGCGAGCGGCCGCCACCCGCCCTCCGCGCCCCCGTCGGCCGCCGGCGCGGCGAAGGCGGCGCAGGACGCGACCAGGGCCCGCGTCGCGGTGCGGGCGGCGTAGGCGCCGGCGTGGGCGGGCGCCCACGACGCGCCGAGCAGAGGTTCGCCGCCCGACGGCGCCGCTTCGCCCAGCAGCGCCCCCGAGTCGGCGTCCCACAGGCAGGCCCGGCCGTCGCGTCCCGTCGTGAGCAGCAACGCGGGGTCGTGCGGGCACCAGGAGGCCGCCGTGACGCCGCGCGCGTGCCCCGCGAGCTCGGCGACCGGCGCGGTCGCCGCCCGCAGGTCCCACACCTGCACCACGGGCGACGCGTCGTCCCCGCACGCGACCGCGACGCGTGTGGCGTCGACCGGCGACCAGGAGACGGCCGTGGGGCGCCGCATGCGGTGCGCAGCGTCGCGCAGCGCCAAGACGGGGCGCTGCTTTTTCAAATCCCACACCGTCGTCGCGCCCGTCCCCGCCGCGGCGGCCAGGATGTGGGCCACCTTGGCGTTCCAGGCGAGGGCGGCGACGTCGGGGGCGGGGGTGGGGGTGGGGGCGGGGCCGCCCGCGCGCAGGGGAGGGTAGAGGGAAGGGGCCGTCGGCCGCGCAACGTCCCAGATGCAGAGCTCGCCGTCGGCGCCGCCAGACGCGAGCAGGTTGGGGGACGCCGCGTTGAACTGGAGGGCGGGCACGGGGCCGGCGTGCTTGGCGAGGCGGGCGAGAGGTTGGGGAGGGGGGGCCGCGCCGTTGGCCGCGCCGCCAGCCCGGGTCAGGGACGCGCCGTCCCAGAGCATGATGGAGCCGTCGTGCAGGCCGCCGGCCAGGACGCCGTCCTAAAAGAGGGGAGGGGAGGAGGAGGAGAGGGTTCGGCCGCGCGCAAGCGCGCGCGGTCACCGCCCTCGCCACCGCGCACCAAATGCACTCTCCCGCCATCCTCATTCCCACCACTCCATCTCCTACTTCTCCTCTCACCGGGTGCGGGCCGTCGGCGCCGGCGGTGCCCCACGCGAGCGAGGTGAAGCCGTCGGGGGCCGGCGCGGCGGGGCCGGCGGGCGGCAGGTCGCGGCCGGGGGCGGCGAGGTCGACGAGCAGGGCCTGAGGGGAGAGAAGGGGAGGGGCGGCGGTCGGCAAGCGCGCGCGGAGCCAATGCGCGCGAGCGACGGCGCCCGCGGCCAAGGCGGCGCCGGGAGGGGCGGACGCCCACGCACGCGGGTGCTGCATATGCCGTCACCGTCGCGGCGGTAAAGCCGCGGGCCGTCGGCCGCGGCGCGGCCCGTCGCAGCCGCGCGCGCGCCGCGACGGCGCCGCGACCAAGGCCGGCGGCGGCGCGCGCGCCCGGAGACGTCGCGGCACGGTGCATCCCGTCGGCCTGCAACCGACGCGCATTGGCCGGGCGGCCCACGCCCCTTTCCAACACTTCCTCCTCACCTCGATCGTCGGCGCGCCGCCGCCGGCCGCACCCGCCGGCGTCGCAGCCGCCAGGTGGGGCCCCAGCGGGGACCACGCCAGCAGGGCGGCCCGGGCCGCCTCTTTGAGGGCCATGGTCGGTGGAGCGGAGGAGGGGCGCGAGAGAGTGGCGCCGCCCCCTGTCACTCCCCGCCCTCCTCCCGATGCGCACCCGGGCCGGCGCGTCCGCCGCTGTGTCCATGGCGCCGGTCAAAGGGGCGGCGAAAGGCGCGCCCGCGCCCCGCGCAACCCGCGCGCGGCCCGTGCGCGGCCCCAAGTACTCGATCCTGCTCCCCACCTACAACGAGCGCGACAATGTGGCCCTGGTCGTGTGGCTGCTGGTGCGGGAGCTGGAGGCAGCGTGAGTATAAAGGAGGGAGGGGCATGGGGCGCTCTTGTTTCGAGTCGGGGAGGGCGCCACGGCCGCCGGCGCGGTCCGGCGGCCGCGGCGGCCCTGCGAGCGATCGCGCTGATGCAGCGGTGATCGACGCCGTGCCCCAGAGGCCGCGTCCGGCCCCGCGATCGGCGCGCGCGCGCCGGCCCCGCCCGACAACCTCCCTTCTCTCTCTCCGCCAGCGATCTCGACTTTGAGATCATCGTCATCGACGACGCGTCCCCCGACGGCACCCAGACCGTCGTGAAAGCGTTGGCGGAGGAGTATGGGGACGATAAAATCATTCTGAGGCCGCGCCCCGGGAAGCTCGGCCTCGGCACCGCGTACGTGCACGGCCTCACGGCAGCGTCCGGCGACTATGTCGTCATCATGGACGCGGATTTGAGCCACCACGTAAGAGAGAGAAGGGAGAGAGGAAGAGGGATTTGAGGGCGACGCGACGCCGAGCGCCGGCCCGCCCTTTCTCACCCTGCTCCCCTCCCTGCCCCCTCCTTTCAGCCCAAATTCATCCCCGACATGGTCGCCCTGCAGGCCGCCACCGGCGCCGACGTCGTGACCGGCACCCGGTACGCGCCGGGGGGCGGCGTCGCGGGGTGGGGCGCGCGGCGGAAGCTCACGAGCCGCGGCGCAAACCTCTTGGCGCAACTCTTGCTCCGCCCCGGCGTCTCCGACCTCACCGGCTCGTTCCGCCTGTACAAGGCCGACCTGCTCCGCACCCTGGTCGCCGCCACCCGGGCCACGGGGTACGCGTGGCAGATGGAGGTCGCCGTGCGCGCGGTGCGGTCCGGCGCGCGCGTCGCCGAGCTGCCGATCACGTTTGTCGACCGCGTCTACGGCGCGTCCAAGCTGGGGGGGGCGGAGGTGACGCTGTTCCTGCGGGGGCTGGCGACGCTCTTCTTCACGACGTGAGAGGCAGAGGAGAGACGGGGGAAGAGGGCGCGGAAGGAAAATGAGAGGTTGGGGACTCGCCGCCGCCGCCGCCGCCGCCGCCGCTGCAAATCGATGCCATGAGAGAGCGGCAGCAACGCCATCGCGTCGTGCTTGTGGCATCGCGCGGGGGTTGCACGGGCTCCCCGGCGCCGCGCGCGGAAATTGTTTCCCGTCCCTCCCTCCCCACCGCCCGCCCGCCCCGGTGCCGGCACGCGGGTCCATGAAAACGCATGAAACGGGGGGCGCGAGCGCCCGCCGAGGTGTGTGGTGTGCGCGCGGCGGCGGGCAAAGGCCCGCCGCCGCGCCCCCTCGTCTTCCGTGCTCAAACCTGGGCGCCCGACGCCGCCGCAAGCGCGACCGCCTCGACCCGGGTCGCGGCCGCCATGGCGGCCGCGCCCGCGGCCGCGGCGTCGGCGCCGGCGGCGACCGCGTCGGCCGCCGCCTGCGCCGCCGCCGCGAGCTCCGTCTCGGCAATCGCTTCCGTCGCCTCGGCCTTGGCGTCGGCCGGCGCGTCGCCGGCGGACGCGTCGTCGCGCGACGCCTTGTCGGCGTCGGCGGCCTCCTCGACGGCGGCCTCCATGGTCGTCTGCGACTCTTTCGGCGCGGCGACCGCCGCGGCCTTGGCCATCACCTCCCCGTTCGCCTTGGGCGCCGCGGCCGCCACCGGCCCCGCTTTGCGCCCAAACGGCTTGGGGAAGAGCGAGTCGCCCTCCTTGGCCTCGGGCACCGCGGCGAGCCATTTCTCGAATTTGGCCGAAATCGTAGAGTTGGCCTTCGCGAGCACCGACTCCACCTTGGGCACGATGTTGGGGTCGGCGATGGTGGCGTCGATGCGCGAGTCGAGGCCGGACGCCTTGGCGGCGTCGGCGACGGCGTCCTTGGTGGCGGAAACGTCGCCCGACGCGGCGGCGGCAAAAGCCTTGGCCGCGGCCGCCGTCGTCTGCGCCTGGGCCGCGTCGTCCACATTCTTGGCGGTCGACGAGAATTGGGTCATGAAGGGCTTGACCGCGGACGCGAGCGAGGGGTTGGCCTTGGCCACGACGTCGGCCGCCGCGGGCGCGAGCGCGGCCGCGGCCAGCGACGCCTCGTGGGCCACTTTCGAGCCACCCGGCAGGCCCTTCAACATGGGCAGCTGGGGCAGCTTGGGCGCGTCGCCCGAGGCGGCGAGCGCGTTGAGCTCCTCGGTGAGCGCGGGCGCGACCTCCTTGGCCGCGAGCGCGAGCGCGGGCGTCGCCGCGCCGACCGCGGCCGCCACCTTTTGCTGGTCCACCTTGCCCGGGTTCTTGGCGGCGTCGCGCAGGGTGGCCGCGGCCTCGTCGAGGTAGATGGTGGTGCCGGGAGCGACGCCAGCCGCGTCGGCGCCGCCCTTGCCGCCGGACACAAACGCGGCGTTGCCCGCCTGCGACCCCGCCACCGCCGACGCCGTGTTGATGCCCGCTTTCTGGGCGCCCGCCTGCGCGGCCAGCTCTTTCGTGGTCGCCCACGTGACCTGCACCGGCGACTCTTGCACCCACGACTGAAACGTGGGCGCCTTCCACGCCGGGTTGACGACCGTCTTGTTGACCAGCTTCTTGAGCAGGGGCGAATTGAGCGTCTTGTTGAGGCCGGTCTGTGCGGGGGAGGGGGGGGGAGGGGGGGGGTCGGCGCTCGCGTCCCCCGACGCCCTTCGCGCCCCGTCCGCCCCTCCCTCGCCGCACCGGCTTCTGCCACGTGAATGTGCTGTCCACAAAGGTGTCGACCGCCGACTGTGGGGTTGGAGGGAGGGGGAGGGCGTGAGCGAGGCCGCGGGCGGCGCCGCGAGCGAGGCCGCCGCCGCCGCCACCCACCCGCTCCCCCCTCGACTCCCGACCTTGGTCTTGTTCAGCGCCGCCACCGGCGCCCGAATCTTGGCCGACGCCTCGGTCTCGTTGATCTTGGGCAGCACGGCCTCGACCTTTTTGTAGACGCGCTTGGCCGCCAGGTCGGCGCCGCCGTTGACCTTGTGCGCGATGTCGTCCCACGGCACCGCGGAGTAGTTGAATTTGTTAAACGAGGTGGTCACCTTGTCCGCAAACTGCTGCGAGACGGCGGCGACGACCTGTGGGGGGGCGGGGGAGGGGGGAGGCGTGTCGGCGCCGCGCCGCGCGCCCTCGCTCCCCGCCCCCTCCCCCCCTTGTCCCGACCTGCTCATTGGGCTTGGGCGCCACTTCCGCCACTTTCTGCACGGCGAACGACGCCTGCTGCAGCGCTTCCGCGGAGGGCTTGGCCAGAGCGGGCGCGGCCGCGGCGGCGTGCGGCCGGCCGGCGGCGTGGGGGGCGGGCTGGGACGGCGCCTGAAGAGGAGGAGTGGGCGTGAGTCTCGTGCCTCAACGAGGGGCAAGCGGGCGGCAATGGGGGCCCCATTGCCCCCCGCCGCGCGCGGCGGTTTGCCCGCGCCGGCGCGCCGCAGCGCAGGGGCGCGCCCGCGCCTCCCACCCAACCTCCTCCCCCGCTACGTCCACTCTACCCTCTCTCTTCTCACCGCGGCGGCGGCGCCCGCGACCAGCGCCAGCAGGGCGAGAGCGGACACGCGCATGGGGGCCGTGTAGGTGCAGCTGCAGGGAAGGAGGAGGGGCGCGTGCGCGTTGGTGGGTGGCTCCCGGTCGCTAACTCCTCTCGCGCGTCGTTCTAGCGGGCGTCGCGCGGAGGCGAGGCGTGGTGGGCGGCGGTGGGCCCCCCCATGGTCGCCATAGCCCCCGCGCGGGCACGTGTGGGGCGCTCGCCCTTTGTTCCCCCCCACCTGACGCGTCGACGGGGGCACGCGGCTGACGGGCGGCGCGGGGGGGGTGGGAGGAGCGGCGTGCGGCCCCGGAAGAGAGTGGGAGCGGGGAGCGGCGGCGCGCGCGACGCTGCTGGCCACAGGGGGCGTGCGGAGACCCGCCCGCCGCCCACGCGCCACCAAGTGCGCAGTGCGAGCAACATGATCCATGCGCCGGGGGCGCGGCGGTCTGTCACCCGCGGCCGCGGCCCCTCCCTCCTCCGCGCGCTCCCCCGCCGCCTCCTGCCGCGCCCTCGGCGCATGCCGCGCGCGGCTCCACTTTGGCCAGCGTGGCCGCCAGGATGGCGTGCTCCACCTAGGGAGAAAGGAGGGGGCAGGGGAGGGTGAGTCGGGCCGGCACGCCACCCCACACCCGCCCGCCCGCCACCCTTCCTCTCTCCTCACCTCGAGCATGCGCACTTGTGTCGCCATGTGCACGTGCAGCTTGCGCAGCTCGGCGGCTTCCGCCTCCAGCGCGGCGAGCTGGGCCTAAAGGAGAGGCGGGAGAAGGAAGCGTGTCGGCCTTCTTGCGTCTTCGTCACCCCGCTCATCCCACGCCATCTCTCTCGCGCGCGCGCACGCGCGCGCGCGCGCACCCGGGCGCGCGGCGGGGTCCGCTTGGGCGGCATTCCAGCGCCGGCGGCGCGGCGCGCTCGCCTCGACGCTAGTGCGCCGCCCGCGCGCGCTGGCGCGAGGGCAAGAGGCAAGCTCGACGCGCTGCCGCGAGCGCGGGCTCGCGGGCGCCGGCGCCGCGTTGGTGTGGCGACGCCGGCCGACAGCGCCGCGCCCACTCCCCGCTCCGCGCTCCTCACTCCCGCTCCCGCCATACGATGGCGGCCGACCGCTGCCTGAACCGGGTGGCGACCGGCGCCGCCGTCGGCGGCGCGCTCGGCGCGTCGATTGGTGAGAGAGGAGAGGGAGAGGATTGAAGGGCGGGGCGGTGGCGCCAGCATGCGCGTCGCGTGGCGTGTGGAGCGGTCGACACGGCGGGAGAGAGAAGGGAAAGGAGGGCGAGAGCGCGCACGCGCGGCGCCCGCCCGCCCCCGCGTCCCACCCCCACCACCCGCCTCCCCCCCCCCCCCTCAGGCGCCATGTACGGCACCTATGAAGCGTTTCGGTACCGCGTGCCCGGCCTAGCCAAGCTGCGCTATGTGGGGCAAACAACGCTCTCGTCCGCCGCGGTCTTTGGCCTCTTCCTGGGCGCGGGCTCCCTCCTGCACTGCGGCCGGGGGCAGGGCTATTGAGAGAAAGATGGGGAGAGAGGGAATGGTGGACAGGGAGTGTGTGAGAAGGGAGCGCGTGGTCGACGGGTGGGGGAGGCGGCGAGCGCGGCGGCTGCCCGTGCCACACCCGCTACCCAGGTGCGTCCTTCCTCCCGCCCGCGGCGTTTGGACGGCGCCATCCTCGCGCGCGTCTCGCCGGCGCCCCGGGCTGCGCCCGGCGCGCCAGCCGCGCGGGCGCGCCGGATCGGCCCGCGCGTCGCAGCCGCCAGCCCGCCCGCCCTCCCATCGAGCCCCGCGCCTCCCCACCGGGACGGGCGCTGCATGCGGCCTCCCGCGGGTGGGCCGCGGGGGAGCGGTCGCTCGCTCCCGGCCGCGCGCGCGGGCGCGCGGCCGGCCGCCGCCCGGCCGGCGGCGCCGATCCGCGCGGCGGCGCCCTGCCGCCGCCCGAGCGCCTCTCCAGGGGCGCGCCTGGTGTGCCTCTGTCCACCCGTGGACCGCGTGGCCGACGCCTCCCCCTCCCCGCTCCCCCAGGCCTGCACCCCCGCGCTTTCTCTCGACCTCCCCGCCATGGGCCCCCGCCTGCACGTCAAGGGCGCCATCCTGGGCTACCGCCGGTGAGTGATGATGGTGGAGGGAGGCGGGAGGCGGTTGGCGGCGGGGACGCGCGGAATCGGCCGCCGCGCCCCCGCACGCACGCGCCCACACCCCTCCCCTCCTCCTCCTTTACAGCGGCAAGTCCACGCAGTACACGCACACGTCCCTGATCAAGATCGACGGCGTCGAGACGAAAGCGGAGACGGAGTTCTACCTCGGCAAACGGATCGCGTACGTCTACAAGGCGAAAACCGCGAAACAGGGCTCCAACTTTCGCGTCGTGTGGGGGCGGGTCACGCGCGCGCACGGGTCGGTCGGCGCGGTGCGCGCCAAGTTTCGCAAAAACCTGCCGCCGTGCGCGATTGGCGGGGGTGGGGGTGGCGGTGTGCGCGTCATGCTCTACCCGTCGCGCGTGTGAGCAGGGACGAGGAGGTGGCGTGTGAACCGATTTCCGCTCTCGACGGCCGGCGCGCGCGCGGGGAGCGCGCCGCGGCCCTCTCCCCGCCGCCGCCGCCTCCCGCGCGCCCGGTATGTGGTTGCAGTGGACACCCCGCGAGTGCGGCACGCCGCCCACCCCCCCCACCCCCTCACTGCGTCGCCTGCTTGAGGTAGGCAATCAGGTCGGTCCGGTCCTGCGGCTTTTTCAACCCCGCAAACACCATCTTGGTGCCCGGAATGTACTTCTTGGGGTTGAGCAGGTAGTCGTAGAGCGTGGGCTCGCCCCACTGCACCGCTTTCTCTTTGTTCGCTTTGGAATACGAAAAGCCGTCGATCGTGCCGGACTGGCGGCCGAAGAGGCCGCCCAGGTTGGGGCCCTGCAGAGGGGAGGCGGGGTGGGGGTGTGGGAGGGGGGGGTGGCGGCGCGGCAGGGCGTGGGCACGCCGTCGAGGGCGTCGCGGTGCTGTCCCCGTGGCGCGGCCGCCAGCCGCGGGGCCAGGCCGCCGCCGGCCCGCACGCCGGGCCGGGCGCCGGGCCTCACGGCCACGCGCGCGCCCGATCAGGGCCGCCCGCGGGCCAACCGCCAGCGCCGCGGGCGGCGGCCGCGGCGCGCCACGGCGCGTCTCCCCTCCCCTCCCGCACCTGCTTGTGGCCGCCCCCCTTCTCGGCGACGTGGCACTGCGCGCACTTGGTCTTGAAGATCTTCTCGCCGCGCGCGAGGTCTGAGGGGCGGGAGGGGAACGGGCGCGCGAATGGGCGCGGGGAGGGGGGGGCGGGGGGGGGGGGCGCGGCGCGGCCGCCTCTGAGGCGCTTTGCCGATCGTGTGGAGTGCGCGTCGCGGCGCGCGCGGCGGCAGCGGGCGCCGCCGCGGGCGCCGCCGCGGCGCGGCGGCCGCGCCTGGCTCGCGCGGCGGCCGGCTGCCGCACACGGCCAACCATAACAACGCCCACGCACCGCCGGCGGGGGCCTCGGCAAAGGACGCCATGGTTGCGGGGCGAAGAGTGATTGGTTCCGCAGCGTTCGGCACACACCGCTCGCCCCGCCAGCCGCCATGGCGGCCACCCCGCGGGCGCGTCCCCATTTCCTGCCCTGCGATGATTTGGCCACCATCTTGATCCCCGAGCAGGGGTCTGCGTTGGCCGCGACCAAAGGTGCAGGGCGGCGCGACGGGCGGCCGACGGCGGCCGGCCGTGCGCGTGCCCGATGCGCGCCATCGCCGCCCCGCCACGCGCATTTGAGAAAGCGCGGCCGGCTGGCGGGCGGCGGGCCCGGCGCGGGGCGCGGCGGGGCGCGGCAGGTTCGTCGAGGGCGCGCGGCGAGGGCGCGCCGGCGCGCGCGGCGACGCCCCCCTCTCTCCTCGCCCCCCCAGTCGTCATCACCATCGGCCCCGCCTGCCACGACGTCGACACCCTGGCCGCCCTGCTGGAAGCTGGCGCGACGGCGGCGCGCTGCGACCTCACGTGGGGGCCGCTCGGGTTTCACCGGGCGGCGCTAGCCAACCTCAACGCCGCCATGGCCCGCACGCGGCGCCTCTGCGCCGTCCTGCTCGACACGAGCGGGCGCGAGATCTATGTCGACCGGTCGACGGCGCTCGCGGTGGACGCGAGCGGGTGGCCGGTGCACGGCGTCGACGTCGACGTCGCGGCGGGCGACACCGTCCGCCTCGTGTGCGGCGCGACCGCGCCGTCCCGCCGCGGCGCGCCCACGCCGCCGCCCGCCGGGGCGGCGGCGGACTCGACCGTGCCGTCCATTGTCACGCTGGACGTGAGCTACGGCGGGCTGGCGGCCATGGCCGCTGCGGGCGACACGATCGTCGTCGGCCGCTACCTCGCGACCGGGTCTGAAGAGACGTCCGTCTACCTCACCGCCACCGCCGTCGACGGCGACACCATCACCGCGACCGCGGCCAACGCGGCGTCGCTCGGCGGGCTGCTCACCGTCTTCCACTGCGAGCGCGCGGCGGCGGGGCTCGCCAACGCGCAAAACGACCTGCCCGCGCTCTGCAGCGAGGACAGGGAGGCCATCGCCGCCCTCGTCGCCGAGTACGAGGTCGACTTTGTGTCGCTCTCGTTCACGCGGTCGGTCGCCGACGTCGCCGAGTGCCGCGATTTCTTAGACGGCCTCCCCGACGGCGGCGGCACGGCGACCCGCATCCTGGCCAAACTGGAAACCCGCCAATCCCTGCTCGAATTCGACGCCATCCTGGACGCCGCCGACGGCGTCATCCTGTCGCGCGGCAACCTGGGGCTGGACGCGCCGCCGGAGAAGATGGCGCTCATCCAAAAAGCGGCCGCCGCGGCGGCCAACCGCGCGGGCAAGCCCATCCTCATGACGCGCGTCGTCGATACCATGGTGACCGCGCCGCGGCCGACGCGGGCGGAGGCGACGGATGTGGCGAACGCGGTCCTGGACGGCGTCGACGCGATCCTGCTCGGCGCGGAAACGCTGCGCGGCAAGCACCCCGTCGCCACCGTGGCGACCGTGCTCGCCATCTGCAGGCAGGCGGAGGCCGTGTTTGACCACGCGGGCCACTTTGACCGGGTGATGCTGGATGCGGTCGCGGCGGATGAAGGGTGGTCGCCCGACGCGGTCGCCGCGCTCGGGCTCGCGCGCGGTGCTTCCTCCGCGTCCCTGGACGCCGAGCCCCTGACGCCTTCGGGGTCGTTCCCTCGCCTCGCCTCGCGCGGCGCCGCCCTCGGCGCCGCGCCCTCTTCGGGCGGCCTCTCGACCGGCTCCCCCCCCTACCTCTCGCGCCTCGAAGCCGTCGCGTCCTCCGCCGTGCGCGCCGCGGCAAAGGTCCGCGCCGCCCTCATCCTGGTTTACACCCAGTCGGGGCAGGCCGCCCAGCTCGTGGCCAAGTACCGGCCGCCGACGCCGATCGTCGCGCTCGTGATTCCCCGCCTCTCCTCCGACGGCATGACGTGGCGCTTGGAGGGTCGCTCCGTCGCACGCCAATCCCTCATCGTGCGGGGGTTGCTCCCCGTGCTGGCCGCGCCCGCGCCGTCGTCGGAATCGTTGCTCGAGGAATCAATTGTGATGGCGTCCACGTTTGGCCTCGTCGCGCCGGGCGACCACGTGGTCGTCGTGCAAATGATGCGCGACTCGTTCGCCATCAAGATCGTGACCGGTGAGAGAGGAGCGAGGAGGCGGGGAGGGGTGGTGGCCGTTTTTCGCGCTCCCTTCCGCCGCCCACCGACGCCCCGCGCTCCTCCTCCTGTCTCCAGTCGACGCCGACGGTTCCTCCATCGCCAAGATTCGCCCCAAATCCCTGCTCGACCTCATGAAGGCGACCGCGGGCGGGTCGGCCACGATGGAGATGCACGACGACGGCTTCGGCCGCGCCGTGGCGACCGGCGGCGACGACGCCAAGCGCCACCCGCACCTCGCGTTTGGGTCGGTCGCCGTCGCGCGGGGGGCACTGATGTCCACGGTGTCCATGACGGCGCCGTCGTCGACGTGAGGGGAGACGGGGGGGGGGGAGGGCGTGTTCGCGGCGTGGACGAGGCTCGAGCGAGAGAGGGCGCCGCGCCGCGTGTTTCCTTCTTTTCCTTGCAGTCGTCACCACTCGACCTCGTGCGCCAGCGGGGCCCACATGCCGTCGTCGTCGCCGCCGTCGTCGTGCGTCACCGCGAGCGGGACGGGGGCGCGCGCGGCGCGGCGCGGCGCCGCGGCCGCCTCCTCTTCACCATCCCGTTCCTCGCCCTCCTCGCCCTCATCGTTGTCTGCGAGCGCCCGGTCGGCGGCATCCACCAGGGCGGCCAGCAGGGCGTCGCGCGGCGCCGCCCCCCCCGCTGCTTCAACCGCCGCGCCCAGCGCCGCCGCCAGCCTCGACCCCGGCGCCGCGCGGCTCCCCACTTCCGCCAGCGCGCGCGCCGCAAACGGGAGCGAGGCGAGCAGGTGGCGGTCGGCGGGGGGGAGGAGGTGGCCCGGCGGGAGAGCAGAGCGCAGCGCCGCGAGCGCGCTCCCCGCCGCGGCCGCCGCCAGCCGGCGGGCGAGTTGGGGCGACAGTTTGGGCGGCTTGCCACGCGCGGCCGCGGTGGCGGCGTCGGCCAGGGGCGACGAGTACGACACCACGACGAGCGCCGGCAACGCCAGCGCGGCCGCCGCGCCGCGCGCGAACGCCACGCGCCCCACGCCCGGCGCCGGGCCGGCCTCGGTCAGGGACGCAACGGGCAGGCCGTACGCTTTCCAGGGGGCGGCCCGCAGGGAGGACAGGGTGGGGAGGGACGACCTAAGGCCGCCGTCGTGGGCGACAATGAGAAGGGCGTGCGGACCCTCGCCCTCGACGCCAGCGAGGGCGTCGGCCAGCAGGCGAGGGAGCCGCATCGGCCCCTGGGGCACGACCAGCGCAACGCGCGCGTCGACGCCGCCGCGCGCGAGGTGCGGCGCGCACCCGTCGACCGCCGGGCCCGCCGCGCCGACGGAGACGAGAGGGGGGGTGGAGCCGGGGCGGGTCAGCCACGCAGTGAGCGCGCCCGCCAGGCGGGCTGTGGGGCAGGCAGGGGCGAGCGGCGGCGGCCCCCCCTCCACACCCTCGACCCCCACCGCCACCCCTCCCTCCACCAGCGGCGCCACCAAGTCCAGGCACGCGTCGACTGTGGCCCGCGCGGACGCCGCGTCCACGCCCGCGACGAGGTGGCCGGTGACGCGCGTGCCGCCCTCGGCCGGCGCGGCCTTGCCCCACGCAGGGCCGTCGGCCACGGTGACGCCGGCGTTGAAGGCTTCAGACACCGAGTACGTGCGCCACGCGGATTCGGCGTCGCCGCGCTCCGCGGTCGCGAGCGCGAGCGAGCGCGGGTCGAGCGCGGCGGCGCCCGCCGCGAGCAAAGGGGCAGCCACAGCCGCGACCGACGCGGCTTGCGGGCCAGGGGCGTCGTCGCCGCCCTTTGCGGGCTTCTTGCGGCGGGCGCGTGCGTCGGCCAGCGCGACGCCGTCGTCGGAGACTGAGAAAGAAGAGGGAGGAGAGGGGGCGCGTCGGCCGCGCGCCCGCCTCGGACCCCCTCTCTCCGCCGCCTCGGACCGCCACTCGACTAACCGCACACGGTCACGCGCCCGTCGCAGGCCACCGCGAGCCCGACCGCGACCCGGCCGCCGCCCGCCGCGCGCGCCGCGCGCGCACCGCGCCGCAGCGCCCCGGCCACCAGCCCCACCAGGGCCGGAGCCAGAGGGGGTGGAGGGTGCGGTGGCCGCGGCTCCATGGGGGGCCGAGGGACGAGGGAGGGAGCGAGAGAGAGTGGGACGGGAGAGACGGCGTCGCAGCGACACCCGCGCGAATGACACCGCCCACCGCCCCTCCCCCTCCCTCCCTCTCCTCACACCGACGCCTCCTTCAACCGGTCGACGATCGCCTTCATGAGCGTGGCGGTCGTCCCCGTCCCGCCGATGTCGGGCGGTTTGCACGACGCGGGCTCCTCGGCGAGCGCGCCGAGCACCGCCGCTTCCAGGCGGTCGCAAAAGTCGGGCAGGTGCAGGTGGCGCAGCATCATGCCGATGGCGAGCAGGGCGGCGACGGGGTTGGCGACGCCTTTGCCCGCGATGTTTTGCGCGACGTGCCGCGCGCCCTGCTCAAACACGGCGACGCCCGGGCCGATGTTGGCGCCGGGGAGGAGGCCGGCCGACCCCACGATGCCGGCGAGGATGTTGCCCAGGATGGCGCCGTACGCGTTGCCCATGAGGAGGGCCGAGTATTGGGTGGGGCGTTGCACGAGTTGCTGGGCCGCGTTGTCGACGATGTGGTAGTCGACGTCGACGATGCCTTCATACTTTTTTGCCACTTCGGCAGCACACTGAATGAACAGCCCGTCCGTGAGCTTCATGATGTTGGCCTTGTGGATGACGTGTATCTTTTTGCGGTTGTTGAGCGACGCCCACGTAAACGCGTACTCGGCGACGCGCCGCGATTTCTCGGCCGTGACGACCTTGAGGCTTTCGACCACGTCGGGCACGACCTCGTGCTCCAGGCCGGAATACTCGCCCTCCGTGTTTTCGCGGATGATCACGATGTTCACCCCCGCGTGCCTCGTCGGGACCCCCGGCAGGCACACCCCCTGCACGACGCTCACCCCCAGGTCCAGCTCCTTCCGCAGGCGCACGTTGTAGGATTGGGTCGACGTGTTGGTCGCCGAGAGCGGGGTGAAGAGCGTGCCCTTGAAGCACGCGCCGTTGGCGCGAATGGATTCCAGGAGGTCCTCGTCCACGTCCTCCACGGGGAGCCCGTTTTTGGAGCCGCGCACAGCGGGGAAGCGGTCCCAGGTGATGGGGGCTTTCAGGGCTTCGACGGCTTCCTGTGCGGGGCACGGGAGGCGAGGACGTGCGGCGTGGGCTAGGCCTTGCGCGCCGCCGCCGCGGCCACCGCCACCGCAGATAGACAGACACGAGTCGGGAAACCGCTCTCCACCTCACACCCCACCACTCCGTCTCCTACCTCGACGCAGGCCGCGATTTCAGGGCCGATCCCGTCGCCCGGCACGAGCGTCACCCGCTTGGGCAGCGTCCCGGCGGCGCCGACTTCGGGGACGTAGGTGAGCAGGGTGCGCGCCTGATAAGAGGAGGGGAGGGGGTGGCGGGCGTCGGAGGGGGCGGCGGAGCGGGGGCAAGGGCGCCGGGCGCAGGGGCGCGCCGCCCTCGCAGGCGCCCGCGGGCACGGGCGAGGCTGCGGCGCCACCATGCCGCCCGCGTTCGAGTCGCCGCATTCCGGCGCGTCGCTGAACGACGCTGGGCGGCCTCGTCGCGACCCCTCCCCCCCCAACCGCCCGCGCGCACATGGCCGCCGCCGCTCCTCGTCGCCGCGCCCGCCGCCCGGGCCAGCAGACCGGCCGCGCGGCGCATGGGGGGCGAGTGGGGGGGGTGGCGCGCCGCGGGGCGGCGGAGCAGAGTGAGGGAGCGGCGCGGCGGCACACATTGCCACTCCCGCCCGCTTGAATGACCGCCCCCCCCCCCGCCAAGCGATCCAAGGCCGGCGGCGCCCGCGGCCGCGGCCGAGGCGGCCGCGGCGGCCGCGCCGCCGCCGCGCCCGCGGGCGACGGCTCGGCCACCACCTCGTCCTCCGGCGGCGGCGCGTCGCCCTCGGGGTCGGGGTCGGGGGCGACGTCGTCCGGCTACACGAGCAGCGGGTCGGAAAAGGAGGGCGATCGCGGGGGCGGGTCCAAGAGCGACGCGGAGGACGTTGTCGTCGACTTTGAGTTTTTCGATCCCCGCGAATCCGACTACCTCGGTGCCAAGACGCTGCTGGCCCAGTGGCTCGACGGGGCCGAGTTTGACAGCAGTTCCCTGGCGTCGGCGACCGTCGCGCAGACGCGGGTTGGCACGGTTCTCAAAACCGGGCCCGCGGACGACCCCATCGGCCTGCTGACCGTGCTGGACATGGCGCGTTCCACCGCCGACGTGCCCGCGCTGGGGCAGCTGCTGGAGCACGTGGCGGCGCGCGCCGGGAGCGACGACGCCGCGGCGCGCGTGCGCGCGCTGGCCACGACTCCTCACACGGGCGTCCTCGTCTCCGAGCGCCTGGTCAACGTGCCGCCCGCCCTTGCCCCCCCCCTGGCCAGCGCCCTGTTTGACGAGGTCGCGTGGGCGACCGAGGACGAGCCGACGGACGCGCTGCGCGCGTCCTTCCGGTTCGAGCGCTACCTCGTGTGGTCGCGCGCATTCGTCGACGTCGCGGAAGGGCTGACCGGGGACGCGGCGGCGGCAGCGGCGGCCACCGCCACCCCGCGGCCGGAAGACCACGCCCGGCCAGAGGACGGCTTCCTCGCTGCCGCCGCCGACTGGACCGTCCACTTTCCCCTGGAATCGAGGCAGGCGCGCCCGGGGGAGCCGGTGCCGGTGCGCGTGTTCGCGTGCGTGCCGGCGCGCGCGGTCGCGGGGGTGCGCGCAGCGCTCGATGCTGCCCTGGGCGGGGCGGCCGGCGCCGGCTCTTGAGAGAGAGAGGCGGTTGCATTGGCCGGCCTGCGTGTGTGTGGCCGGGCGTGTGGGGCGCCCCGGCGGGCCTCTCGCCCTTCTCCCTTTTCGCGCGCGCCACACTCTCGCCGCCACCATGCGCGCCCTGGCCTCCGCCGCCCGCCGGGCCACCGGCTCCCGCTTCGTCACCGCCCCCGCGGTCACTCGCGGGTACGCCACGTCGTCCGACGACGAGCCCCTCAACCGGCGGCCGCAGAATCCCGAGAAAGGGTTTACGGCGGCGCTGTTTCCCGGTGACGGTGAGTGGAGACGGAGAGGTGGAGTCGAATGGGGAAGGTGGCAGGGCGAGGCGGCCCCTTCCCCGCCCGCGGGCGGGCGCCCAGGGCGCAATCGCGGCCGCGAGGGCAACCGCGCCCCCGCCGCCACGCGCTCTCGCCTCCCACCACCCCCACCACCCCTCCAGGCATCGGCCCTGAAATCGCGGAAGCGGTGAAAAAGGTGTTTTCCGCGGCGGGCGTGCCCGTGACGTGGGACGAGCAAAAGATCGGGTCCGCGGTCGACCCGCGGACCAACTCCATGGTCACCCGCGAGAACCTGGACTCGGTGCTGGTGGGTGGGGAGGGGGTGGGGAGGGTGGGGAGGGCGGTGGAGGGCGGGAGAGCCCTCCGCCGCCGACGCCTTCGCCTCCTCTCCCTCGTCCCTCCTTCCAGAAGCACGGCATCGGGCTCAAGGGCCCCATGGCGACCCCCATCGGCAAGGGGCACCGGTCGCTCAACTTGACGCTGCGCAAAGAGCTCGCGCTGTACGCCAACGTGCGGCCCTGTTTCTCGATTCCGGGTTACAAGACGCGGTACGACAACGTCAACCTGGTGACGATCCGGGAGAACACCGAGGGCGAGTATTCCGGGCTCGAGCACGAGGTGGTGCCGGGCGTCGTCGAATCTCTCAAAGTCATCACGCGCGCCGCGTCGACGCGCGTCGCCGAGTACGCGTTCAAGTACGCCGCCGACAACGGGCGGTCGCGGGTGACCGCGGTGCACAAGGCCAACATCATGAAGCTGGCCGATGGTGGGTGGGGGAGGGGAAGAGGGGTGGAGTGGGAACGGTTTTTGTTTTTTTCTTCAGCCACCAAACCGCCTCGCCCTCCCCCCTTCTCCAGGCCTGTTCATCAAGTGCTGCCGCGAAGTCGCGGAACGGTATCCCTCGATCTCGTACGACGAGGCGATCGTGGACAACGTGTGCCACCAGCTCGCGCGCGCGCCCGAGCAGTACGACGTGATGGTCCTCCCCAACCTGTACGGCGACATCGTGTCCGACCTCTGCGCGGGGCTCATCGGAGGCCTCGGGTTGACCCCGTCCGGCAACGTGGGCGCGGGCGGTCTCGCGTTGATGGAGGCCGTCCACGGCACGGCGCCCGACATCGCGGGCAAAGACCTGGCCAACCCGACCGCCCTCCTCCTGTCGGGCGTCATGATGCTGCGCCACATCGGGCTCAACGAGCACGCGGCGTCGGTGCAGGACGCGGTGCTGGGGGCCATCGCCGACGGCACGTACCGGACGGCCGACCTGGGGGGCACGGCCAAGTGCTCCGAGTTTACGAAAGCGGTCATCGACCGCCTGTGAGGAGGAGAGGAGAGAATTGCCGGCTTGTGAGACGTGCTGCCGCAGCCCCGCGCCCGCGTTGCACGCCCGCAACGCGCCCACACACGCGCACGCCTCCTCCAGGGCGCGGGCGCCGCCGTGCAGCCCCGCGGCGTGTCCCATCTCTCCGCCTTCTCGGCCGCCGCCTCGGGCCCTCCACTGTCCGCCTTGCCCTTCAGTTCTTGAGCGCCAGGGCGAACCCCACCTTGGGCGCCTTGTCCAGGTTGGTGGCGTCGAATTGGGAGGTGAGCGCGAGGCGCGACGCGGGGCCGACGTCTTGCTCGAAAAGGAGCGACGCAAGGCCCGTCGACTCGAGGCGCACCTTGGCGAGGGCGCCCGACGCGAGGCGCTTGCCGTAGCCCAGGGCGAACACGGTCTCGTCGGTGGCCAGGGCGCGCGTGATTTCGGCGCCCGCGACGGTCGCCGCGTCGACGTTGTGCGCGTAGCCGACGCGGACCTGAAAATTAGGGTTCGGGTTGGGGTTGGGGTTCAGGTTTTGGGGTCGGGGTCGGGGTCGGGGTTGCTTCCACCACCCTGAGACCGCCCCACCTTGTCCCCGTTCTCGAGGAGCGCCGAGGCCTGGTAGTCCGCCCGCGTGAGCGACGACCCGATCGACCAGGAGGCGAGCGCGCCCTTGGCCGAGTCGTACGCGGCCGACGCGCCGAACGACACGTCCTTGACCGCGGTCGTCGCGGCCAGGTCGACGCGGGGGGTGGAGGTGAGGCCGATGGTGGCCTTGGCGGTCAGGTGGGGGACGGCGTAGTCAAGGCCGAGCTGAAAAGGAGGAGGAGGGGAGGACGGAAGGGGGTGAGACGGGTGGGCGCCGCGCGCGACCCGCTCACCGCCCACCACCCTCGCCATCTCCGTCTCTCCCACCTTGGCGCTGGCCGCGTCCGGCAGCGTGCCCGTCAGCGACACGGCGAGCCCGGGCGCGACATCGGCGACCGTCGCCGCCGCGGTGAGCGCGCCGCCCGCGGCGACCGACGCCGACACGCCGACGCGGCCGGTCTTGTAGGCGGCCTTGACGCCGTGCTCCACGGCGTCGTCCTTCTTGACGGCGGTGGCGGTGAAGACCTGGAGAAGAGAGGGAAGGAGGGTGGAGGCGTCGGCGCCGCCGTCCCGGTCGCCGGCGGCGGCATCCGGCGCCCGCGTCGCGCGCGCCGGCGGCGGCGCCGCCCTCCCTCCTCCCCCGCGCGCGGTCGGCGCGACCGACCGGCGTCGTCCGCGGCCGCCGCGGGCGGGCGCAGCGGGCGGGCCGTTGGCGCCGCGCGCGCCGTCGCCGCGGGTGCCCGGCGCGCGGCGCTCGGAGCCCGCGCCGCGCCCGCCCCGCACGCCACGCGCCGGGTCGCGCAGCGGCCGCCGCTCCACCACGCCGGCGGGCGCCGCCCGCCCCCCCTCCTGCACGCACCACGCCGTCGGCGGTGCGCGTCTCGATCGACGCCCGCTGGTCGAACTGGAACACGCCCTCGCCGCGCGACCCGGTCCAGAGCAGTTCTGGAGAGGAGGGGAGGGGTGGGAGGGCGTGGGGGAAGGAGGGGTGACGCGCGAATGGGGCGCGCCGCCGACGCCACCCTCCCTCTCTCACCCTTGGTCGACTTGGCCAAGTCGCCAAACGCGGGCACGGCGGCAGCCATCGGGGGGTGCTGGGGTAGGTAGAGGGCGGGAGGAGGGAGGGAGAGGTGGGGTGTGGCGGCGTCGTCCGCGCGGCGCACACCGCGCCGCCATGCGGCGCGCGGCCGCCGCGTCGCTCGCGCGACGCGCGTCGCGCCCGGCGCACGCCCGGACCGCGGCGGGCGGCCCCGGGAAGCCGGGAGGCTTCGACCAACCGTGGGCCAACCCGCCCGAGGCGCAACCCGCGGGGCCGCCGCCCGACCCGCCGGGCGCGGGGACCACGGTGGCGGCCATGGGGGCGGGAGGTGAGATGGAGAAGCGGAGAGGGCGGGTGGTGGGGCGGCCGCTCCCTCGACCGCGCGCCGACCCTCGCCCCCGCGTCCCTCCTCTGCAGCCTTGGGAGCGGTCGCCATCGCGGCCGCCGGCGTGTTTGGCGTGTTCCAGCTGGCGGGCGCGGTGGCCAAGGGCGCGGGGCGGTCGGTGGTGCGCGAGGAAGAGAGCGAGGGCGGCGGCGCGGCAGGGCCGCCCGGCGCCCGGTGACGCCCGGCGCTCGCGCTGGAATCAGTGGTGGTCGTGGTCTCTGATTTGGGGGCTGCAAGGCGCGGCCGCGCGTGCAGGGAGCGAGCGCCGCGGGAGGAAGGCGCGGGCGCGGCTCTCCTCTCCGCATAACATAGCACGCACTGCCCCCATCCCACCCCTCCACCATGCCCCCGCCCCACATGCCGGACGAAATCTTCAAGGCCGCCTGGTCCACATACCGCGCCGTCGTGTCGGCCGGCCTCATGTCGCATGCGGCGCTCATCGGCGCCGCGGCCGACGCCGTGACGGCCGCCGCGACCGCTGCCGGCGCTCCCATCGCCGTGCTCGACCTGGGGTGCGGCGACGCGGCCGAGCTGCTGGCCGCGCTCGCGGCGCGCGGCGGGGAAACAGTCGTCGCGAGCTACACAGGCGTCGACGCGTCCCCGCCCGCGCTCGCGTTGGCGCGGAAGAATGCGGCTGCCTCGCTGCCGGGCGTGGCGTGCGATTTCGTGGAAGGAGACCTGCTCGCGGCCGCGGTCGCCGCGCCTGCCGCCCGCCACGGCGCGGTCGTCGCCTCCTTTGCCGCGCACCACCTTCCGTCGGATGAATCTGGCAAAGCGGCGCTGGTGCGGGCGTGCAAGGCGGCGCTGGCGCCGGGCGGGGCTCTCATCGTCGTCGACGTGTTTTTGGAAGACGCCTCAACCGACACCGTGCCATCCTGGCGCGCGCGCGTCGGACGCGAGGTACGCACCGAGTGGGCTGCCAAAGCCGGCATCACGGCCGAAGACGCGGCGGCGATGGCGGACCACCTGGAAACGTGCGACCTGCCGGCGCGCGTCGCCGACTACTCTTCCTGGGGCGCCGCCGCCGGCTTTGCGGGGGTGGATGAAGTGCTGGCCGTGCCGGGCGGCATCGGGGGGCGCGCGATCGTGTTGCGGGTGTAAGAGGTGAGAGGAGGGGGAGAAGCGGCGCGCGCGGGGGTCTCCTCCTCTCCCCTCCTCTCCTCCCCGCCGCTGCCGCCCACACCCGTCCCGCGCCTCTTCCGCATGCCCGCCTCCACTCTCGCGCGCCCGCGCCCGGCGGCGCCGCCCGCGGGGCGGCGCCCGCCGGCCGCCTCGGCGGCCGCGCTGGCCGCGCCTGCCACCACCACGGCCGACGACGAAGCCGCCGCCCTACCCGTCACCATCGCCCTGCGCTGCGTCGAGGCTGGGCCCCCGCAGAGCCTCGTCGCCTTTTCGACGGCCGACCGGTCGTTTCGCGCCGCGCCGCGCGGCGGCGGCGCCGTCGCTTGGGGCCAAGGGGGGGGCGGCCTGGCGAAAGCGGACGACGGCGACGCTCGGCCGCCGCCGCCGCCCGCTCGCACGGCCTCGCCGGGCGCCGCGCTCGGCCCGCGCGCGCGCGGTGTCCAGGCCTCGCCCGCGCCGCCCGCGCACGCGGCGGCGCAGGCGACGCCGGACGTCGTGGTGGCGGTCGGCGTGCAGGCGGGCCCCGGGGAGGCGGTGGCGCGCGCAGCGGCCGCCGCGCCCCCTCTGCTTCCTTTCGCGGGCGTCGCCGCCGCCGCGCGCGCCCTCGCGCGCGCCGCCGCTGCGGCCGCCAACCGGTCCATCGCGGCCGACGCCGTCTCCTGGGACGACCCGTCGGACGCGACGCGGCCGGGGGCGGCTTCTTTCCTGCCCCTGTGGTCGCTGCCGCCGCCGCGCGCGGCGCGCCGCGCGCCCGCGTCCGCCGCCGCCTGGTGCCCCCACCCCCCGTCCCTCGCCCTCGCCGTCGCATACGGCCACCGTACCCCGGGCGGCGGCGGCCGGGGCGCGGTCGCGGTGTGGGCGCCGGCGGTCGACGCGGGCGACCCGGCGTGGTCGGCCGAGACGGCGGCGCCCGCGACGGCCGTCGCGTTCGACCCGTCGGCCCCGCACCGGCTCGCGGTCGGGTTTGGGGATGGGAGCGTGGCGGTGTACGAGGTGGAGGTGGAGGGAGGGGGGGGTGGCGGCGGCGGGGCGACGACCCCTCCCGCGCTCGCCGGCGGCGCGGGCGGCCGCGGGCACGCCGGCCCCGTGTCCGCCCTCGCCTGGCTCCCCGGCGCCGCCGCGCCCACCCTGGCGTCCACCGGCGCCGACGGCCACCTGCTCCTGTGGGCGCGCGCGCCGGGCGGGGGGCTGGCGGCGACCCCCGCCGCACTCCTGCCCGCCGACGCCGCCGCCGACGCCGACCCCGGCACCGACCCCCCGCCCGGCACCCTCGTCGGCGGCACCACGCTCGACGCCGCCCCATCCCCAAACGAGGGCGCCCTGCTGGTGGGCGACGACGGCGGCGGCGCGCGCGTCGTCGCGCCTGCGGCGGGCGCCGCGCCGGCGGCCGCCTTTGCGCCGCGCGCGCGCGGCGCGCCGCCCCTCGTGGCTGCCGCCTGGTCGCCCACCACCCGGGGCGCGTTCCTCACCGTGGCGGCCGACGGCGCGGTGGGGGTGTGGCAGGCGACGAGGGCGCAGGTGAGGGTTTGGGAGGGAATGTTGAAGAGTGGAAAACAGAAAGATAGCAAGCAAGAGCTTCGTTTTCTTTGTCCTTGCACCAATACCCTTCCCCCTCCCTCCCCCTCACCCCTTAGCCGGCCGCCTTTCTGGCGCTGCCCGCGGCCGCCGTGGGCGCAGCATGGCTCCCTGCGAATCCAACCGCCGCCGTCGTTGCCCTTGCCGACGGAACCCTGGCCGGCCTCGAGCTCACGCGCGCCCCCGACCGCCCCCTGGCCCGCCAGCGCGTGCTCAAGGAAGGGGTGGCGCCCACGTGCGTGGGAGTGAGCGCGTCGGCGGCGGCCTTGGTGGCTGTCGGCGACGCGCGCGGTCGCGTCGTCGTCCTGCGGCCGTCGCCCAACCTGCGGGCGCCGGTGGCGGAGAAGGAAGATAAAGAGAAAGAGGAAGAGAAAGAGAAAGAGAAAGAAGAAGACGTGGAGAAAGTGGCGACCGCGGCGGTGCCCGCCGACGGCGCGTCCGCGTCTGCGGGCGGCGGCGCGCCCGCGCCCGCGCCCCCGCCCCACGCCGCTCCCACTCGGCTGGACGCCGTGCTGGACGCCCTGCGCGCGGCGGGCGCGGGCGCGGGGGCCGCGGCGTGAGAGAGGCAAGGGTAGAGGGAAGGTCGCGCGTGTTGCACCCTCCTCATTTCTCTGCTTTTTCTTTGCCTCTTCTTCACTTGCCGTACCCGCCCCCAAACCCGTTGCCCGCGGCGGCCATGGAGCCAAAGACGGCGGCGAAAGGGTTAAAGGCGCCGGCGTTGGTGCCGGCGGCGGCAAACCCGGGGCCGCCGCCGGAGACGACCATCGAGCCGCCGCCCCCGCCGTTGTTGTTGTTGGAGGAGACAATGGTCATCTGGTTGCCGCCGCCGCCGCCGACGACGGCGGCACCGTTGTCCGTTTGGTAGACAGTCGCGCCGCCGTTGCCGTTGCCCCCGTTGCCCCCATTCCCCACTACCGTCACCGTGCCGCCGCCCGGCAGGGGTTGAGTGGTGACAGGGACGTTGGAATTGTTGTACGAATCGTTGAAGCCGCTCTGGCTGTCGTTTTGGGCCGCGGTCGTCGCGGACCCGGTCGACGCCGGCGCCTGCGCCGCCGCGGACGCGGCGAGCAGGGCGGCGGCGAGGGCGAGGGCAAGGGCGAGGGCGCGGGTGGGAGGCATGGTCGTGGAGGTGGGCGGCGGTGTGGGGGCGGCGAAAGAGTGAGCGAGGCCTGCCAGCGCTGGCAGCGGGGGGCCAGCGCGCGGCGCGCGCCGCGGCGCGACAACTGGCACCCAGACTTTTCTTTCCCTCCCGCGCCGGTGCGTGCGCGGCCGTGCACGCATGCTCGCCGGGCTGGCGGCGGGGTGTGCGGAGCGGAGTTGAAGAGAGGCCTGCGGGGAAGCGGGCCTTAATAAAAAAAAAAAACAGCGCCGTTGTCCGCGCTCGCCCCACTGTCTGCCCCTCGTCTGCCTCCCCCACCCGCGCACCGCGCGGTCGTGCCCGCATCGGGCGCCCCACCTCCGCCCCGCGCCTCCGCCGGCCGAGGGGCGGCCCGACTGAAATGCGCGCTGCTGCGCTCGTCCTGCTGCTGGGCGCCGCGATGACCGTCGCCGCGATGCCCGATGGCGGCGCACCGAACACCGGACTCAGATGTGAGCCGGTGGGGGGTTGTTGGTGGGGAGGAGACGCCGCTCACCGCGCGACGACTACCCCCCCAATGCCGACCCCTCCACCTCTCCCTCGATGATGCCCTCAGTCCGCAAACTGCTCACGTTTGGCCCTCCAGGCCATGGCCCCGGCGGCTGGGGCCCGCCCCCCTTCCAGGGCGGCCCCGGCCCGTGCGGCCCCATCGGGCGCGGCCTCTGGGGCGCGCTGCCCGGCAACGGGGGGCCGTTGTTTGCCAGGTGCGGTCCGCCGGGGCGCTGGGGGCCGCCGGGAGGAGGAGGAGGGGGTGGATCGACTTCTTCGAGCGCCGCCGCCGACGGGTGCGCCACCTCGACCACCACCGCCGGCGCGGCCATCGCCACCTCCACCGCGTGCGCGCCCCAGGGCGGGACGGCGTCAGCGAGCTCCTCGGGCGCGAATGGAGGGCGGTGAGGGAGGGAGAGGGAGGGCGCGGCTTTGACCGGCGACCCGTTTCATTCGCGCCCAGCGGCGCGATCTTTCGTCTGCCGGCGCGCAACTGGCTTACATGCCAATACGCGTTTCTGGGGTGGGGCGGGGCGGCGCTTGCAACCGCTGTCCCTAAAGAGAGCGCACGGGGGTCGAGGCGCGCGCGGCGGCAGCGCGCTCCCGCCCACCGCGCAGACACCGCCGCGGCCAGCGCTACACATTCAAAACATGTGTGCGCCGGGTGGTGGGACGGAGAGGAGCCGACGCGGGCCCTCAAAAAGCCAGGTGGCGTCTCGGCCGGCCAGCTGGCCGCTGTTTTATTTCGCACGCTGCCGCGCGCTCCCCCGACCCCGCCCACTCCTCCCGCCGCCCGCCACCTCTTCGCGCCACCTTCACCCCCTGAGGCCTCCACCGTCGCCCTCGCACCCTCTCAAGCGTTCATCGAACAGCCCTCAACGCCCCCCATGCGGACGGCGCTTGCCCTCCTCGCGCTCGTCGCCGCGGCGACCGCCGCCGGCGCGTCGCCCGTGCCCGCCATCACGCAATCGACTCTGGCCGAGACAGTGGCGGCCGCGCCGGCGGCCTCGTCGTTCCACGGTGAGGGGATGGAGGCGACGAGGGGGGTCGCGCGCGCGCGTTTGCGGCGGCGGCGAGCGCCGACCCCCTTCCCTCTTCTCTCTCAGCCAACCGCAAGATGCTCTGCTGGGGCGGCGGCTGCGGCGGCGGCGGGTGGGGCAACAACTGGGGCCAGCGCTGGGGGTTTAACAACTGGGGCGGCAACCAGGGCGGGTGGTATGGCGGCGGCCGGTCGTCGTCGTCGTCGTCGGCCGCGTCCTCCTCCAACGGCGGCGGCGGCTGGAACGGGGGCGGCTCCTCGTCGTCCGCCGCGTCCGCCGCGTCGTCCGGGGGGGGCGGCGCGTCGAGCGCGGCGGCGGCGGCGGCGGCGGGCGGCGGCGCGTCGAGCGCGGCCGCAGCGGCGGCCTCGGGCTAGGAGCGGTTGTGCGCGCGCGGCCTCCGCGCCCTGTTTTCTTAAGCTACCGCGCATGCGCGAGCGCGGGTGGTGCCGCGCCCCGGCCGTGCAACTCTTGCCTCGGCCGGTCGCGTGCGCGTCGGCGGTTGCTCCCTCTCTCTCTCTCTCGCGCCTCTCGGCCGCACTCGATGCTCGGCGCACTGCAGCGCCACCCCCTTGGCCGGCCGCCGTGCCTCCTGGCTCGATTCTAGGGCCCTTGGAAGCGCGCGGCCAGGCCCGAGCGCACGCTCAGCACGGCTGCCACTCCCCGCGACGCCCCGCGCGGCCGCCCAACACCGGTGGCCAGCCGCCACATGGCGGCCCCGCCCTCTCCGACGCGCATGGCGCGGGCGGTTGCGGGGACGGCGCCCCCGAGGTCGCCGCCGCGCGGCGGCGCGCCGCATCCGCGGTGCCGCGGCGCGTTGCCGCCCCGCGCGGCGACGATGCACCCCACGCCGATTGCGGTGGACCAACTGGAGGTCGCCGCCGACCCGCTGGCCCCGCCGCCGCCCCATTCGCCGCTCGACTCGCCGCTCGCCGCGCTCGCGTCCTGGCTCGTGGCCAATGGCGCCGTCGGCCTGGACGGCGACGGCCCTCGCGTCTCCCTCTATGTCGACGGCGATGCGCGAGGGGTGTTGGCGCTGGAGAGCGTCGCGGAAGGGGAGGAGCTGTTCTCCGTGCCGGCCCGCCTCGCGCTCACCGACGCGCCCACCCTCGAACTGCCGCTGACGACCCCCTGGACGACGCGCCTGGCGTGTCGCGTGCTGGACGAGGTGGAGAGGGGGGGGGCGTCGCCCTGGGCGCCCTACTTGGCCGCGCTGCCGGCCGCCCCGCTGCGCACGCCCGCCGGCGGCGGCCTGCCCGCCTCGCTCGCCAGCCTGCTGCCCTGCCCCGGGGCGAGAGCGGATTACGAAGAATCAGCGGCCGCTCCGGCGCTCGAGCTGGCCGCGCTGCCGCACGGCGCGCGCGCCGCCCCCGCGTTCACGTGGGCGCGCGCGCTCGCCACCTCGCGCGCCCTCGGACTCGCCGCGCCCGGCGGCGCGGTCGGCGTGCGCGCCATGGTGCCGTTGCTCGACATGGTCAACCACGCGGGCGTGGAGGCGGAGCTGACCCTGTCGGGCCCGTGCGCGGCGACGGCCAACGCCGAGTGGGAGCCCGTGCCGACCCCCGACGGCGCGGGCGTCTCCCGGTTTGCCGTGTACGCCACGCGCGACATCGGCGCGGGGGAGGAGGTCACGTTCTCGTACGGCGACCGGCCAAACGGCGACCTGCTCGCGTCGTGGGGGTTCGTCCCGCCCCGCAACGCGGCCGACGGGGTCGCGTTGTTCCTCGGGGGGGTGGAGGAAGCGCTCGACTGGGCGGCCGAGCATTGCCCGGTCGGAGGGGGGGGGGAGCGCGGGTTGAGGGCCGCCGCGCTCGCCGCGGCCGCGGCCGCCGCGGCCGCCGACCCCTCCCTCCCGCCCCGCCTCCACCTCTGGCCCGGCGCCGGCGTCGACCCTCGCCTGGCGGCCGCGCTCGAGGCGGTGGGCGGGGCGGCGCACGCGCGCGCGGTGGTCGCCGCTCGCGCCGCGGCGTTGCTCTCCGCAAACCCCGCCCCGCCGCTCATCCCCCTCCTCGGCGAGCTCGGCCGCGCGGAAGGCCACGAGGAGGAGCGCCACTACTACACGGCGCTGGCCCGGCGTTACATCGCCGCCTCCGCCGCGGTCGCGGCCGGCGGCGGCGACCCCGGCGCGGGCGGCGCGGCGCAGCCGCCCAAGCCCGCCGCCGACCGCGCGGGCTGGCGCGCGGCGCGCCTGCTCGCGCTGCGGGCGGCGGCGTATTCGCTGATGATCTTGTGGGACTGCGTGGCGGCGCGCGGGAAAGAGGTTGCGGCGGCGGAAAGGGAGGGCGAGGAGCGAGGCGAGAGGGCGGCCGCGGCGGCCGGCTGAGACCGAGCGAGCAGAGACACCGAGCGACGAGAGAGCGTGAGCGACGAGCGACCACCGCCCGCACTTTGCAAACCCTGGCGCGCGCACACTCCGGGGCGCGCGCGCGCGGCGCCCCCGCACCCCACCCCACCCAGAACGAAAGGCGCGCGCCCCATCCACCACCCCACCTCACTCCACCCCGTGCCCATGCCCCATGCTCGGCAGGACAAAGGGCGCAAACGCGTACCCGTCCCCCGCGAAGAACTTGTTTTGGTACTCCACCCAGTGCAGGCGCAGCGCGTGCAGAAAGGCGGACAGCGTCTCCATGACCATGAGCACGCCCAGGGTGGCGGCGGCGAACACGAAAAAGGCGACGAAGAGCGCGGCGGGGGAGCCGGAGCGGACGCCCGCCATGAGGACGCGGTCGTAAAACACGGCGCTCAACTGCGAGTGCGCGAGGGACAGGGCCCACAGGCGCAGGTAGGAGGCGGTGTTGGAGACGGCGCCGAGCACAAACTCGATGGCGTGGATCATTTGGTGGACAAACACTTCGGAGAAGTCGAACTCTCCGTCGCCGTGGCCGTGGCCGCCGTCGTGGCCGCCGCCGTGGCCGTCGCCGGCGCCCTGGCCGCCGTGCGAGGGCGCCGCGGTCGCGCCCACCAGCGGCGCGGCCTCCCCGCCGCTGCGGTACGGGTCGAGCGCGCGCGCGCGCGCCTCGTGCCGCGCCTTGAGGATGTAGGGCTTAGGGAACAGCATCCAGGGGACGGCGATCAGGGCGGCGAGGAGCAGGAGCACTTGGAGCGCGCCCTGCGCGGGGAGCATCGCGTTCTCCGGGCATGCGCCCTTGCACGTCAGCCCGGCGTGCCCCGGCGCCAGGAACATGTAGATGAGGGTGTGGTACAGGTCCGCGGTCGACCCGGTGGCCCACTTGACGACGATGAGGAGGCAGAGGTAGCCAAAGAGGGCGTTGAGGAAAATCACCTGCGGGATGAATTCGGTCAACGTCGACAGCCGGTCCCGCGTCGCCCGCTGGTTGAGCAACGACATGGCGATGCCCGCGTTCATTTGCACCACCCCCAGCACGATGGACGCCTTCATCTTGACCGAGTTGAGGAACTGGAGCTCGGTCCGCGCGCCGTGCCACGCGGGGTCGACGCCGAGGCCGTACGTGCCGCCCGTCGCGGCCAACCCTTGGGAGAAGGCGGCGGGGCACAGGGCCGTGTCGTACCGCATGCGCCCCGGGTTTGTGAGGGACGCGTCCGTCGGGCACGCCCAGCGGCCGCGGCCAAAGAGCGACATCGGGATCGAGAAAAACTCGTTGTAGATGCACCCGGTGAAGAGGGAGAAGATAGCCATGAGCAGGATGCAGTACCGGCCTGCAGGTGGGGGGAGGTGGGGTGGGGTTGGGGGCCGGGTGTGGCCTGGCGAGCGCGCGCGCGCGCGCCGATCTCCCTCCCTCCCTCCTCCGCCCTACCCGCGAAGACCATGTCCCCCATGTCGCCCAGGACGGTGCGCGACAGCCGTCCCTCAAACGCGACGAGCGCCCCCGCCCCGAGGAGCATGAGCAGGGCGTGGCCGACGTCCCCAAACATGACGGCAAAGAGAAACGGAAACGTGACGATCGTGAGCAGCGCCGGGTTCGCCTCCCGGTACCGCGCCACGCCGTACGCGTCCACGATGGCCTGAAAGCAGGCCGTCACCTTGTCGGTGGCAAAGTGCGTCGGCGGCGGCGCAAACGTGAGGAGCGGCGCGAGCGCGGCGCCGGAACCGCGCGGCGCGGCGGCGCGCAGGGCGGCCGCCAGCGCGGCGCGCTGCCGCGTCGGCACCCACGCCTGACCGACCAACACTTTGCGGGTGACGTCCACCGAGAATTGGTCGAGCGCGGCGTACACCGCCTTCTCCGTCGCGACGCGCGCGCGCCACGACGCGATGCCGGCCTCGACCGCCCCCAACAACCCGCCCCGCCCCGCGTCGCCCGCGTCGACGGCCGCCTGCAGCTCGCGCAGGCGGGCGTCGACTTCGGCGGCCATGGCGGCCGCGCGCGGCGCGTCGTCGGGGTAGGGGTACCGGTTTGCGCCGCACGCTTCACAAATCTTGAGCGCTTTCGCGCGCGCGCGCTCGCCCGCGAAAAAGACGACAAACACCGACTTCGGGGCGACGTCGCCGGACGCGGGGTCGGCGACGGGGCCGACGGGGGCGTCCTTGTAGAGGAGGTTGCCGCGCGTCGCCCTGAAGAGCAACCGCTCAAACCCCGCCCGGCGCGCGTCGGGCACGGTGCCCGCGACAAAGCCCAGGCGGCGGCCGCCGGCGTCGGGGGCGGGGGGGGCGGCGGCGAGGAGGGGGGCGTCGGGGCCGGTCGGGGGGGGGGGGGCGGAGCCGCCGGAGCCGACCGCGCCGCCGGCCGCGCGGCGGGCGTCGGAGAAGAAGGACGCCGCGACGTCGAGCACGAGCCGCAACTCGACCAGTTCCGCGACAGCGCGCGCGAGCCGCTCGCGCGACGCGGCCGCTTCCCCGAGGCGCGCCTCCAGGTCGGCCAGCCGCGCCTCCAGCTCGTCCAGAGGAGAGGCATCGGGCGCGGCCGCCGGGCGGGGAGCGCGGCCGGCGGAAGACAGGGCGGCGTCCAGCACGCGGACCGCGCGCGCCATTTCGTCGCAGCGCTTGACGTGCGACGCAAACGGCCGCTGAAAGGCCGGCCGCCCCGCGTTCATGTCCTGCAGTTGGGCGGCGCCCAGGGCGCCGAGGGCGGACGCAGCCGCGTGCGCGGCGTCGGCGGGGACGAGGAGCTGAGAGGAGAGGGGAGGGGGCGCCGGGTCGGGGTGCGTTTTTTGGACGCCCGCGCGCTGCCGCCGCCGTGGCGCGCGCCCGCGATCGGTGCGTGTCGCCGCGCGGCAGCGGGAGGCGCGCGGAGCCTCCGCGCGCGATGGGCCGCGCGCGATGCCGCCCGCGCGCCGCGCGCGCCCCCGCCTCTCCCCCACCCTTCCTACCTGCATCAGCTCCATCTCTTCCGACCGAAACAGCTCCACCGCGGCCGCCATCGCGCCCCTGCGGCGTCCGCGGCGCGCCGGCGCGTCCACGCCAAACGGCTCCACGGGGGCGGCGACGACGCCCGACGACGCGGGCGCGTCTGCGCGACGGGACGGGCGGCGCGTGGCGCAGGGGGGGAGGGCGGCGCGGCGGGGCGGAGGCGTGGGCGCGCCGAGTGAGCGGGTGGAGACGCGGCCGCGCTCTGCCCCTCCCTCCGCACACATCCCTCCCCACTCCACATCATGCTCGCCCGCTCCGCCCTGCTGGCCGGCCGCGCGCTGGCCGGCGCCGGCGCTGGCCGCGCGCTGGCAGCTGCGGGCGCGCGCGCGCTGGCGGGCGACGCGGGGCTGCTGCGCACGCCGCTCTACGACCTGCACGTGGAGAATGGAGGTGGGAGGATGGGTGGACAGGGTGGATGGGGTGGACAGGGGGCGGGGCGGCGATCTCACCCACCATTCTCTCGCACGCCCGAGCGGGGAGGCGCCGCGTCGCCGGCCCCCCCCCCCCCCCCCCCGCCCCGCCCCCCTTTGCCCGGTCGCGACGATCCCGACCGCCGGCGGCGGCGAGACCGCCCAACCGCCGCCACCCCCCCGCCCCCCTGCGCCTCCTCCAGGCAAAATGGTGCCCTTTGCCGGCTGGTCGATGCCGATCCAGTACGGCGACTCGATCATGGACGCGACCAAGCACTGCCGGAACCACGCGTCCCTGTTTGACGTCTCCCACATGTGCGGCCTGACGCTCCAAGGGCGCGACGCGGAACGCTTTCTGGAGACGCTCGTCGTCGCGGACGTCAAGGGCTTGGCCCCGGGCACCGGGTCGCTCTCCGTGTTCACCAACGAGCAGGCAAGAGGCGGGGGGGGGCGGGGGAGGGCGTGGGGTCGAGAGAGGGCGGCGCCGCGCGCGGCGGAGACCCTCCACCCCCCGTGCCCACCCTCGCCCCCTCCCCTCAGGGCGGCATCATCGACGACTCGGTCATCACCAAGGTCAAGCCGGGCGAACTCTACCTCGTGGTCAACGCGGGGTGCCGCGACAAGGACCTCGCCCACATCGGCAAACACCTGGCCGCGTTCAAAGCCGGCGGCGGCGACGTCACCATGACCGTGCACGACGACCGCGCGCTCCTCGCGCTGCAGGGGCCCGAGGCGGCGGCCGTGCTGGGGCCGCTGGCCCCCGCGCTCGACCTCAAGACGATGCTCTTTTCGCACTTTGCGCGCGCGGACGTCGCGGGCGCCCCGTGCTGGGTCACCCGCACCGGCTACACGGGCGAGGACGGGTTTGAAATCTCGGTGCCCGGCGCGCAGGCGGACACGCTGGCGAGGAAGCTGGTGTCCGACGCGCGCGTGCGCCTCTGCGGGCTCGGCGCGCGCGACTCGCTCCGCCTCGAGGCCGGCCTCTGCCTCTACGGCAACGACCTGAACGAGACGATCACGCCCGTCGAAGCGGGGCTCTCCTGGACGATCGGCAAGGCGCGCCGCGAGGCGTGCGACTTTCTCGGGGGGGCCACCATCTCGAAGCAGCTCGCCGACGGCGTCGGCGTCCGCCGCGTCGGCCTCCTCTCCCGCGGCGCCCCGCCCCGCCAGCACGCCGACATCCTGGACGCGGACGGGAACCGGGTCGGGGAGGTGTCGTCGGGCGCGTTCAGCCCGTGCCTCGGCAAAAACGTCGCGATGGGGTACGTCCAGAAAGCGCACGCCAAGGCCGGGACGCAGCTCCAGGTGTCTGTCCGGGGCAAGGCGGCGCCGGCCGAGGTGGTCAAGATGCCGTTCGTGGCCAACAACTACTACAAGGGGTGATTGGGGGGGGGGGGGGGGGGGGGGGGGGGCGGGGGGGGCCGCCCGCGCGGAAGGGGCAGGCAGCGTTGTGTGTGGCGCCCCGCGGCGGCGGCCGAGCCGGCTCTCTCCCCACGACTCTCGAGACGCGCGTTGTGGTGTGGGGCAACAGTGCGCGGGGCGCGGCGACGCCGCGACCCCTCACCCCCTCTCGTCCTTCCTCTCGCCCGCCGCGCCGCTCAGAAGGGGGACCCCGACGTGGCGGTGCGCACGATCTGCAGCAGGGCTGAAGGGATGGGAGGGAGGAGGGCGTGAGCAAGGTCGAGGCGCGGCGAGCCGCCCGCCCGGCCCCCCGCCTGCCTCCCTCCCCGCTCATCTCACCGGACCCGACAACGACGAACAGGAAGAAGCCGAGCAGGACGGGGCCGACCGCGGACCCGGACTTGTCCTTCTTCTGCGGAACGGGGGGGGGGCGGCGTCGGCGGGAAGCGGGTTCGCGCCCGCGCGCGCGCGCCGCGCCGGGGCGCGCCGCGCCGGCGCCGGCGGCGCCCGCCCGCCCGCGGGCGCGACGAGACCCTGCGCCCTGTGATGCGAGAAGGGGCTCCCGGCGCCGGGACGCGACGCGCGGCGCGCGGCGCGCCGCGCGCAATCGCCCTCCCCCCTCCCTACCGTCGCCGTCGGCACGTTGCCCCGCTTGTGCACGTTGGCGTGAAACTTGTTCGACTTGGCGTTCTGCACGCGCTTGGAGACGGCCTGAAGAGAGGAGGAGACGGGTGGGCGGGCGGTCAATCGGGCGAGGGGGGTCGCGGGCGCCCGCGCGGCGCGGGGGCGGTCGCGCGGCGATCGCACCATGGCTGCTGCGAGGGGGAGAAGGGGGCGGAGAAGGAAGAGGCGGAGGCAAGAGTGAGGAGCGACGCGCGCGCGCGCCCCTCTCTCGCCGTCGCCCGCGCGCCCCTAACCACACGCGCGGCGCCCACGCCACCCCCGGGAGCAGGACAGGACCGCTCGAAACGCATCCAACCCCCCCGAAAACTCAACAGACGCAGCCGACCATCGATTTTTTTCTTCTCCCGGCGCGCCGTGCGACCGCCGCCTCCCTCCTGTCTCAAAGCACGCGCACGACCTCCACGTCGAACACGAGCGTCGCGTTGCCCGGGATGGCGGGCTTGGCGCCGCCGGCGCCGTACCCCATCGCCGGCGGCACCGTCAGCCGCAGCGTGGCGCCCTCGACCGCGCCCGCGAGCCCGCGGTCCCACCCCTTGATGACTTCGCCGACGCCCACCCGAAACTTGAACGTGGCCTTGCCCTTGGTGGCGTCAAACACTTTGCCGGTCTTGGCGAGGCGGCCCACATAGCGCACCTCGACTCTCTTGCCCGGCGCCGCGCGCGCGCCGGCGGGCTTGCCGGGGGCCAGCTCCTCGATGATGAACCCGTTGTCGAAGCGGCGCACCTTGGTCGCGGGCTTGGCGGCGGAGGCGGGGGTGGCGGGCGGGGCGGGGGTCGGGGTGGTGGCCTGCTTCTTCGCCGCCGGCGCCGCTGGCTTGGCCGCCGGCGCGGGCTTCTCCTTCTTGGCCGCCGGCGCCGCCGGCTTGGCCGCCGGCGCGGGCTTCTCCTTCTTGGCCGCCGGCGCGGGCTTCTCCTTCTTGGCCGCCGGCGCGGGCTTCTCCTTCTTGGCCGCCGGCGCGGCCGGCGCGTCCCCGCCCTTGCGCTTGGCGGCGCCGCCCCACGCGGGCGCGGCGACC
>Ga0315284_10000804_pt1 | contig 43066 bp, 29 predicted proteins | sample YL17G09_16_MG_FD_203696 | JGI IMG/M metagenome (GOLD analysis project Ga0315284, IMG submission 203696) | Sediment microbial communities from Yellowstone Lake, YNP, Wyoming, USA - YL17G09_16 | ecosystem: Environmental > Aquatic > Freshwater > Lake > Sediment | place: USA: Wyoming | collected...
AGATTCACTGGTCGAGTATTAATAATGCGATTTACTTCGTCGTTCATCTTAAATGTTACCACAGACAACACCTTGAATGGTATTAATGTTAGGTAATCTTCCAATTGGTTAGGATCAGGAATTTTAATCAATGGAATGATTTGGTAGATAATATTCTTGTAAAATAGATTTTGGATCGGATAGGAATCCTGTAACGCAAACTCTCCTACTGGTCTTAAATTAATAGCTTCATTGATTTTCACCAACATCGCTAATATCGCAGGCACAGCATCTGTTTTCAAATTATATAGATTGTAAAAATAGTCCATAAAATTCACAAAACTATATGTTAAAATAGCAAGATCGAATGATTCCGCCATGATACTAATCAGATAATTAATTTCAGTTTCATTGTAATCTGTATAAATCAGATTAATTGCTTCTACAATAGCTCCTATTGTAAGAACCTGATCGGTATTAGCTTGAGATGGATTCTGTCCCGGACTAACATATCTTGACAACATAATCATGACACCTTCTTGAAACGTTGATTTATGCATGATAAAATTAAAAATATCAAAATTAGGTATGAATGATGCATAGACATCAATAATCTCCTGGTCAGATGGAACTGGTGTAATCCCAAGTTGATCAAAAATATCTGTCACTAATTGGAATAGAAATTCATCTTGCCAAATATCATAATTCAATGCTAAAAACATTAAATTTTCTTTAATTCGTATAATTTGTTCGTTATTTACGAAAACACAACAATATGATAAATATGCTTCTTTGATACGTTGTAAAGTAGCCAAAAATTCCTCCAAATTATTCGCAATCCATTGTTCAAAATTGTTGGTAATGATGATTGGTTCGGTGGTGTATTGTAATAATAATCGATTAATCACCTTAATCACACCATAGACACAATCATCTGGATTATCCAATTTGGTTTGCAAACACTCGTAATACTGTTGTTTCGCGTCATAAATTTCCGTTAGATCATAGTATGAATATAATCCATAATTATCCCATTGATACTCACCAAAAAAATACATTTTTTCATTAACTCTAGCAGATGGCAGAGTATGGATATCCATCTTAATTACCATACTCAATAACTCCGATGGATTACTGAAATAATGCCGATATGTAATCCGCTTCCGGTGTACGTTGGGATCTAAATCAGGATCGAGTTCACAAAGCGGTTTGTTAATCATTTTTAGCTTACTAACACCAGTGCGATCTACATGTGGTTCTAATACATAATCATTTCTGGGTAATAAATCCATACCAAGTTTGGTATAGTCCACTGGTTGGCACGTATTGACACAGGATCTAACCGTCTGTTTTTTATTCGCTGAACACGAACTTGTCTGACAATTACTTGTTTTCAAATAATTATTGTCCTCATGAATGATGTTATCCAATTCTTGTTGGTCTACATAGATGCCTTGATGGGTATCATAAAAATCCTCTGTTATTTTTCTACCATTTTGGATAGATGTCACATTATTGATCGTAGTCGCTATCTTGTAGATGGGATTAAGTTGCTTATCAGTGACATTGAATCCATCATCATCCTGTAATTCTTCCATAATATATTCCAAGATATTACTAACAAAAATCTTCCTTTCTTCGGTCGTTAAATAGATATATTCTCCAGTCAAATTCGCATTGGTGATTTTAGGAATAAATGGCTCTAATACGGTATTTGGATTATTGACAAACTCGTACAATGTTGGATCAATGAAATCAGAAAACTCTTCCTTGTAAGTTACCTCATGCAATGGTCGCAATTTTACAGTAATTTCATAACGGGTATTAATACTAGCATTTAATGGTAATGCACAAATGGCATTTCTATTACAATAAAATATCAGTGGCAAAATAATATTGTATGCATTTTTGAGTTTATCATCATAGACCACCAAATCTTCCCGAAATCCGATCATTTTATTGTATCCAGATTCTGACCCATCCTGTTTGGATATTTCGTGAAAAATTTCTAACCAGTCAGACGGATGGCTATCCAGAATCTGGTCATCATTTCGAATGGTCACTTCTTTAACTAAAAAATGAGCTAGTTTCCTAACCCATGCCATTTTGGCTCTTTTATTTCGATACAAAATATTGTACAATCTATTTTGGATAGATATTAACTCATCCCGTCTCGATTGAATTAACACAATTCCACGACAACAAACGTCTTTCATAAATTCAATAATCTTGGCTCGTTCAATTAGTTTACTAAAATAATAATCATTGGTATACTTGTAAACACTCGTAGTTTCGTCGACAATAGTTTCTGGAATAATTGTTGTACCGACTAGTTCATTGATATGTCTTTTCCGTGCCATTGTTAAATTATCTGATTGAGTAGTGATACGTTCTCTTGCTGCCAGGATTTCATCTTGGATCATTTGGTTGGCTTTTTCAGTGGCATTCAATTCATATTCCAAATGGATCTGGTTTACTAGGATACTAGGTCGGTTACTATAACCGAAATCATTGATGATAACTGAGGGATTATTATTACAGATAGTCATTGTCCAATCCCAAATCAAATCCATAAAATATTCTAGTGCATCAGATAAGGTATAAAATGACCTGTAATAAAGAGCAATTACTTCCTGATCATGTAACAAATCATTCTGGTCAAAGATGGCAATCGGATTGATGATAGATTCCAATGGCAACTGCTCTGTGATAACATAATTGAAGAAGGTATAGATGAATGGATAATTTCCGCTACTAACAAGTTTAAAAAACAGCAATAACAATTGATGATCTACCAAAAAATCTGGAGTAAATATCTGTTCAATTACATAATCTTTGAATGCAATATATGGAGTCGCTGTGGCATCACCAATCACCCATTTAATGAAAAAGTAATCCAACTGACTATTCAAAATAACATCTACAATCGTTAACCGTTGATATGGATAAATATCAGCGGTTCCTATTTTGGCATGATTAAATGGAATGAGGATGTTGGCATTGAGATAATTATAATAATCCTGATAGTCGATACCAAATGCAGCCGCCATATTAGCAATATGAGCACTATCCAGAGTAGTCATTTTCCTATCTCCAGGAATAGCTGTCAGATATTTGGTGATATCCGAAAATAATGAGATTTTATTTAACATGACAGTTTGATATTTTTCTAAAATATTAAATACATAATCAAATACACAGTTTGTGATACAGTACGCATAACTTTGTTTTATCGAACTGAATGTAGTATTAATCAAATCATACAAATCTTTAATGGTTAATCTAGATGACGTTCCTGGAGATATCAGCGATAATAAAGTAGCCGACATGTTTTGACTAAAATCATCTAGTGTCGTAACCATCAATTTGATCTGATCTACTTTAGTAATAAATGCATCTGGATAAAAAAATGTCAGAGTGGATGATTCTTCCAGTGGTGTTAGATCAGCATTGTTGTAATTAGTTTCACTCAGGATATCATATGTAATTCGACTGATATTTTTGAAATAGAATGAGTTATTTTGCGGAACTCCAATTGCTGTATTATTGATTTGGTTAATATTATTAACATTATTGATAGATGTTTCATATTTTACATAGTAAAAATATTCTGATAAAAAATTATCTTTGGCAATTTTGATTTTGTCTATGATATTGTAATTACAATCAACTTTCTGAATAATTTCATTATAGGTATAGGCATTGGCTTTAATCAAAGTCTGATAAGTGTAGGGTGACTGTTGATGAGGTGTTTCTATTTGGATACCGGCATTAAAATCGGAAAACATTTCATTCACACCATTTAATGATTCAAGTAACAGAGTTTGTGGAAAGGATACGAGATTTGCATTTGGATACGTGAGCTCATTAGTAATCGTACTGTAATAGACATCTAACATATCATATAATGTAGGATTTGATCCCAGATTATACACATGTAGATAGCTAGTATATGGTACAAATGGGTTAGTTGTATGAAGTAGTTCATGTAATGTGGACCACACCCATTGGATTAAGATACTATCGCGTACTGGATATGATACATTGAGTTGTTGTGTAAGAGAGATAATTTTGAGTAAATTTAATTGATATGCATCAATAAATAATTTCTTTTTTTTGTTCTTTTTATGATGCTGATGGAGAACACTATGTTTGATTCTAAAATAGTCTGTTCTGAATATTTGGAATTCATCAGTATCTATGCTAGTTTTGGTATTGTATTCGGTAGGTTGGAGAATAGAATTGTTAATCCAATAGACCGGAATATTAGTTTCTGGAATTTGGACATCCCCAAATACTGTCGTATTTCGGTCAGCCCTCTGACGAGGGTTATAATATGATGGATTTATTCCGTAAGGATCTGTTGGTGGCATCGGACTTGGTGGTAATAAGGGTGCATTGACACAGCCATAATCTCGAGACGGATAGGATGTTAATTCATATGGACGTCCATTGTACCTATCTATATCGAATGTCGCGTAATAGAGATTATCTGGTAAACCATAATTCACATTACGTCGGTATAACATATCCCAGTAATTCCGTACTCGATCTGGACAGGTCTGAAATTTAGCAATATCAATCGGTGCATTTAATGCATCAAAATATTTCATCACCATTCTGATTAATACAGCAGTCGTATTTCCAACAGTATCTGAAATCAGTTTATCATTGAATACACAATTGTAATAGAATTTTTCCTGTTCTCGCATATTTAGCATTTCTGATGTGAAATAAAATTCCATCTGTCCGACGTAATTTGTTAATGGAACTTGGATTTGGTTTGCTGTTAATGGAATATATGTACCTGTTAAAAAATAGTTCGCATATCGTACCAAGACAGCCACATCAATCGGATTGTATTCATTCATGGAAAAATTGGCAGGTGCTTCAAATCGAAATGCATCATAAATATCCATAAAATATTTGAAGATCGCATAGTACATTAATTTCACCATACTACGGATCGTGTTCATGGTGCTATCTGAGATTGGTTGGATGGTAGTCCCTAAATAGGTATTTAATTGTTGGATAGTACAATGATCAATAAAATAGTACATATATTGGAATAATTCCAGGATCGTTTGTACATGATTCCTATGAAAGATCATGGTCACTCCTAATACATCGGTTACGATATTGACACCATTGAGTGTCGCACCATACGATGCGGGTACATAGTTTTTCATGCTATCATTTGGATTAGTGGATGGTGCCGTGGCATACAAGTTGTTCAGCATATATGAGATTTCTCGCATGTAATTATCTAAATTTCGTTTTAATAAGGTAATAATGCTTTCCATAAACAAAATTTCATTAGATGTCATGTTAATCTTGGCTAATGAGGTATTGGCCACTGCATAGTTGGTAAAATTGTATTCATCGAAAGTATCTAGATATTTGAAGAAATAAAAGAACCAAATATTGGCATTAAAAACATTGCTAATTCTTTTTGATGCGTTGTTTTGGAATCCCATATTTGGAACAAGATAATCATAGATGTTGGTTAACGGAGGAGTATTCATGAAAAATAAGGTTCTTGTAGTACTGAATAGCCGTCCTCTGTATGTTTCGAATAATAAATTCATTCCATTTTCTAAATTATTATACATGTAACTAGATTGGTCATTGATGAGTTGTAAATATTCATTCACAAATGAATTTGGATAAATTTGTTTGGTATCAGTAATCTGGAAATTGGGGTCTAACACAGTGGGATAAATAGTAGATTTTAACAGAGTTGCTGAATTATCTGTGTAGATACTGACAGGTGTCGTTTGGAAAGCAAAAGCTTTCGCAATTACGACTGGTACTGTAGTGGCTAAATTATCCAAGATATCAATAATGGTATCATAGGAATTCAATAGATAGTAAAAACTAGGTCCAAAATCATAAAATTGTTTTTGGATAGTAGGTAGGAGAGTATAATTATTATTGACAGCAAATGTCATTTGTTGTAATAGCGTGTAAGTATCGGTTGTTGTTGTATTAAGTAAAAAATCTGGATTGACAATTGGAATGGGGTCTGTACTAAAAATGGAATAGAGGAATTGATAATATTGGAAATTAGTTTTGAATATGGCATTATCAGGAATATCCTCATTGCCAATAAGTAGATCATATTGCTCTGTTAGTTTGATATCAAATGTTTCTATTAAACTGTTTGTATTTTGCTGTGATACATTGGTGAAATCCAGGTGTTTAATGTAATAGAGTGCCAATATTTCCCTATTTGGAAGGATGTTGTAGAAAAACGAGGAATACATCAGGACATTGGAAATTAAATTGGTGTCAAGTAAAGGATTATTTCGTAATGTATTTAGGGTAGATTCATAGACAAATTTTAATAGATTGTAACTCAAGTAATAATCTTTTTTTTGTGTTAACCATTCATTGGCTAGATTCATTTTGAAATCTACAAAACTGTAAATTTGATCATCCCCAATCAAGATTTTAGATGGTTTTGTTGGTTGGAGAGTAATTTCGGTAGCAGAATAACCGATGGGATCTTGGTAGGTCGCCAATTGGTCTAATATATGTAATCTGGTCTGTTCTTCTTTGTTATAGCATACTAATGTGGATGCAGTGGTATTTTGAATATGGGAGACTTGTACATCCTCACCACTGATATATTTTCGGATAGTAGATGCAAATATTTTATCAGAAATAACAGAATCATTAATGACTGTAATAATATCTGATGTTTTGAGATTTAGGAATGCTGCTGCCATATAGGGAATATCGAAACTGAGAAAACATCTATTAATGAGGTCGCCATGTGGGAGAAGAATGACATTACCACCACCATTAAAATCCAAATTAGTCATGGGTATTTTAACATGTTCAATAGAAAATGGCGAATGCCTTCTGTATATTTTTTTAAAATGAGTGATTTGTGGATCCTGGTCTAACCAACGAGTATGAATGGATGAACTATTGGATACTAACTGTAGAATTGCACCTGGCATGTTATAACTAAGATCGGAATTATTTGTTAAATCATTTGCGAATAAGATAAATCTAGTTCCCGAATGGGATATGATTTTGCAGTATCATAAATGTTCATATTGTGGCCAATTATTATTTGCATGAAGATACCACCCAGATGCATAAATATATTATTAATAATAGTAGAATGTCACAAGAAAAACACGTTATCAAAGATAATAGTAATGCTAAAGTAATGCGATCATATTTAAAGATTGCAGAGGATCACGTATCTACTGATCGCGCCATCACACCCAAAGCATTATCATTACCCACAAATGTTAGAATCGCATATGGTCTCAACACAATTAGTTCAACTGGAACCGGACAAATCATTGCAATTGTGGATGCATATGCGATGACAACCAGTGCTGTCCAAAATGATTTGAATTCATTTTGTACCAGATATAGTATTCCTACTACCACCATCGTATCAAAAATCATGACGAATTCTTCCGGTAAACAACCAACTGTTAATGCTGGATGGGGATTAGAAATTTGTCTTGATGTCCAGTATGCCCATGTGCTTGCACCCGGTGCAACTATCATGTTAGTACAAGCATATTCCGCTTCATTTACAGATATGATGGCGGCAGTTACCTATGCTATTAATAATGGAGCGACAGTTGTCTCGATGAGTTGGGGATCCAATGAATTTGCCGCTCAAACCACATATGGTGCATTGTTCAAACCAACAAATAACCTCGGAAAACCAGTGACCTATTTAGCTTCATCTGGCGATGTTGGAGGCATTATGTCTTGGCCATGTGCATCAATGAATGTGGTAGGCGTCGGCGGGACAACTCTTACCATGTCCGCAACCGGTCAGCGTCTTTCAGAAACTGCTTGGAATGGTAGTGGAGGTGGTGTTAGTTTGGTGGAACCTATCCAAACATATCAAAAAACATACGGCTTGTTAGGAACTAAACGACAATGTCCAGATGTGAGTTTTTTGGGAGATCCAAATACAGGAGTTCCTGTCTGTTATGCAGGTAAATATTACCAAGTTGGTGGTACCAGTTTGAGTTGTCCATGTATGGCTGGGGTAATTGCCATCGCCAATCAATTACGTATGGCTGCTAGTAAAAAAACATTATCTACTGCTGCTATATTAACATATTTATATGGAACAAAGACAAATGGAAAATATGCGACTGTCTTTTTTGATATTATCGTAGGGGCTGCTGGAACATTTACTACCAAATCTGGATTTGATAATATTACCGGATTAGGATCTCCAAAAAATACCTCAGTGACAGTTGGGATGGTGGCCGAATTAGTTAATTTAGCATAAAAATTGAAAAATTAATAGCTACAGTATTCAATTAACATATTTTGTTAACTAATATGGGCAATCAAATATTCAGGCCATTAACATCTACCACAATATTAAATTTCATTAATAATAAGCTAAATAATATCTCAGAACGTACATATGCACCGGATCTCAATGCTTTACGAGACGCCGATCTTGTAGATTCCAAAATCGTTATTATTGATGAAGTTACATTGGCAACATATAATCGTAAATATGAATTATCATTCCCCACCAGTCATCTAAAACGATTAATTGCGATTTGGTTTCTGGCACCACTACCTGATATTGCCAAACATCTGTGGAAAATATATCTTGATATTTTGCCACCGAAATTGAATACGTGTTATGTCTGTTGTGACCCACATCATTATCTTGAATGCAAAAGATATATTAAATGTCAATGGTGCGACGCCATGGGTCATTCTCAATTACGGTGTCCTCAAAGATGTGCCTGTGGAAAACGGCATATGGTAGAAGACCATTTATGCCAAATATGCAAGATGAAAGGTCATATCGAAACTAAATGTTCTAATATATGTTTATGTGGTATGATACATAGTAAATTAATGCATATCTGTTCGGTTTGTAATAAACGTGGCCATATGGAACAAAAATGTAAATTCCTTTGTAAATGTGGATCGTATTCCCATGCTTATTATAATCACAAATGTCGATTATGTGGAGAAAAAAAACATCTAGAGGATAACTGTCCAGATGGATGTACATGTGGCTTACTCCATCTATTAGGTGACCACATATGTGAAAAATGTGGTGGTTCTGGGCATGTTGAAATGTTTTGTATCAGTTAATAATTTATTTTTATTAAAAATAAATTATCAATAGCATATCCTATTTATGTACTTGTCTGAAATGCCAAACCACCCATACCCGACATGAACCTCATAATGTTATACGACATTACATAAGCCCCAATATAAATTCCAGGTTCACTCACTGTATTCGAATTCACTAATGCTAAAAATTCATCAGAAAAAACAAGATTCAATCCAAGATCATCCAACCGAGAGCAATTGACCGTGGCAGATGGTTGGTGTTCTAATGGTTTTATTCCGAATGAATACACGTATTCTCCATCGGTAGGTGAATGATTGAAATATTGATATGGTTGGACATAATTGAAATAAATTACATCTTGACTAGTATCGGTTAATTCATAAGTGTTGATTCTAATGAAAGTAGATGAGAGTGTATATCCAGTCTTATCTGGGTGGGTGCCGAAATTATTCCATTGACATTTGTTCCGACCGGTGGGATTCGTTCGGTATTGATTCGGTTGGCAAAACCAAATGAGAAATTTTGTAGGATGAGCGTAGGTAAGATGTGCATTGTATTGTTTACCAAGGATATCTGTGAAATCGTTATATTGGACAATCTCTATCAAATACTCATGAGTGGCTTGGGCAAATCGGCGTCTTTCATCAGAATCCAAAAAAATATAATCTACAAATAGTCTAGCGGAAATTAAATTAATACCGTACCTAGATTGGATATTCGGAATATCTAACAAATTAATATTATCTTCGACATAACATAATCTGGATAAATCTTTGGTAGTTAAATTAATCTGTACATCATGGTATCTCAATGCAACTAGCGGAATAGATAATCCATTGTGTCGACAAAAATAGAATTGTAATGGAATAACCAGTTTGTATTCAGGTTTAATTTGGTCATCAAATGTAATCAATTCAGGAACCTGACCAATCATTTTTTCATAATTCTTTTTTTGGTATTCATCAATGGCGATATTATTAAATAAAATCATCCAATCACCTGTTTGACGATCTATCAATTCATTACCAATTTTCAAATCCAGTTGGTCAATGATTGCATGACCAATTTCTTCAACCCACGCAAATTTGTATCGTTCTTCGTAGGTACCATCGTTAAATGCTTGTATCACTTTCTGTTTCTGTAAAAAGATATTGTATGCGACCATATAAAAATCCTGCATTTCAGAATAAATCGATTTGGTAATTAGTCTGGCTAAGGCCTGGCGTTTCATCAAATTGCGTTCTTCAATGGAAACATTTCTCTCAAAACGATCGATATTCTGAATTACTGCATTGAATAATATCTGAATATCAAATCTATTAATTTGGTTCACTAATGGTAATTTCAAATCGCGTAATTCAGCAATACTATTAAATGCGTCACTTGTTAAAATATATTGTTTGAGATTTTCCCGTTGAATACGTAATGGACTAATATAGTCTGGATCATACATCACTGCCTCGATATCCGCCATTGGTAAGTTGTTTGTACGAATCATTAATGCTAACTTTCTGATATAATCTGTGTCCGTCTTGATATATTCCGAAACCAAATTATAATACTGTTGCACATCAGTAAATTCCTGTTGAGCTACGATTCTATCAATGGAATTATTCGCTGGATTTTTTTTCAAATCTACACTAGGTAATACGATTTCTAAATAAACTCTGTTCATTAAATCACCAATTTTATCAATGACGCAGGATGTTTCCGTGGCAAAGTTAGTTTCTCCAATAAACTCTTGCTGGATGGCTTCAATTGCAAAATTAGTAAATCGCCGATAGACAATTTTGAAAAAAGTAATTTGTGGTGTTCCGGTAAGAAAGATATCCTGGGAACCATATATAGCTAACTGAATTAAACCTCCTGTCATAGTTATTATATTGAATAGGTAATAAAGTTATTTAAACCAACCTCAAAAATAGATATAAATACATTAGATCTATTACATCACATTAACGAATGGCTGAACAATTTATCACTGACGATAACCTACTCAAAAAAGAAACATATATTAGTCCATCCGGGAAATATCTATTAGAAATCGGAACATATAAAACATTGGATGGATGTTGGTCATATACATCAGGGAAATTGATCCAATGTGATCAAAAAAAAGAAATTGCGGTTATTCATCGGAATTATAGTATCATGTATCATTCATTTTTTATGAAAGATGGGCAGGAATGGTTACAGACTGGAACAAACTACATGTCGCAGATTTTTGTGAATTGTGATACGGGGGAAATTTATAACAATGAAGATAGTATCAAGCAAACCGAACAATACCAAAAAGGTAATTCTTTTTGCTGGACACGAAGTCAAATTAATCCTACCGGGACAATAATACTTGTCGAAGGATGTTATTGGGGTGGACCATATCAATACAAATTTTTTGATGTAACTGATATTAGTCAAGGATGGCCAGAACTTGTGATAGATGAATTTTGTTATAGTTCGGAATGGGTGGATAATATCATATGGGATGATACCACATGCGAAATTCATATCCAACAGGAATTCTATAAAAAAGATGGTAACTTGATTAATACAAGCACCGAAGAATATGATGCATTATCGGATCAAATTACAGACGATGAATATGATATGAATCATATGTGTCTGGATAAAGAAGTCCTGACATACCAACGTGATGGTGGTTGCATGAAATTATTAGAACGTTCTCCATGTGAACACATCATTTGTTAATTAAATTTAGTATTGTTAATGATAAATTTATTTTCCAACATACAAACTATAAATTTGTTCATTGGATAATCCTTGAATTTTTCTATTCGGAACTGTGTATTGTCCAATTATTGAAATTTTTCCATTTCGATAATCATCAGTCCATGGAGGTGGGATAGGAAAGCCAGGATCTCGACGTAATTTATCACAATCTAATTTCAAAATAGCCGCTAATTGATCATTATCAAATCCCGAAAAATTATAACCAGTCCCGGTACCAATAATGACAATTGCTCCATTGCGATCATCATCGGTCCATTCCGTATATGGTTTATCTATCAGCATTTTGTAATTTCCTTGGGCACGCATTATATTACATGGTTTATAATTAGTTTGTTCTGGCGGATTATTTGGTGGAGTCACTGCTTTGGGTTTTAGCGTAACGGTAATTTGGTCCTTTTTGGTGGGATCTGCTTTACTCATCGCAATGACATGTACCGTTCCAGAATCAGCTTTGGCAGTAAATAATCCAGTATTTGTAATGGTTCCTTTGGAAGAATCATCTACAGACCAAGTCACCGTCATATCTTTGGCATTTTGGTTGCTATCCGTAACAACCGCCTTAAATTGTTGTTTTATCGTATTTTCAACATTAACATTGGTAGGAGAAATTTTAACACTAATATTCATTCTACTAGAATACCACCAATAGAATACACCACCTGCGATGAGAAATAATGCCAACACGATGATACCAATGATTATTGTATTGGATGATTTTTTGTCAGCCATATGAACTAATATTAAGTTATATTATTTCATATTTAAATTATTTTTTTCTACAAATAATACCCACTCTTTTATAATGATCCGCATAATCACCGTGGATTCCAACTAGAATTTCGTTTTCTGGACAAGTAGATGGACGAATTTTACCATCACTATAATGCTGGCCAACTTTTTTGCCAATTAACTTATTATTTTTATCGAATAAATCCATGGCACTTACATTCCATTTACCATGTTCTAATTCTATTTTTCCAAATCCATCGGAATTACTTATATTATACGGAGTACCACCATCAATTCCAAATGGTCCGACTGTACTGCCATCAGAACATTTAAGACCAATTTTATCAATAAATGTATTGGAATTACCATAGACTGACGTGACATATGATCCATTAGCACACATCATTTTTACTGGTGTACCAGTAGGATCCAAACTAGTATTGGTAGCAAGTTCTGTAATTGTACTTGGTTCAATTATTGCACTTGTTAATGTGACTGTAGCCGTTGCTGATTTGGAGGTATTATCCTGGCTGGTTGCAGTCACTGTTACTGTACCTGTATTAGAAATGGCATTAAAATTACCATTTTCATCAATATTTCCTAGGTTTTTGTCATTCACTGACCAAGTAACTTTCTGGGTAATAGTTTCTTTATTAGGAGCGATGACCGTAGTAGAAAAATTAATAGTATCTCCTTTCCGAGCAGTTGTTTTGGCAGGATTGATGGTGATAGTAACATCCACTTTTTTGAAGACAAAATACCAGACTGCAACTCCAGCCCCGATTAGGATAGCCAAAATTATAATCCCAATTATGATATTTCTACCAGTATTATCTTGTTTTGAACTAGACATATATATGTAGATTAGAAAAATATGTGGTCTTAATGTAAGATATGAATTATAATAAGTTCCAAATTGCTGAATTTGATTTAAAAAAAATGGTTGACCATCCAGCAATCGTAATGATAGCCAAACGTGGTACTGGTAAGAGTTGGATTACACGTGATATTATGTATCATTATAAACACATCCCTGGAGGGGTTGTGATTGCGCCTACTGATCGGATGAATTCGTTTTACAATTCATTTTTTCCGGATATATATATCCATTATGAGATTAAACCAGCTCTTCTAAATAAGATATTAATCAGACAAACCATTATGATCCAGAAAGAGGAGGATAAGAAAAAAAGGGGATTAAAAGTGAATCCATCTGGAATACTGATCATGGATGATTGTTTGGCATCCAAAAAAACATGGGCGAAGGATCAAAATATCATGGAAATACTAATGAATGGTAGACATTACAAATTAACATATGTGCTCACGATGCAAACACCATTGGGAATCACACCAGATCTTCGATTGAATTTCGATTACGTATTTCTTCTAAAAGAAGATTCAAGTATCAATATCAAGAAAATTTATGAAAACTATGCGAGTATGTTTCCAAATAAAAAAGTTTTTTGTGTAGTTTTTACTCAATGTACCAAGGATTATCGATCTATGGTCATCGATAACAGAAGACCTACAGATACCGTCACTGAAAAAGTATTTTGGTTCAAAGCAGGTGATCATAAATTTAAATTCGGATCGAAGGAATTCAATTCATTGCATGATAAATATTATAATCCAAAACATATCCGTCAAAGAGCAGATGCTCAGTTAGCTGATAATAATAGATTATTGGGTGGGAAACCGAATGAAATGGATATCAAAGTAGAAATGGTGAAATAAATTTTTATGATCAGCAATATATTATTGTGATTAAATTTGTGTAACATAATATTTATTTAGATTTTCGGCGATATCACTCTTTCTACGTTGGACATCTACACTTGCGATCCATGGAGATGGATTATTAAACATTGTATAGAAGATATCATCTAATGGGACTGGATTTTCTTGATCTTCAATAAATGTCCTTGGAATATATCTGTATACTGTTTTCTCTGGTGGACAATTATTGTATGCTTTCACTAATGAAATTATGATCACAACAAGTCCAATAATAAATAACATTTTCATGAGAATTGATAACGCACCCATTACTTATCTATTAGATAGATTCTTTAATGAAATTTATATGTTATATATTTCATTCATAGTTACTTAAATATCAATCGCAATTGGATTTTCCTTTTTAACATGTTTGTTCTTTTCTGCAGCAAGTTGTGATACTTCATCATCATTCAAGTAATCAATCAATGCTTGGATAGCGATATCATCTTCTGTACCCATCGAAACTGGTTTGTTTGATACCACTGGAGTAGACACAGTAGTTGATGTGTTTTTGGTAGCTTGTTTTTCTTGTAATTTTTCTTGAAGATTTTTTTCTTTGAGTGTCGCATTGTCTTTGCCTGCTTCGGCGAGTTTTTCTGCCTTTCGTTTCTCAAATTCATCTTTCTCTATCTCCAAATTATCAAGATAACATTTCATCGCATAATTCAACCTTTTTAATTGAGTATCGACTGGTAAATTATCAGTACATGAAAATGCACACCATTTCCCAATCTCAAATGTATAAATACGATCATTCTTGTATAATGCCCCCAATTTATTGACACGTTTGGTAGTTTCTTCGATGGTTTGGAATAACCCACGGATTTTAAAACACAAGGTCTTCAGACCTTTAATGTGTTTTGGAGAATAGATTGTAAAACAACCATATTTCAATCCGACTGGTACATTTTCATCCAAATAATCAGTTTCAAATACTTTCTCCATTTCAATATCCATTCTTTTCTTCGCCAATGCTTCTTGTTTGATAAGACCAGCTGGCTTAGGATCATCTTTGATCATATCCAATTCATCTTTTGATATAAGTCCTCTTTCGTATAACTGCTTTTGGATTTTTTTCATCTGAGTATCCTTCCTTTTCTTATTCATGTCTGGCATTGGTTTGAATTCGTTTTTGTACTGTTCCGACATTAATTTGATTTTCGCAGCATGTTCTCGTCGAGTAGTTTCCAAATCATTCAGTTTTTTGTTGTCATATTGTAGTGAATCTGATTTAGTAGCATCATCCCAGGCACATAATTTCCCAAGTTCACAGATGTAGACGTCATGGTTTTTATTTTTTTCCTTGATTTTTAGAGCATCTGCATCAGCAAGCTCCATGGTATTGTATCCATTAGTTATTTTAAACCCATAGATGTCCAGATATTTGGTAGCATCTACCTTCTCTGGGGTGATAAAACTAATGGTACAAAAATTAATACTCCCGAATGGAGCATCATCTTCGATATTATTAATGATATTGTATTTGTTTCTCGTAGCCATTGTTCTGTTATGATACTATTAATTATACTTTTAAACCACAAAATTCAACGTATAATTATTGGATTCATCGCAAAAAAATATTATCATACCCAATGTATAATGTATTCCTCATCCGAAAATAATAACGATGATATATTAAAAAAATTCAAACATGATATCACTATCCTTGCAAAGGAAAACAGGAAATTACAAAATGAGTTGATTGAAAAAAACTCTATTATCAATTCAGTGATCAATCAACATATCTCCGAAAAAAAAACATTGAGTGATGCGCATAATGAATCTATGCAGGATATTCTTACAACATACAATGCCAATATTATGGATATGAAAAAAAAGTATGATATTTTCCGTACTAGCCTTCATAAACGACTACAGGATACGATTACTACACATTACAAATTATCTAATGAAAAACATGATTTGTTGATGGCCCGTAATCAGGAATTAGCTACGATGATGCAATCTCATCAAGATAAGTTATCCGAAAAAACCCAGCAAATTGACCTATATAGAAATAGAGCATATGAACTGCAACAGGTGCATGATGGAATAGAATCCCGTTTACAAGACACATTGCATTCCAAACAGATGATAGAAGATACTCTACAAGAATTACGTAATGCTCACTTGTATTGTCATACTAAAATTAATTCATCCGAATCTATCATCGAAGAGTTGCGACAAAATGTTAGTCAATTGAAATCACAGTTATATGATACAGAAATGATATCATCGAAAAATGCGGAATGGTGTAAACAACTAACGATGGATCTGGATGCGACGAAGATGATGGGTAATAAACATAACATCCTAGTTCATGATCTAATGACGAAACAAAATACAATCGATGAAAAAAATCTAGAATTGATAAGATTGGAAATGAAACACCAAGAAATGGAACATCAAATTACTATCTTAGAAAATTCTAAAAAAGATCAACATATACGAATAACTGATTATTGTACTGCAATCGAGAATTTACAATCAGACATTTCATTAATCACCAAAAAGGTCACCACATTATCTTCTGAAAAGGAAGATCTTGTCTATCAATTACAACATCGTCTCACAGAATATGATCTTATCAAAAATCAATTACGAGAGATCGAAACGACTATGTTGTCTCGTATTAGACATGTTCAAGAGTCATTTGAATTAGAAAAAACAAAATATATCAATGACCATACATCCCAATATGAAAATCAAATATTGAAACTTAATGATACAATGGTGATGATGCAACAGACATTTGATATTGCGAATGCCAATAAAGATCAGCAAATCAAAAGTTTAATGGACCATGTGAAATCATTTACCGAGAACCAGTATGCAACCTTTATAGAACTAGATAAACAGAGATCATTGAATGAAAAAATGTCAGTTACCCAAGCCAATATTGATCAGACATTAACCCAAATCAATGACCAACATACACAAGAGATGGATAGAATGAAACTTGACTTTGATAATCAGAAAAATACGTTAATTACGAGTTATGAAGACACCATTAAAAATGCGCAAGATAATAACGATATTTTGGAAGAACGGTTAAATCAAACTATCGAGGCGTTAACATTATCTAGATCTACTATTTCTAATATTCGTGATGCCAATATGATACTCGAGAATAAGATCAATACGAAAGAAACAGAGGAGATGTCTACGGTGGATAAATATAATACGGTTCGCTCAGAACTAGTATCATTGCGAGAAAAATTGGATAAATCGGTGAACCTCAATAATGATTACGCTACTAGGGAACGACAATATGAAACAAAGATCAAACAGTTGCAATTGAAATATAATCAGGTACTCTTATTAACAAAAAAAAATATGAACAATGATTCACAGCCAAACTCGAATTAATTATAATTAATCTGTTTTTTTCTTTTTAATATATATATATATATAACTTCCAATGGCTGATTATTATGGAAATACTAGTGATTACTCTGCATCAATGGCTGCCCCATTTGTTCCCGAAATGTCTACTCTTCTGCAAGAACCGCTTGATATTCCAGTACGACATAATCCAGTTGTTCAACCAACCATGCAATACAATGCATCTCCATTTGATTTTAATACCACGAACATCATTACGAGAGCTATCAAATATTTATTTGAAGGACTCGCGGTTGCGTTTGTTGCCCATACGTTCACCAGAGGAAAATTAGAGTTGAAAGAAGTCGTGATGTTAGGTATTACTGCTGCATTTGTTTTTGCTATTTTAGATACATTTTCACCAACAGTTTCGCTTGGTGCGAGATTTGGTGCTGGATTTGGTATTGGGCAATCAATCTTTGGTGTAGCACCTGGGATGATTGCAACTGGAATGATGCTATAAAAAAATTGATTTAATAATACATTAAATATTTTTTATTATTAAATGATAATAACATGGAGAACAGTCCGATATATTCTATTAAAACGAGGCGATACTATAATGCGTCTAAGTATCTTATCGTACCAAAAACCAATGATGTTGGACAGATCATAGGAATCACTGTAGACCAAATTGGATATTACGATTTGGATAATGTTTGTTTGAAATATGATCAAAATACCGTCATTGGCGTACATATCGTATTCTACCACAAAGTACATATTTTACCAGCAGAATATATACCATTACTTTGGTCAGATGAAATAAAAAATATCTTTAATACGGTCCCCTTATACTTTCGTGTGGCGACATTACAAAAAAATAAAAAAATTATCAGTTTTTTTGCAAATATCCATCAGAACTGTAATATGACGAAATACAAAAATGATTTAGTCAGGATAATTTGTAACGATGGCAGATACATCGACCGTTTTGAAGATATGATAGTTGGACAATTTATTATTCCCATTACATGCACCATTATAGAATTCGATGACGCGCATATTTTTACGTGCATTATTGAAAATGATATTACTAATATTCATTATTCTTCATTGAATCGGAATGTTGTTAATAAAGCATCATTGATTAGTGATATGTATCAAATGACAAAAGATAGTTATTATTCTTAAATATTCATATCACAATATGAATATTTAACCTATAGTGATCGATACATTTTCCAATGCATATATTCACAGATATTCTTCCAAATACGATCATGTTGGAGTAATTTGGTGTTGTTCTTTAATAACGGAAAATAACTAATGTAATCATCCAAATCCAGTAGTTCGCAAAATTTGTGCAAAACATAAGAATAGTTCAAAAAGTTTTTTCTGTTTTTCGGACAAAATAGAGTGAATGGTTTCTGAATATCTTTAAACATTTTTTTGATTTTGGCTTCGTCACGTCGGCTAAAATTTGGTGGTTCTTTTCCATTGATAATTTGCAAGATATGCGGAACGTGTTCGTAGTATTTCCGTAAATTTAGTTTTTTCAAGATACGACGTAATTTGAATATATCTAGATCAAATTTGCAAATTTTTCGTTTCTTGATTTCACGATGGATACTTTCAAATACCCTAGGTGGGATATCCGTAGATTCTTTGGCCTGTAACTGACTGAGAATCTCCGTCAAATGATTAATTCGTTTGTATGCATAAACACCAGAATCCTGTGATTGCTCCTTGTAATTGGGTTTTCCATAGGTAGAGAAATATGGTTCCGCTACCCCACAGATATCACATACATAATTGCCATCACTTACTAGTATCGTCCCATCACAATCTGGTTTGTTACATTTATTCTGTTTTTTTTTCGCCGGCCTTGTATGTGTGATATCGGTGATATTCAAATAATTGTTATATAATTGGGCTTTGCTTGTTTTGGGTTGGGTAGTTTTGCTACCAGAGATGACCGGCTTGATATGCACTAGAGCTGGTTCTTTCATAAAATAAGTGAGAATATTTTTCTTCCCAGTATCATTGTAATTATCGATGAATTCCTCCATACCATCTTCTATCAAATTTTTGTTATCATAATAATCTACTAAAATGGGTAATGTATCTACAATATATTGTAGAGGTTCAGTACAGTTTTCTATCTCATTTATCTCGGAAGTAAGATTAGCAATTATATCCATTAACACTGATTTACGATGAATATCTTCTCGACTACATTCGTCTGGATGCATACATAATAACTCATTCAGTTCGCGTTTTAGTTTGGATAATTTTGTACGTTTTATTGGCAATTCGTTATTCATCGAATCGAATTTCGAAATGTATTCAGTATGTTTTTGATCAAGTGTTCTCTTTTTTTGATTTGCTTCTATTTTTCCGGTTTTGTTTTTTACCATTAGGTCATATAGTAATTTACTCCTAATTGAAACTTTATATGATATTTTTTTTTATGTAAATTTCGATCAAAAATAATCTGATACGCGACCCTAACAACTCATATAAAAATATGCTATTAAGACAGATATATATGTATTGCGTTTCGGAAACAAAATCAACTTCTGATGAAAGGATAATTTGTAATGTCGCATCAGAACATGAATTTATTCAAACCGTTAATGATATGATCTGTAAATTTACTGGGTTTTCGGATATCGAATCTATATCATTGAATGGATTTTCTGTAATTTATGAACATTATAAAATTAGTTTGACAGAATCTACGACCAATGTTGGTAGAGGATATTTTGGATTATATAACACAACCCAGACAGTGGATCAAACGGTATTTATCTGGAAATTGTTATCTTATGATGTGAGTAAACAGAATACAATGGCATTGAGTAAATTTTCGATGGAAACCATGTGTTCATATCCAAGTATCGGGGTGATTGGATGTAATCCAATCGGTCGAAGTAATATGATTATTGATCTAGTGAATACAAGATTAAATCAATATAGTGATATTTTGGTAATCTCGCCTAATACACAATACCAAAGTTTGTTTTCCACAAACAACAATAATGCAACTATCGTACAATTGTATTCATATGACAGAAATGCTATTATGAATTATTTGACTAGAGCAGTCCATTATCTGGAACAAAATATGCCATTTTGTGGATGTCTCATTTTGGATGATTGTTTGACAAAAGAGATTATGCGAAATGATGAAGTTCGTCAATTGATGCTTAATAGTAGACACTATCGATTGTCACTCATTATTGGGACGACTAGTTCAGGGAGTTTGACATGCATGCCACCGGAAATGAGACATAATTTTGATTATGTATTTTACACACCAGAAAATTTTAAAAATGTGTACAACCAATATTTTTCTATGTTTCCTTCATTTAAGTCATTTCAAGAAAATTGTATCGACAGATATTATCTCGATGATGCGTCAAGTACCATTGTGATTGATAATAGAGTCAAATCCAATGAAATTCAAAAGAAAGTATTTTTCAAGTAAGTTTTTCTAATTATCATGATGATTAGAAAAATATGAGATTGTAAATTTGGCTATATATTATGGAATCAACACGATATATACGATCGTGCACGGGATTTCTGCGTTATTTTCTAAAAAAGGGAATCTTTATATCTCAAATATATTATAGTTTTTTTGAAACGAATAAAATCTATAATTTTTTTTTCTCATTAATACATATATATCAAGATGCCAGGCGGACTTCTCCAATTAGTTGCATATGGTGCTCAAGATGTTTACTTGACCGGTAATCCTCAAATCACCTTCTTCAAAATAGTCTACCGAAGACATACAAACTTTGCAGTTGAATCAATTGAACAATACTTCAATGGAACAACCAACTTTGCAAGAAAAAGTACTTGTGAAATTTCAAGAAATGGTGATTTAATTACACAAACATTCTTGAAAGTTATTCTCCCAGAAGTCAGATTTACAGGAGACTTCACTAAATTTGGACATGTTGAATTTGCATGGGTCAGAAAATTAGGTTTCGCTATTATTGATGATGTTGAACTCGAAATCGGAGGTTCCCAAATTGATAAACAATACGGAGATTGGTTGAATATCTGGTATGAATTAACTCACCAAGTCGGACAAGAATCTGGTTATGCCAAAATGATCGGAGATATTCCAGAATTAACTGAAGTAAGCACTCTCAGCTGGGATTGTCCAGAAAACACATTATTGAAACCAGAATATACCATGTATGTTCCTCTTCAATTTTATTTCTGTAGAAACAACGGATTAGCTCTTCCATTGATTGCTCTTCAATACCATCAAGTTAAAATCTACGTTAGATTTAGACCAGCTGAACAATGTTACATTGCCAGTTCTGCATTCTTATCTGCTGGAGAACAATTTGAATTGAATGATGCTTCTTTATATGTTAACTACGTCTTTCTTGATACTGAAGAAAGAAGACGATTTGCTCAAGTTTCACACGAATATTTGATTGAACAACTTCAATTTACTGGAGAAGAATCAATCAACAGTAGCAACTCCCAAAAATACAAACTCAACTTTAACCATCCATGTAAAGAATTAGTTTGGGTTACTAAACTCGGTAACTACCAAGGTGGACGTTTCACTATCTACAACCCATATGATTGGGAAGTTGCTAGAGAAGATGCCGCAAAATTGTTATTGTTATCTCAATATGATTTGGACGATTTCGGTTATTTCAATGAAAACACTGCTGATTGTCACGATGGATCATACAATGGAGACAACGGCGTGGAATATGTTGGTGTTAACCCAGCTTCCCCAGCCGAAGAACCATTGTATACATTCAATGATTCAGCCACCGCTGCTAAATTTGCTGATGGATGTACCTTGATTGGTCGTCTTGCACCAAATCTCCCACTTTTGAAGAGAAACAAATGTTGCGATTTGAGAGATAAAGTCGAAGGAGTCATTAGAATCTTCACTGATTTTGATAACGAAGATTTGACTTATCCTGAAGTCGAAAGAATCACCAGAAACGATTTATCCATTACAGATTTATCAATTCCAGTTGATCTCTTCGATGAAGACAACCGTTCCGCATACATCAAGAACTTTGATGTTATTGTCTGGCAACATGACAACTACGGTTTGTTGATCGATGGAACCATTAACCCAGTTAGTGAAGTACAACTCCAATTGAACGGACAAGATCGTCAATCCAAGAGAACCGGATTCTGGTATGATACCGTCGAACCATACTTATACCATACTGATACTCCACGTGATGGAGTCAACGTCTTTTCCTTTGCATTGAACCCAGAAGAACATCAACCATCTGGTACTTGCAATTTCTCCAGAATTGATACAGCCAATTTGAATCTCTGGTTTGCTGACTTTGTCAATGGACAATGCTTGGATTTCTTCAATAATAACGACAATAAAGTTATGATCTTTGCTGTTAATTACAATGTATTGAGGATAATGAGTGGTATGGGCGGTCTTGCGTATTCCAATTAGCTAAGGTATGGGTGGATTTTTTACTTTATATTTTTACAAATTGATAATATTGATTAATTATTATTAATCAATATTATGTATTATCTCTAACCTAGTTGGATGTTTGCTATGTGCGCATTTATGATCCATTTCAGGCGGATTTTTTTGAATTACACCTTTTTAATTCGTTTTTTCGAGCAGTTTTATTAGCGGATACTTCCGTAGCTACGTTATCTAATTCACGTTTTTCCATTTCCAAAATATATTCATTAAAAGTCATACCTCGTGCATTCATATCGTCGATAGCTGTATCAAGCCCTTTGATATCATATATTTCATTGATTATATCATGATTATCAATTCCAGATGATTCGTTACAAGTAGATGATGCTTTTTTCTTTTTAGCAGCATTTGCTTTAATCACATCCGGCGTTTTTGATGACATAGTCTTAATATGTCTAATACGTTTTTTCTCCATAGTATTCTCTTTCTTTTCTTCTTTAGTATACCTTTGTTTATTGGAATTTTCCTCCAAAAAATTACTAGGTGTCCATATTTTCACTAATACAGATAACCGATCTAAATGTTCCTGTGCGATAAAACTACAATTATCTATCATACTAAGAACGTTTATATCTCGTTTTATATAGTTACAATTACCACAGCAGGATACAGCATTACAATATGTATATCCTTCATCATTATCAAACCGGTCAATGCCATTGATATGCGTATCAGAATTTTCTTTTCCACATAAATAACACTCTTCACTTCTTATTAATTCAAATGTTTTTGTATCAAGTATGAATTTTAATCCCTTTTTCTCTGCACGCCATACATATTTTGCATATTTACTGGTTTTAATATCATTGAATACTTCCGGATATAATCCAAAATCAGCTATACCTGAGTATGTCGCGATATGCGCACACATTAAAATAAACGTTGATTCATTTAATGTATTCTTCATCATATTACACATTTTACAACACGGAACCGCATTATCCACCGTATAACCAACATCATTATCAATTCGGTCGATTCCCATAAGGCGATCATCATTATTATCATATCCACAATAATAACATTTTTCACGTATTATCGTATCAAAATAGTCCTTATCAAATTCTAATGGATATCCATCCCTATCCGCACGGCGTTGCAAGAGAGTATATGCATTTTGAGGATCAGTTCGATACATATGCATTATTTTATAATATTTTTCCGGATTATCTGCTTTTAGTTTGTCCCGCCATTGTTTCTGCTGTTCGGCATTTCGTTTTCTAAATTCATCTGGATTTTTATCTAATTCCTTTGCACGATATTTAGTATACCATTCGTAGACTAGCTCTGGATGTGATTTTTTATATTCTTTTCGCATTTCCTTTATTTCTGGTCTACTCTCATATTCCTTTGAATATTCTCTACGCTCAACCATATCTCTGGCATTTCTCCTATTTTCTCGCGTCTGTTGTCCAAGAAAACAACTCTTACATTTATTGGATATTGTACCATTCTTTCGTACACCCATATCTTCGATATTATGTGTTATTCCACTCGGACAATATGGACAAATATATGTTGTCGGTTTCGTATTTTTACTAGTATCAACACGCATAATATTAGTTTGTTTAATATTAATACTTCTTGTTCGGTTCTTTTCGTTCGTAGCTGCATGTTCCAAACAATCTACACAACTTTCTTTATCATATCCAACTGGTAAAATTGCCTTGGTTGCACCTATTTGACTCTTACAATGTGTTCTAGATTTGCATCTCCTAATTCCAGATGATGCGTCATTTCTCGTTGACCATTGAGTACTATGTTTATTGCAGAATAAACTACCACATTTTGTGCTGGCATTATATGTACAACGTCTACCATTTTGTGACTTTGCTTGACATTTATTGACCTCCTTTTTGGATCCATTATTCGGACGATTTGTTTTACTCATGATATTATATATATGAATATGCATAATATCATATAATAAACGATAATTAATTATCAATTTTTTTGATTATTCCAATGAGGAAGCTCATTCAGTGTATCTTCATCAAACAACAAAATCCCATACCATATACACCCCATATAATATTATCATATCCATATACAATAATATTATGTTATTCAAAAACGCCCATTATCGAGGTCTTCTTGGCGCATCCATTAGCTCCATCTATGGATTTTGCCATGGGTTCCAAACCATCCCAAAATCCTACAGTAAAATTGATACATCCCTCTGGATTGTATCCAACACAATCTGTTTTGGATCAATTTCATATTTAAGTTGCGCTTTACTTCCCATATCCATTTCTGCATTTATTATCCTTAAAATCAATCATAATTACCAATTTTGCGGTCTTTCCCCTTGACCAAAATAATAACTCCAATTATCTGGAATACCTGCCATTGGATGACCGATAATGCTTGCTACTAACAATACCCCAATGACGATCATGGTAGTTCTATTATCATATTCCATATAGTTGGCAAACCAATATGCTAATGCGACAATCAATACAAGGTTCAGTGTAACCAAATGAGTTAATGGAACAGTGTGGGCATTCTGGATAAACGAATTCATTATATCTATATATAAACGTTCGGTTTTAAAAAAACTAATCGATTCTAGATTATATAACATGAATGTTGCATTGTTTCTAGAAATAAAAAATGAATATACTGATCATTTGATAGACACATTAACGCCATTCATCTATGAGGGATTAAGTTCGCTCTACAAAGAAGCGGATAGAATTGCCAGTGAAAGTGGTGTTGCCAATAATAAAACATTGATGATATTCCAAAAACTTCTCCAAGGTATTGATAAATGGAATCAAGCAGAAATAGAAAAGGAAACGAATCGTATCAAACAACTTAGTGGCACTTCCGAATATCTAGATGATCTCATCAAAGCTGTCATCAAATCTAACATTATTCTACTCACATATTCTAATACCATTAGTAATGTTATTGCACAATCATATTACAATACCATGTCCACATACAATCTGGTTCATCGATGTTATATAGAATGTGCCAAGGATGCTCATAATAATCCGTTTCTGTTTTTCCATGATGTTACACCGATGGATTTTAAGCGAAATCAAATTATCGTCCAACAAAATATCCAATCTGCCATTACCCGTGCTATCCGAAAAATGTTACCTATTTCTCTCATTCTGAAAGAATACTTGGTTAATTCCATTAACATCATCAATGAACCACCTAAGGTAGAATTAATTGGCGCCCCATTACCCCAACCCAGTGCGCCTATTAAAGCAGTATCTGAAAAGAATATCGATCCAAAAGTCGAAAATGAAATCACTAAAATAATCAAATCAGAAAATATCAAAACCGATAAACAAAAAATCCAGGCTATTATGGGAATTGATAAATTGATTACTAGTATGGAAGGTGGACATGATGTGATACCATCCAAAATAAAAAAACCATATGAATCTGAATCCGAATCATCTAATATCGCCAATCGTGGATTAGATAAAAATGATAAAAAATTAATCAATATTAACATCAATCCCACTCCAGTAAAAAATATTCCGAATAATGTATCAGAAACAACCATGTCTGGGCATGTCCATAAAATTGCTCGTATTAGTGCAGAAACATCCGAACGAATTGATCCGAGTCAACTAGATTACATCGAAGAATATGGTACAGAAACACATGATGATAGAATCAAACATGGTAGGAAATCCAGATAGACTATCTAAAAAATATCAATAATATATATAAATGAGTGCACAAATATTCAAAAATTCTTATATCGTATTCTTGATATCATTCATTAGTTTATGCATCGTCGTCTACATGTTTGGCATTGGTCAAGTAAAGACAATTGAGATAGATGATGAAAAGAAACCAAAAATTGTGGATAAATTCAATTGGAAATATCCACTCGCCATTTCATTAATGATTTGGGCATTTTGGCATTACTATATGTATCCACCCCAAGACGAATTCGACATCGAACCAATCGTTGCTCCACCAAAACAATTCGGTGGTTTAACACAACGAGGATATGCATATGGACAGAAAATTAATATGATTAATTGGAATTAATTTTATGATAAGGTATCATAAAATTAATGAATTTAAATATCAACAATAGAAGGCGCAGTCGATTTGGTATTTACCATTTGTGTTTCATCAATAATTTCTTCTACCATAGGTGTTGAATTCTCTATCATCGGTGATAATAGTGGCTCATCAATCAATGGAGAAAACAAAGCTGCGGCTGGTGCGAGTGAACCATTGATAATAAAATTAGCTACACCAGTTCTCCATTGTGTTTTACTAAAAACAAATTCGTTATGTATCCAGAATGATTCATCAGATGGGTCTAATGCAATACCAGAATAATCACCCCATCTGAATGGGGGAGCTCCGAATGACGCGGATGGAACATATCCACATGGTGAACTTCGTGTGATGATGATTGGACGAGTCGTATTGGCAGTATCTGCATCTAATCTACCACAGATCGCAAAACCGGGATTCCTGGTTCTACCACCGATAGATATTCCAAGAGCCATATTATTGGATGAGTCTACATCTAGATTCGGAAAGAAAATTGAATCATCTCCTGGTGGATTAATTGTTTGTTGTTGTATGATTACAGGAAGACCAGATGTTGGCCAAGTTCCCAGATTAATTCGATACCATCGCACAAGTACCTTAGCGGCTCCTCCAGAATCTACCGCGCCAGTTAATCCCACTGAATGCGCTGCCCATAAATGATTATTACGAACTACGCATTTATAAATTCGTTGATCACCACCATCAATACTTCCAGATGGTCCTAAAATTGGTTGTAATACATCATTCGGTAAATTATAAAATGGTATCGAAAGAAATGTTGATGATGCGGTTCCGGTGATTCCAGCTATACTCCATACCCGTAAGTTTGATTGATTAAATGCTTCTATAAAATGCATACCTGTTGCCCCCGTTGCACCAGCATAGTTAATTGCGGGAGCTAATGTAGGTGATAATGTGGAAATAATGTTATCAAAGATTGTTGGTGATCCACCAGATAATATGGATGATTTAGAAATTGCAAATACTTTACTATTTACATATGCTCCTGTCGCGATTTCAAAATTATTTTCAGAAACATAATATGCATTAGCATTAAATCCAACTTTTGCAAAATCTGGAAAAGTCGGATTAGGAGTTAATGTTCGATTAAACTGATAGAAATACCATCCGGTTGATCCAGCGGTTAGATCTGTTGGGGAATCTGTTTTTGATATAGCAAAGAGTACTGTTCCAGTTGATCCAGATGGATGTCCGCCAATTACTCGGACAGAGGATACTATGTATCGATTTGCTAATTGATCGTAAAGTACCCATGGATCAAATATATCAGTATCAGTATTCGTAACCGGTGTTGAATATGGACCAATTGTACCAGTTTGACCCCAAAAACCAGATGCACCACGTAAAGATTTCCGCTGGATTAGTGTATTGGTAGCTTTATCGTATAATGCTAATTGTGAATTTACAGCGGCCAGCACAGTACTTGGCCCTACGCCCAGGCATGAATCCGGTGGAATAAATTGTATTAGTCCGAGCGTTCCCTCTGCAGTTGTTTGCGTCTGAGATAATATGGTATCGAAATATCTAATATTCTGTGTAAATGGTGCGATCGATATGCTATTTATGATACATTTTACATCATAACAAATTTCCATATTAAATGTGGGTATTACAAGTGCTGGAAATTTGAAAACGAATGAGATATCCGTGATGTCGCGATTAAATACTCTGACACAACCCGCATTCATTCCTGTATTCCCCACAGTTCCTGGAATAGCACTAAATAATCCATTTGAACAAGTTTCATCTAATGTTTGGTCGTTTGTTAATCCCAATGATGTTTTTGAAAATGTAATTTCCATAGTACCTGTACCACCACTCGCTCCTGCTAATCTAGTAGTTTTACCCCAAACAAATAATGTATTACCTGAGACAAAATGTGACATAAAGTTAGCCGTTACTGGATCAGTTGATGATGGTAATAAATCAGATGACGCATTACATACAGACGTGATAACTAACGCAGGTGGACCACCTACACCTTGATCACCTTGAGATCCATATGGTCCCTGACTACCTTGCCCACCTTGTGAGCCAATATTCCCTTGTGGTCCCTGTACACCACGCTGACCTTGACGTCCATTTGCTCCCTGCACTCCTTGCTGTCCAAAACCTTGGCTCCCTTGTGGACCCCGGTTACCTTGAATATATTCTGGTCCTTGTGGTCCAAATCCTTGTGTACCCTGTGGTCCCCGTACACCCTGTTGACCAATCAGTCCCGGAGTTCCCTGTGTACCAAATCCTCTCTCACCTTGTGATCCCTGGGGACCTTGTGTCCCTAGTAACCCATTATCGCCATGTGGTCCTTGTGCTCCCTGGATTCCAGTTCCTTGAAGACCTTGATTTCCTTGATTTCCTTGTGGACCTAGACTCCCTTGTACTCCGACACCCTGACTCCCTTGTGGTCCTTGAGAACCATTTCCTTGAGGACCCTGACTTCCCTGTACTCCAACACCCTGACTCCCTTGTGGTCCTTGAGAACCATTTCCTTGAGGACCCTGACTTCCCTGTACGCCAACACCCTGACTCCCTTGTGGTCCTTGAGAACCATTTCCTTGAGGACCCTGACTTCCCTGTACTCCTCCACCCTGACTCCCTTGCGGTCCTTGAGAACCATGTCCTTGAGGACCTTGACTCCCTTGTATACCAACTCCTTGAGGACCTTGGCTTCCTTGAGAACCATTTCCTTGAGGACCTTGGCTTCCTTGTATACCACCACCCTGACTCCCTTGTGGTCCTTGAGAACCATTTCCTTGAGGACCTTGACTTCCCTGTACACCAACTCCCTGAGGACCTTGGCTTCCTTGAGAACCATTTCCTTGAGGACCTTGACTTCCTTGTACACCAACTCCCTGAGGACCTTGGCTTCCTTGAGAACCATTTCCCTGAGGACCTTGACTTCCTTGTACACCAACTCCCTGAGGACCTTGGCTTCCTTGAGAACCATTTCCTTGAGGACCTTGACTTCCTTGTACTCCACCACCCGGACTTCCTTGTGGTCCTTGAGAACCATTTCCTTGTGGACCTTGGCTTCCTTGTATCCCTGCACCCTGGCTTCCTTGTGGTCCTTGAGAACCGTTTCCTTGTGGACCTTGGCTTCCTTGTACTCCAATACCCTGACTTCCTTGTGGTCCTTGGCTACCTTGAATTCCAGAACCTTGACTTCCCTGAGCTCCCTGGCTTCCGAAAGCACCACACGGTCCGTCGGAACCCTGTGGTCCAGATCCATTACTTCCTTGTGGTCCTTGGCTTCCTTGTATTCCTTGAATACCTTGCGAACCTTGTATTCCAAAACCCTGTGCTCCTTGTGATCCCTGTGAACCATGATCCCCTGGAGGTCCCTGACTTCCTTGTGGACCATAATCCTGTGCTCCTTGAGGTCCTTGGGAACCACGATCTCCTTGAGGACCCTGACTTCCTTGTACACCAAAACCCTGAGCTCCTTGAGATCCTTGAGATCCACGTTCTCCTTGAGGACCCTGACTTCCTTGTACACCAAAACCCTGAGCTCCTTGAGATCCTTGAGATCCACGTTCTCCTTGAGGACCCTGACTTCCTTGTACACCACAACCCTGAGCTCCTTGAGATCCCTGAGATCCACGTTCTCCTTGAGGACCCTGACTTCCTTGTGCACCACAACCCTGAGCTCCTTGAGATCCTTGAGATCCGCGTTCTCCTTGAGGACCTTGACTTCCTTGTATACCACAACCCTGAGCTCCTTGAGACCCTTGAGATCCACGTTCTCCTTGAGGACCCTGACTTCCTTGTGCACCACAACCCTGAGCTCCTTGAGATCCTTGAGATCCACGTTCTCCTTGAGGACCCTGACTTCCTTGTACGCCACAACCCTGTGCTCCTTGAGATCCTTGAGACCCACGTTCTCCTTGTGGACCCTGACTTCCTTGCGCACCACAACCCTGTGCTCCTTGAGCCCCTTGAGATCCACGTTCTCCTTGAGGACCTTGACTTCCTTGTACGCCACAACCCTGAGCTCCTTGAGATCCTTGAGATCCACGTTCTCCTTGTGGACCCTGACTTCCTTGTGGACCACAACCCGGAGATCCTTGAGATCCTTGAGACCCACGTTCTCCTTGTGGACCCTGACTTCCTTGTGGACCATGACTCGGAGAACCTTGAGTTCCCTGAGAACCATTATCTCCACGTGGACCCTGAGAACCAGGTGATCCTACACCCTGACTTCCTTGCGACCCTTGGTAACCGCGGTCGCCGTGAGGACCCTGTGACCCTTGCAACCCATGTCCATGGCTTCCTTGGGGACCTTGCGACCCATTATTTCCTTGAGGACCATGTGACCCTTGTGATCCGGATCCTTGACTCCCTTGATCCCCCTGTGATCCATTATTTCCGTATGAACCTTGTGAACCTGGTGATCCCAATCCCTGTGCACCTTGAGGACCGTTACTACCCTGTAGACCTTGTAATCCTTGTATTCCATGACTTCCCTGTGGTCCCTGTGATCCTTGATGACCCGGTCCATATGGTCCTTGTGGACCATTGCGTTTATAACACTGGCATTTACTTTTACATGTTTTTTTATGTGTATTACATCTGATACAAATTTCCATGATGTATATTTTATACGTCATATAATTATTACGAATACCAAAATCATTAATATATCTATGTTTTTATAGATATATTAATTTGTAAGCATATTCAGATTTTTTATACTATATATTATTGATTTTGTTAAGGAAAATCATTAATAATACATTTTATTGATTTTGTTAAGGAAAATCATTAATAATACATTTTATTGATTTTGTTAAGGAACATCATTAATAATACATTTTACATCATAACATATTTCCATATTAAATGTAGGTATTACAAGCGCTGGAAATTTGAAAACGAATGAGATATTCGTAGCATCAAAATTTAGTACATTAACACATCCAGCATTCATTCCAGTATTTCCAACAGTTCCTGGAATGGCATTAAATAATCCATTCGAACATGCCTCATTTATTGTTTGACTATTTGTTAATCCTAATGATGTTTTTGAAAAACTAATATCCACTGTACCCGTTCCACCCGTAGCTCCTGCAAATCGAGTTGTTTTACCCCAAACAAATAACGTATTACCTGTTACAAAACGTGACATAAAATTAGTAATTATTGGATCAAATGATGACGGTATTAAATTTGATGATGTTGTGCATACAGAGGTAATAATTGATGCTTGTGGACCATTTGCACCTTGATTTCCTTGAGGGCCATTTATTCCTTGACTTCCTTGTGAACCTTGTGGACCATTATTTCCTTGTGGTCCTTGCGCACCGCTTTGACCTTGTGGTCCCTGAATACCTTGTGGACCTTGTGTACCAGATCCCTGGCTTCCTTGTGGTCCCTGACTACCTTGACTTCCTTGTGGCCCCTGTGCACCAGATCCTTGTGCACCTTGTGCTCCTTGTGCGCCTTGTTGTCCACGTGGCCCTTGGCTTCCTTGTACACCGGATCCTTGAGCACCCTGTGCACCTTGTGGACCTTGTGCTCCCTGTGGACCACGAGATCCTTGGGGTCCTTGTGCACCTTGTATACCTGTTCCTTGAGGACCTTGAGATCCTTGATTTCCACGAGGACCCTGACTTCCTTGTACTCCAACACCCTGACTCCCTTGTGGTCCTTGAGAACCATTACCCTGTGGACCTTGACTTCCTTGTACACCAACTCCTTGACTCCCTTGTGGTCCTTGAGATCCATTTCCTTGTGGACCTTGGCTCCCTTGTATTCCAACACCCTGACTTCCTTGCGGTCCTTGAGATCCATTTCCTTGTGGACCTTGACTTCCTTGTACTCCAGCACCCTGACTTCCTTGCGGCCCTTGAGATCCATTTCCTTGTGGACCTTGACTTCCTTGTATTCCAGCGCCCTGGCTTCCTTGAGGTCCTTGAGATCCATTTCCTTGTGGACCCTGACTTCCTTGTACGCCGACTCCTTGAGGACCTTGGCTTCCCTGTGAACCATTACCCTGTGGACCCTGACTTCCTTGTACGCCAACACCCTGACTTCCTTGTGGTCCCTGAGAACCATTTCCTTGAGGACCCTGACTTCCTTGTACGCCAACACCCTGACTTCCTTGCGACCCTTGAGATCCATTTCCTTGTGGGCCCTGACTTCCTTGTACACCTACTCCTTGTGGACCTTGGCTTCCCTGTGATCCATTTCCTTGAGGACCTTGGCTCCCTTGTACTCCAGCACCCTGACTTCCTTGTGGTCCTTGAGATCCATTTCCTTGTGGTCCTTGACTTCCTTGTACTCCAGCACCCTGGCTTCCTTGCGGTCCTTGAGATCCATTTCCTTGTGGTCCTTGACTTCCTTGTACTCCGCTTCCTTGACTTCCTTGTGGTCCTTGGCTACCTTGAATTCCAGAACCTTGACTTCCCTGAGCTCCCTGGCTTCCGAACGCACCTTGCGGACCCTGTGAACCTCGACTCCCAAAACCTTGGCTTCCTTGCGGTCCTTGGTTTCCATTCACACCTTGTGGACCTTGACTGCCTTGTATTCCGGATCCTTGAGCGCCTTGAGGGCCCTGAGAACCACGATCTCCTTGAGGGCCCTGGCTTCCTTGTGCACCACAACCCTGCGCACCTTGGGATCCTTGGGATCCATGATCTCCTTGAGGGCCCTGGCTTCCTTGGATACCACAACCTTGACCACCTTGAGGTCCTTGGGAACCGTGATCTCCTTGTGGACCCTGACTTCCTTGCGCACCACAACCCTGAGCTCCTTGAGATCCTTGAGACCCACGATCTCCTTGCGGACCCTGACTTCCTTGTACACCACAACCCTGCGCCCCTTGAGATCCTTGAGACCCACGATCTCCTTGCGGACCCTGACTTCCTTGTACACCACAACCCTGAGCTCCTTGAGATCCCTGAGATCCATTATTCCCTTGAGGACCCTGACTTCCTTGTACACCGCAACCCTGAGCTCCTTGAGATCCCTGAGATCCATTATTTCCTTGAGGACCCTGGCTTCCTTGTGCGCCAAAACCCGGAGCACCTTGAGCTCCCTGAGATCCATTATTTCCTTGAGGACCCTGACTTCCTTGTACACCACAACTCTGAGCACCTTGAGCTCCCTGAGATCCATTATTTCCTTGAGGACCCTGACTTCCTTGTACACCACAACCCTGAGCTCCTTGAGATCCCTGAGACCCACGTTCTCCTTGGGGCCCCTGACTTCCATGTATACCAAATCCCTGCGCACCTTGAGATCCTTGAGAACCATTATCTCCTTGAGGACCCTGTGACCCTTGAGATGCAGGTCCTTGACTTCCTTGGGTACCATTATTACCTCGAGGACCCTGACTACCTTGTGATCCATGGCCTTGGCTTCCTTGAGCACCTTGAGAACCATTATCACCCCGAGGACCCTGTGATCCTTGTGATCCAATACCCTGACTTCCTTGAGTACCCTGAGTACCATTATTTCCTTGAGAGCCTTGGCTACCTTGGGAACCAAATCCTTGACTTCCTTGGGCACCCTGAGGCCCGTTACTTCCACGCGGACCCTGTGAACCTTGCGATCCAAATCCTTGACTACCTTGCGGTCCTTGCATTCCACGACTACCTTGCTGTCCTTGCTGTCCTTGTGGTCCTTGTGGTCCTTGTCCTCCTTGTCCACTAGATCCCGGTCCCTGTGGTCCTTGCGGACCTTGTGCTCCATTATGTCTATGACAGTGACATTTCCGCTGACTGAATTTTTTTTGTGAATTACATCGGATACAAATCTCCATGATGTATATTTTATACATCATAGAATTATTATTAATTATTAACTTTTATTTTGAAGAACCCTACTGGAATTATTCTAGAATTATCAGTAGAAATTAACTGGTCTAACCCATGTACGATTTTCGTGTGAACAGTCGCATTATCGACGCATTGTCCACCCGGTGGGATCAACATAGTTTTTCCCAAACATACTATATTAATCAAAACATAAACATATGAAGAGTCGTCCATTTTAGTATAGTACAAAGTTTTATCTAAATGTGGGCTAGAATAAACTCCTGTTCCATACATTGTTCCGTGGGCGACTTTTACACCAGTCTGTTTACCGGGAATTACATATCCTCCATTCAAAATAGAATTGACAATATCCAAACTAGTAGTTCCGTGAAAGGTAACAATAGGATGACGAATTTCTGTTTCTAATAACTTGGCAATCATATTGAATTTTCCTGAGGTCACATTCAATGTGATATCTTCAATATCGATTTTTTGATATCTTTTTCCAATGTTAATATCGATAACACTTAGATTTTCGGATCTATTGAATACTTGATTTAGTATTTCTTCTGCTAACATAACTTGATCATAGGGTTGTGTTTTTTCTTTGTTGATGGTTTTTAATTCAAACCAATTTCCAGGGATAAGATAGATGAATTCAGTCATGTTTATGATAATGATACAATATTGGAATAACCTGCCATTAACTTTTAAAATCAATTTTTTTATGAAAATACCATCATGGTTTTGATAATAACTAATAGTATTGGTTATCATCATGATTATTTTTATCTGGCACCAGCTGGAAGACTATTGAGGTGTCTAAGGTCGGCTAATGGCGGTCCTCGTTGTAAATCAGTCAATTTAGCAGAATCCACAAACATGGATTTTCTAGATTGAATTTGTTCAGCAGGACTCATTTGATACCAATTTGAATCTGCGTGAGATGACGTTTGCATATCATGGGGTTGGACTTCATCATTTCTGATTAATAAAGTTGGATCAACGCCTCTGAGAGTAGGTGAATTTTCTCCTCGATTGACGAGGAATTTATAAGCATCCTTAGAAATACATGGACAGCCAACACCACCGATTCCATTACCACATGTCATGTTAGTTCTAACAAATGGTCCTCCACCAGATTCATTATCGGTTTGAATACATTTATGGATTTCTGTTGGTGTTAATCCATCGAATGGTACTGGCCATTGGCCTCCGCAGCATGATGGGCTACAGGTCATATTATCGACCAAATCGTTTTCAATTCCTTGAGTATTTCCTTCATAATATCTATTTAATTCCTGTTCTGAAGATGAAAAGTTTTCTTGATTTCGTTGCGATAAGAACATAAAAATTAATACTAATAACCCAACAACGATTATGATCTTAAATGTGTAGTCGTTTTCAAACATATTTATATACTTCCTTTAGAAATTTATTTCAAGATGATTCTTCATCAGAATCCAACCCACAACGAGGATTATGTCCTAAAATAGGTTTGCTATTATCATAATAATAGTATTGTCTGCATTTTTCACAATAAATCGTGCCACAATCATTATCACACTCAGTAATCGCATCATCTACATATCCACATATTTCACACTGGTTCATATAGTGTCATTTATACATTATATTTATAAAAACGAACTTATTTATCGATCAATATCAAACTAATTGGTTTAAGACACCATTCTCCATTTTTTTTTTCTCTGGGATAGAATTCCACATAGATATTGTATTTCTTGATAAACTTGTTATATGCCTTAATGAAATCTAAACTAATATGTTTATGGAAAATATCCGGATCGGATAACTTGTCTAAAATATTCGAACATAATGTAATTGCTTTTTGTTCGAGTACCAAAATATACTGTCTTAATGTATCGTATAATATTTTGTTGAGAACTATTTTTTTTTCATATCGAATTGGTCTAATCACATAAGTTCCTTCTGGAGTGACAATGATAGATCCTTGAATACGTCCTCTGTTATGACACTGTGCAAAATAAAATATATCATTGTTACTTGGAAATTCATATAATATGCCATCAGATAATCGTCCTGCATAACCATCTGTATTCGGATGTGTATGGAACATATATTCATGATGGTAACTCATGGGTGTATCCCGTGGGAGGAAAATCGTTTCATCACTCATATCCAACCGATCTGTATCTGCAAATACAATGACCGAATCAATAATTCCATTTTTGATAGATAATACACCAGAATGTTCGGAATAGACACCTATATTATTATTATCATAACGGCGATTACTACCCTGTTTCATTAATGCATCGATGATGAGTAATTTATTGTAATGCAATGGCACATAAATCAGTTTGTCAATTAATGTATCTGGTATTTGTAATGGAGGATTGACAATATGGTTTTCGATAATACACATATTTGAAATTACCTTGATAAAATATTCTGATGGATATTGATGAAGATCCGTCATATGATGCAATATGTTATCATTCCAGATGATGTTTCCTAAATGATAGCGTTTGGCATCTGGAGTTAAAATGTTCTGGATTTGGGTTAATTTATCTTCGAAAAAGGTATGTGCGATCATCGTATAATTTTCGCATTTTTCTATATACATTGTTATAATATATCTGGAATTAATTTTTACGATCGGCTAAAATAGTATAAATATTTTCGAGTAATGTATTATTGCGTATAATGAATAATATTAATGAAATATCATATATGGATGATGATTCATCTGAATCGAATGATCTTGATTTTGAATTTGTTAAGGTTGTAAACGGAAAGGAATATTACAAAACGTATTCTGTTAAAAAAATATTGTCATCATCTATAAAAAAACGTTTGTTATGTTTTTCTGTGATACATAATACCCCATGTAAGTTTCATTCATCGGATTCTAGAATGAATGAACAACACGATGGATGTACTTATGCGCATACATTGAATGAACAACTGATAGATTATGACAGGAAATTCATTTACCAAATTACATTAGATAAGTATCTAATGAATTTTTACTCGATTGCAAATCCTAAAACTGACGAATTATACAGACAGATGATTGGGATGACATACTTATGCAAGAAATGCCAACAAAATAAATGTACCGGTGGATATAATTGCAAACATGGGGCCAATATTCCCGATTTAAAAATTTGCAAAAACGATTTATTGACAGGACAGTGTTTTAACATCACTCATCGTATGAAAATCGATCCGAATGTCATTACCAAAATTATGGATGCATCTGACACTATTCCATGTGATGAATACATTAGTTGTATTAATGGTCACCACTTAACGGTACGTGGTTTGATGCCATATTATAAACATATCCAACAGCAAGAGAATAACCAACGTAGTACATGTCATGCTGTTCGATATATCAATAACATACACAACTATTATCCATCGAATAACCAAACATCATTTTCGTCAGATGATTTAACGGATGATGAGGTTAACAGTTGGTTTAAGAAGGATGATACATCGAGTAGTGAATCTGACAATTAATTTTTTTGTAAAATATATGAAAATGTATACGTTTTCATATATTTAATCTAGAGTTTTCCTTTCATAATTGTTTTGGATTTTCCAGCCAAAACAAATTTAGGATAGGCAATTCGATCAATATTAATGATCGATTCTACTTCTTTAATTGTTAACTTATAGGGTTTCAATAAATTTCCAATGGCATCATGTTCTCCATTAATGAATAATTTTTTTAGAACCTGTACGATATGTAAAAAATCACCAATCATCATTTTTTTGAAAAGATAATTTTCTCGAGTTTTTTTGATTGCTTTGTTATTGATTTTTTTAGTAGATGTTTTGGTATAATCTCTGGTATATTCATATAATGCAGAATCTCTAATGGATAATTTACCAGGTAAACTATTAATGTGATAGGATGGCATCACACATGCATAAAAACCATGAGCGGGTTGTAAATTCCAACATTGATTAGAATATATTAAACCATCTATTTTATCGGATTCGGATATATTTTTACTGATATGACAAATCATATTAATTTGGTCAAGAGAAGATAGATCTGGGTAATTAGTTTTGATATTAGTAGGGTAATTTTCATGTATCATTAATGGGACAGTTGCTTTTTCTTCACTATACAATGCAATTGTCTGTTCAATTCCAATATATTTATTCAATAATATTTCGGTCGCCTCATAAATATTCGGATCGATATCTTTCATCTTAGAGGTTTCTTGATATTTGACAAATTTTTCCATAGTTACTTCTGCAAATCCAGTACCCTTCGGGGTTAGCCCACAAGGGCTATCGTTCACATACATCATCTTCAGTTCTTCTAAACAGTTAATCAAACGTCTGATATCGTATTGGGTATATTCAATGATTTCACAATATATATCATCTGATTTACACCGAATCAGATTTAACTTCTCCTTTGCACATACCATCTTTACAAATTTTTCTATCTCATTATAATCCGGATGACGGACTTTTATCTCATTTGTAATCTTTTGTGTTTTCTTACCTTTTACCACATTGGATGTTACCAATTTCCGAATCTCATTGATCAATTTATTGTGTCTATGATTTGAAATGATGATAATCGGAAATTGTTTCAATTTATTATTCATTTTAATGAGAGCTTTCAATGCATCTTTTTCTTTCGAATTAAAAATAGTGGATGCATCGTCTATAACAAGCACTGCTCTACTATCAATATAATTCTTGATGGTTGTATATTCATGTACGTCTTGTGGGATACTTAATGAATGATGATCTAATTCAAGACTAACCGATCCTATTTTAAGAAGGTCATTTTTGAAATTCCCACAAGTCAACTTCCGATTGCTCCGAATAGCGGCATATGCAGTACCAACTGTTCTATTTGATCCAGTTAACACTTTTATCGTGGCTTTTTTATTTACCGTGGCATTTTTTTGTTTCTTTTTTTTGGCAGTAATAATGGTAGATAGATCGATGGATAACTTATCAAAATCATATTCTTGTAAGATCAGATCAACCATCAATGATTTTCCTATTCCATTTTTACCAGTAATTAATAGATTTGGATTGGGGATCTTTTTGTTATCTACTTTTTTTTGCGAAAAGAGATTTAGAAACTTTCTGATATATTCGATGTTTTCCTTATTCCCAATAATATCGTCAGATTTTACTGGTTTATATTTGGTCAACCAATTTTCGATAGTATTTGTTGATCTCATCGATATGATGTATTTTATTCAATTATTTAATAGATTTTTATATATCAATTTTTCGATAGATTTGAGAAGAATCCTGGCTATCCTGGCTATCCTGGATCATATCTAATACGTTAGATGGGATACATTAACCATCCAAATCATCGTGTTAAACAATTCTAGATATAAAAATAGAATTTAATAAAATATATAGTTTTTAGTTTTAAAAAAAATATAGATATAAAGTATATTATACTATAATGACGGACGCTCCAAGTAGAAAAGGTGATGTTACAACATCAGATCACAAGGGTTCCAACAACGAAGAAATTGTCAGACGAGAACTTGATAAAATTCGTGGTAAGAGTGACCTAACAAAAAGTAAATTGATTGATTTATTGAACAAATACCCAGAAGAAGTTGTCGATGAGATTACCAAAAGACACACTAAATCTATCAAACGTATCAAGAAAAAGGCCGAACAAGTTGCTGCCAAGGTGATCAACAAATATCACAATGAAAATAGACCACTTCATAGTATTTTAAAGAAGATGGTTGATTATAAAATTGCCAACAAGTGGACCGATCTTGAATACGAATTTTTCAGAGCAGAAATTGAAAGACTTCTTCGTGGAAACCGAATGTATGAAGTTGATTACAATCAACAAAATGCTGAATTCAGATCTAGAATCAATCGTACTTTGGGATACAGAACACAAACGACACCTGATGAAGGATTAAGAATTAAAGATACTGAACATGGAGTTTTAAGCGAAATTCTCAGTATGTATGAAAAATCATTGTCATTATACAGAACTAACTTTATTGAAAGTTTAGTCTATGAAGATTGTGCATTACAAGCTACTAACGGACAATTCAACAAAGCCAGACATATTGCGGCCAATCATATTCATCCATTATTTGCCTGTATGTTTATCCCAAAAATTGGATTATTTGAACACCAAATGTTGTATTCCAACATCGGACATATTATTAAATCACGATATGAAAACAGACAAATTGTTACTGAATCAGATGCCATGTTATTCAATGACATGATTACTGATCCAAATGACGTTGTTTGTGAAGAATCCAGTCCAATTGTTGACTTGAAAAAGAGATATCAAGTTCAAATTGATATTTGGGAAATCGTTCAAAATCTCAGAAATGGTAAATATTATGAAGGCGCATCCAACCATCGTTTATTAACTGATTTGAATATGTGTAGAAACAACTTGTACGATAATGCCGACTTAGTTTACAGCCAAGATGAAGGAGCTATGTTGAGACGTCTGATGTCAGTTTTCTCACTTAGACCAACTTTGATTGGTGTCAAACCAATTCACCAATTGGAAGCATTCCTCGGTGCACCATGGGCATCTGCTATGGGTAATTTACAACAACAACAACAAGGATTATCATTTGTAAACCAACCTGTTGTCACTGTTACCAAAATCCCAATGTTGACTGTTCAATTACCACTCAGGCCACTCTACCAAGGAGCATCTCTCACTGATGAAGCCGTTGATATTACATCTGCCTTGAATCAAATTGTTTGGTTAAACGAAAATAAAACACTCGTACCAAAACAACACACGGTTATTCACAGTAGAGAAGTGATTATCATCTACATTAACCGTAGAGTACAACGTGTCAATGTTAAATCATACACTAACCCAATCTCATTCGCACATTTGCCAATCTCTATGTCTAACTTCGAACAAATCAACAAATACCCAGTTGATTTTCCACCTCAATTAGTCTTATCTAACCAAGACTCTGATGCATACAGTTTAAGATCTGTTGTTGCCGTCACGGAAACCAGCATTAAACCATGCCCAAAGACCATCAGTGCTACATCTCTCATTACTGGATGTATTGGTTTGATTAAAGTCTCTCAAGGTGATAAATACCACTCCAAGAATGTTCTCAGATATGATCCATTCGGTGCTTCTATTCCACAATACATTGAAGACGGTGGTGATGCAGGATATATTAACTTAACACCAGTAACATATTTAGATGATAACTACACTTGTGCTGATGATAAAGATGATACCTTCAACTGTGTCGCTCGTACACGTGGTACAATCTTTATCTATGCCAAATCATGTGAAGCTGGAGGAACCACTTTATGTGACGAATTCGTTCGATTTTAATAATTCTAATAAATAATAGGTATTACTTATTAGCATTAATGATAGATAATCTTTGTTCTCGATTTAATTTTATTACCAATTTTTTGTTGATAGTTGATACATAAGTTAATATGAAAGACACTCTCGGGGATACTATCTTTGATTGGTTGATTAAAACGATCACCAAATGTTAAATGAGTAACACTATTTGGTATGCTATCATTGATTGGTTGATTAAAACGATCACCAAATGTTAAATGAGTAACACTATTTGGTATGCTATCATTAATTGATTGATTAAAAATCTTTCCAAATGTTAAATGAGTAACACTATTTGGTATGCTATCATTGATTGGTTGATTAAAACGATCACCAAATGTTAAATGAGTAACACTATTTGGTATACTATCATTGATTGATTGATTAAAACGATCACCAAATGTTAAATGAGTAACACTATTTGGTATACTATCTTTGGTTAGTTGATAAACATGCCATCCTAATGTTAAATGAGTAACACTATTTGGTATGTTATCTTTGATTGGTTGATAAAAACGATGTCCAAATGTTAAATGAGTAACACTATTTGGTATGTTATCTTTGATTGGTTTATTAAACTCATTTCCAAATGTTAAATGAGTAACACTATTTGGTATACTATCATTGATTGATTGATTAAAACGATCACCAAATGTTAAATGAGTAACACTATTTGGTATGCTATCATTGATTGGTTGATT
>Ga0315284_10000805_pt1 | contig 43016 bp, 36 predicted proteins | sample YL17G09_16_MG_FD_203696 | JGI IMG/M metagenome (GOLD analysis project Ga0315284, IMG submission 203696) | Sediment microbial communities from Yellowstone Lake, YNP, Wyoming, USA - YL17G09_16 | ecosystem: Environmental > Aquatic > Freshwater > Lake > Sediment | place: USA: Wyoming | collected...
GACCGCCAATTTCTGGTGGTCCTTCGCGTCACATTGAAGTCCCCGAAAGGGGATGGTAAGGTCGGAGGTCCCCAAAGGGGATGCTATTCGAGTCCTCTCGCACCCACCAAAGACCGCCAATTTCTGGCGGTCCTTCGCGTCACATTGAAGTCCCCGAAAGGGGATGGTAAGGTCGGAGGTCCCCAAAGGGGATGCTATTCGAGTCCTCTCGCACCCACCAAAGACCGCCAATTTCTGGTGGTCCTTCGCGTCACATTGAAGTCCCCGAAAGGGGATGGCAAGGTCGGAGGTCCCCAAAGGGGATGTTATTCGAGCCCTCGCGACATCGTACCCGCAGGGTAAGCATCCCCGAAGGGGGCTCCGCGCCCACTGAAACAGGGCCTTCACGGCCTTGTTCGCTTTTATAGAGTTCGAGTGCTACGCGCATCGTCCCCGGAGGGGGATCCGCACCCACCAAAACGAAACCATTTCCAGGTCTCGTTTCGCGTCCTTGGGGCAGGTGCGTATCTGTGTTTATCCCTATCATCTTTGGTTGCTTTGTTGTGATACCGGAAAACAACCTCGCCCGGATTTCGGGCGATGTTTGATTTCGAACTACGGCATCAGGATTCGCAACCGACCGGGAAAAATTTTATATTCCAAATCCTGGATACTTTCCGAAAAGATTTCCCCGTCAACGTGGGCTGGTGCCGGGCCCTCGACATGAATTTTCACCCATGTGGCCTGTTGCTCGTGAATGCCATCCATTTCCACGAAACTGCCTTTGCCGGGCTTCATCGTCCGAGGCAACAACTTGAAAATCTGGCCGCGCGTGCGTTTATAACCATAGACGAAGGTCAGCTTCCCGTCGAAGGGATCGGCGTGGGGAGCCATGAAAAACATACCGCCAGTCCGGGGTCCGTTACCGACCGTGATGAGCAGCACCGGACCTTCGTACTGTCCGCCATCCCACTCGATTTTAGCCGTCCATTGGGGATTATCCCAAATCCCACGTACGGCGGCCACGAGATAGAGGAGCATCCCCTTGATCCAGGTGATGCGTTGCTGCACTAAGGTGATGTAAGCTTCCAGGCCGATCGCTGAATTATTGGCAAAATAAAAGCCATTGACGTAGCCCACGTCCATGCGGCGGGTTTTTCCGGCCGCGATGACTTGCGCCGCAGCGTTCAAGTCCTTTGGCAGGCCGAGGTTGTCCACCAGGTCGTTGGCCGAACCCAGCGGCAGGATGCCGAATGGCCCCAACAAATCCTTTTCGGATTTTACGGCGCGTGCCAGTCCGTTCACCGTTTCGCCAATCGTCCCGTCACCGCCCGCGGCGACAACCGGCGAAAAGCCCTGGCGGGCAGCCTGTTCGGCCAGTTCGATAATGTGGCGCGGATATTCTGAGACGACCAGCTCGAAGTCTACGCCGGCCGCCTTGAGGGCTGCTTCGGCCTCCGGCCAGCGGGCCTTTGCGTTCCAGCGATTCGCATAGGGATTGAGGATTATCTTCGCGGTCATGTTGCTCTCATTTTACCATTCTTGACTTGCACAAGCATCACTGCGGCAAGAATCAGGCCACACCCCGAAATTTGAATGGGCAGCAAAATCTCGTGCAAGAACAGCCAACCGAATAAAACGGCAAACACCGCTTCCAGGCTCATGATGATCGCTGCATCGTTGGTGGGTGTATGCTTTTGGGCGATCACCTGGAGCGTAAAGCCGACGGCAATCGAAAAGACCCCGGTGTAGAGAATGGCAGGTAAGACCGCCAGCATGTCCGCCTGCGAAGGACGTTCGACGAATATCCCGGTAATAAGATTTAGCGCGCTACACACGACAAATTGGCCAAAGGCAAACGGGAGCGCAGCGATTTTCTCCTGCACCTTACCGACGACCACAACGTGCATGGCCCAGAAGAGCGAGCCGATGAATACCAGCACATCTCCGGGCCGGACCCGGAAGCTGCCCCCGGTACTGAGCAGGTATCCGCCCGCGATGGCCAGCAAAACCGCGACGCCCGTCAGCAGGGAGGGCCGTTCCCGCCAGAAGACCCACAGCAGGAAAGGCACGATAACCACATACATGCTGGTGATAAAACCGCCGTTGCCGGCAGTGGTGGTCGTCAGTCCCGCCTGCTGAAAAGAGACGCCTGCGTATAATGCAAAGCCCGCTAGTCCCACGTAGAGGAGATTGGATCGCTTGAACGCTCCTTTAAATTTCGCCAACGGTAAGACCAACATCGCGCCCAGCAGGAAGCGGAAACCGTTGAGGAAAAAGACGGTGCCGTGCCCGGCCGCCAGGCGCATGACGGCGAAGGCACTCCCCCACAAGACGGTTACGAATAACAAAAGAAGGTCAGCTTTTAATCGCATACGAGAATACGGGGCGGACGGGCATCCGCCCCGATCTATTCCTTTCTATTTAATTTCTAGGCAATCGCCTGATCCAAGTCATAATTTTCGCCGGGTGCGAGGTGCGCACAGATCGCACCCGAATCATCGGTCCGCTAATCGTGCAAATTCAACCTGATTATTATTGCCATTGGCGCATTGCCTTGCCCAGAAGCGTTTGGATACTCTTGCGCATGCGCTCCTTTTCGGCCTCGCTTACGAAGGGTTGTTTGATCAAGGCTTCATAGATCGGTACGGCATCCTTGCTGCGACCAATCAGTGACAAGTACTGCGCTCTTTTCTCAGCCATCTCGTAGCGACAATACATTTGCTCGTAGGCGACTCCTTTATCGTACCAAGCAAGCGCCTCGTCCGTCTTCCCCATCCGGTCATAAACGGTCGCCAAGTCAACACAGGTGGCCGCTTTATCGAGATCTGAAATGTCGCTCAGGATCAATTGATAAAAGGCATCCTCGGCTTCTTTCAAACGACCAGATTGGCTGAGCCGAGAGGCTTGTTGAGAGCGATTGACGTATTCCTGATATTCCATAACCGTTCCGATACAATCAATTGTACTCGAATTGTAAAACCATTCTCTTGCAACGAAAAGAGGCCGGAAGAAGACGGCATTGCTACCTCACCGAGTCCGCGTTATAATCGCTTCACAAGTAAGGAGTGATCGTATGGCAGAACAAACCGCACGGACCCATAAATCTTTTGAAGGTAAAATTCCAGAAGAGACGCGCCAGCATTTCCACGCGGCTCGGGAGGAGTTTCGCAAGAGCGTTGAAGGGATGTTCCCACCGGAGTTCGTAGGACACCATCGCAAGGCTCGCAAGGAAATGTTGCTGGCCTGGCGCAGCATGATTGACGCCTCGCTGGAACGGATGGAAAAAGCCGAGAAAAAGGCCTGAAATCAAACCGCCCTGTCTGAAACGGGGCGGCCTTGTTTTTCAAGGGTGGAATCGCCGCGGCGTACCCCGGTTGAAAAAAATGATCCAGATCAGGGTCAACCCTGAACCTCCGAGCAGGATTCCGGCAAACAAATCCTTGCCGGCATTATAGAGCATCACGCCGCCGATCAAGAGGGTCGCAAAAACCAGGCTGCCCGTCAGCCGGTTGACAGCCCTTTCCAGGTAAACGATCTGACGACTGACCGTTGGCGCTTGGACGGTCAGATCGCCGCGCTCCACCTGGCTCAACACCCGTCCCGCTTTCGAGGGGATGGCAATCAGTTCCTTTAGTATATTGCCAGCTTCGTCCAGCCAGACACGCCAGTTGGAGCCGACCTCCTGCGAGACCAGTTTGGTGGCGTATGGCGCGAGCTGGTTCCACAGGTTGAATTCATTATCAAGCCCCGTGCACATCCCGGAAAGGATTGCCACCGTCCGCCCCAGCATCAACAGATTCTGTGGGAGCTGGAAAGGCATGTTGTACATCAGATCCCGGAAGCGGTCCGCAAAACGGAACATCTCCTCGGGGTTGAGCTTACGCAACTCATCCATGGACTTGCCCCAGAACAGGTCGAACATCGAAGCGCTCATCTGTTCGAGCTGCTTCAAATCCGTGCTGGGTAAAAGAACGTGCAGAGTCTGGTAGGAGCGGACCAAGCGGGCGGCATCCTGCATCCCCATGGCGATCAACATCTCACGCAGACCGTCGCGCAAGTTGTCGTGGACATGCCCCACCATCCCAAAATCCACGAAGGTCAGTTGCCAGGCTGGTTTTCCATCCTCGGTCTGGCCAGGCAGCGGCGTCACAAACAGGTTGCCAGGATGTGGGTCCGCGTGAAAGAAGCCATCCTCGAAGATTTGCTTGAGGTAGGTATCCAACAACTCACGCGCCACCTCGGCCCGGTCAATCCCGGCCGCAGTAATGGCATCATAATCCGTGATCTTGATCGCAAACACGTCTTCCAACGTCAGCACCCGGCGCGTGGTGTGGCTCCAGACCACGCGTGGCACGTGGACGCGCAGCACGTCCTTGAAATTTTCACCAAAAATCTCGGCATTGCGCCCTTCGGCGAGGTAATCTACTTCTTCGCGGATGGTCGTCGAAAACTCTTCCAACAAAGATGGCACGTCCACCCGTTTGGCCACCGGCGGATATTTCTGCAGCCAGCCTCCAACCTGTCGCAGGGCAGAAAGGTCAACTTCGATCAGCTGATCTATAAACGGGCGCTGGATTTTGACGACCACGTCGCAAAAATCCCCTGCCGGGTCGGTGACGCACAACCGGGCGCGATGCACCTGTCCAAGCGAAGCGGCCGCCAGAGGCGTTTCTTCGAAAGACTCGAACTTCTCACTCAATGGAACACCCAAGTCCGCCTCAGCTTCCCGACGAATGTCTTTAAACTTTTCCGGAGGCACTTCGTCCTGCAAGTCCGCAAGTTCCTCGGTAATCTCCGGGGGAAGGACGTCCAGCCGAGAGGACAGGAACTGCCCAACCTTGATCATCACCCCGCCCATGCGGATCGCCAGGCGACGGAACCGAGCAGCCACACGCCGATACCGATTGGAACGCGTCCGCCGGGCCAGGGCGCGCAGGCCGAGGCGCGGCAAGACGACTTCCCAGAAAATAAAATTGATTGCAACACCAGCGAAAAAAGCCATGATGCGCCGGTAGCGAGTGCGCAACAATGAAACTCTCATTGAACCTCCATCGCAAAACACTTCGATTGTATCACCAAGACTAAAAACATCTGTAAGGATTGTCCCGCTTGCACATCCGCTGTTTTTCCGGTATCCTTAGCGCATGGAACCGCTCATCAGCGCCATTGTTCTGGGGGCTTATAGCCTGAGGCGGTTATTACTTTCTATCCATCGGAGTGAACTATGAGTAAATTCCTTGCTTTCCCGAAAGATTTCGTCTGGGGTTGCGCCGCGTCTGCCTACCAGGTGGAAGGCGCCTGGAACGAGGATGGCAAAGGCCCATCCATTTGGGATTCGTTCACTCACACACCCGGCAAGATCGCCAACGGCGAAAATGGTGACGTAGCTGTAGACCATTACCACCGTTATACAGAAGACGTGGCCCTGATGAAGGAACTCGGCCTGGACGCCTACCGCTTCTCGGTTGCTTGGACGCGCGTCCTGCCGACCGGCAGCGGAGCCGTTAACCAAGCCGGGCTGGCCTTCTACGACCGGCTGGTGGACGAGTTGCTCAAAAACAAGGTCGAGCCCTATGTCTGCCTGTTCCATTGGGATCTGCCGCAGGCGTTGCAGGATAAGGGCGGCTGGCCCAACCGGGATACCGCCTATGCTTTTGCCGAATACGCCCGCGTCCTAACCGAGCGCCTGAGCGACCGCGTCAAGGTCTGGATGACCCACAACGAACCCTGGGTGGCGGCCCTCGCTGGACATTTCGCCGGGGAACATGCTCCGGGAATCAAGGACCCGGTGGCCGGGTTCAAGGCTCTGCATCACCTCTTCCTCTCACACGGACTGGCCGCCGAGGCCATCCGCGCCTCTGCAAAGCAGCCGGTCAAAGTGGGCATCACTCTGAATCTAAACCCGGTCCATCCTGCTACTGACGCCAAGAAAGATTGCGAGGCCGCCAAACGAATGGACACCGCTCTCAACCGCGTCCAGCTTGATCCATTCTTCAAGGGCACCACGCCGATGCAGGAGACCATGTTCGGCAAGATGGTAAGCGGGAGTCTCATCAAGCCGGGGGATATGGAAAAAATCCGCACGCTCGACCTGCTCGGCGTGAACTACTACACGCGCACGGTGGCGAAGAACGATGCGAAGTTCCCGGTGGTGGCCGCCAGCCAGGTGCAACCGGAGGGGAATGAATACTCCGGCATGTGGGAAATCTACCCCGAAGGCATCTACGAGCTACTGACGCGCATTTGGAAAGACTACCGGCCGCAATGCGAGATGATGGTTACCGAGAACGGCGTCCCGGTGCCGGACGGACTGGACTTCGATGGCCGTGTCCGCGACGAACGCCGCATCCGCTACCTGCGCAATCACCTCACCCAGGTAAAGCGTGCCATGGACGAGGGCGTGCCAGTGAAAGGCTACTTCCATTGGTCGCTGATGGACAACTTCGAATGGTCGCTGGGCTACGCTCCGCGCTTCGGGCTGGTCTACGTGGATTACATGACGTTGAAACGAACTATCAAGGACAGCGGCAGGTGGTATGCCAAACTCATCAAAGAAAACGGCTTAGAAATCGATGGAGACTAAAAATGCGCAAAATCATCCTGCCGCTGCTTGTCCTCGTCACACTCTTCGCAACTGCCTCTCCCGCTGCAGCCAGTGATACTGTGCGCGTCTATTACGCCGGTGACCAGATCAGCAGTGTCTACACTGCCCTGACGCTCGCCCTCAAAGGGACTTTCGACTTTGTGACCGACCCGGCCCAGGCGGACGTGTTCCTGCTCAACGGTGCCATCCCGGACCCGGCCGCGGTCGCGGCAAGCTTGAAAACGGGTGCGGGACTGGTGTTGATCCTCGGCCCCGGCTTGTCGGCTGCAGACGTGGAGGCGGTTACCGGCGTCCCCGTCTCGCTGACGGAGAAAACCGATGCCGTCAGCCTGACGGAGGTCAAGATTGATGACCCGCTCGTCAAGCAAATCGTCTGGAACGGCGCGCCGCAGGTCCGGGAACGTTATGAAGTGTTGACGCCCCTCTCGGCTCTCCAGCCATACGTCACCGGCTACGAGGATGGCTCTTGGATCCTATGGGGAGCCAACGGTGGGAAAGCCTTTATTTTCAACGCCTTCCTTACCGAGGGCGATAATCCGCAAATCCAGGAATGGGCTTACTACAATTACCTGATCTACCATCTGGTCATGCGCGCCGCCGGGCAGACGCCGCTCTCGTTTGCCGATTATCCAGGTTCGCCCGTCCCGCACACAGCCGAGCGGAACATTTTGCTGGCCGTGATGGCACTGATGCTGGTAACCACCTTCGCGGCCTTTCTCATTGTCCGGCGCTACAGCCTGAAACATCCCGAGGAGTTGGATAAAATCGTCTCGGACCGCGGCCGGTTCGAGGTCCGGGAAGCCAAGACCGAATGGGAGCAGGTCGGGTTTCACCGCCCGCTGGGCGGGTTCCTGGTCGCCCTGACTATCGGCCTGGTGCTGTTCATCCCGTTGATCATTTACCAGAATCTCATCCTGCCGTCTTTCATCCTGCCATCGGCGCAGGCCCTCGGCATCTGGGGCCGCGTGACCCAGTTCTTCAACCTGGCCTGGCTGTTCTTCGACATGGGGACGAGTGTTGCATTTATCAAATATCTTTCCGAGTACCGCGTGCGCGACCCCAAAAAGGGTATCCAGTTTGGACAGGTGTTCGTGTGGTGGCAGGCGCTTTCCGGGGCGGTGCAGGTGGCGCTGGTTATCGGCCTGGCCAGCACGATGGCGCCGCGCTCGGCCTATGCGCTGTATGCCTGGAGTGTGATCATCCATGCCCTTATCCAAATCCCCGGCTTTTATCAGGTAATGCGCCACGCCCTGACCGGTTTCCAGCGGCTCGACTACAGCCGGATGCTCGATATCGGGCTGAACATGATCCTGCCAATGGTCACCCAGCCGGTTTTCGTAAGCATCATGTTCTTTTGGGGCCGCAGCCACCCGGTCTTCGGCGGAGCGATGGGCGGATTGCTCGGCATGGGCCTGGCTGCCTACGCATCGGAACTGTTGACGTTCCTGCTCGGCCTGTGGTTCTACCGCCGGGTGGGCTACAACTCGCGGATCTTATTCATGGCCCACTTCGACTGGGAAGTGGTGAAGACCAGCTTCAGGTTCGGCGTCTTCGAAATGCTCGGCTCGGCAGCTTGGTCGTTCGGACAGGCAATGGAGATCGCCATCACGCAGGCTCGCTTGATCAACTATGCCGAAATCTGGGGCAACTGGGGGATGGCGCAAAACTTCATCTTTGCCTTCAACGTCACGCAGACCCTGAATGACGGGGTGATGCCCGCCATCTCGGAGGCTATCTCGAACGGGAAGCGCATCTTGAGCCAATATTACAGCATGATGGCCTACAAATATAACGCCATCTTGAGCGCCTTTATCGGGGCGGTGCTCCTGGCAGTGGCGCCGCGCTTCATCCTCGGCTCGACGGGGGTAGAGTTCCAGCGTGCCGCCATCTACGTCATCCCGTTGACCATCTGGGGCGCGGTCCAATTCCCCTCCTGGGTGGGCGATAACGTGCAATTGGGCGCGAACAAACCCTACCTCAAATCCATCCTGGTCTTCTCGGAACAAGTCATCCGCGTGGTGCTGGCCTGGGTCCTGCTGGCACGCTTCCAGGTGACCGCGTTGATCATCGCCTACTTCGTTGGCCTGTTTGCGAAAGGCATCACCGCCTACTTCGTCAACCACAAAGTGTGCTTTCCCCAGCGCTTCTACGTCTGGCAGTCGCTGGTCGCGCCGCTGCTGGCAGGCGCGGCGCATTACGGTATCCTGTGGGTGATCAGCAACTTTATCTGGAAAGGCGACCAGGTCACCAGCGTGCTCATCTTTTTCATCGGCATCCTGCCGAGCTTCCCGCTCTACATGTTCCTGTACGGATTGTTCGGCGGCTGGGACAGGGACACGCTTGGCGAACTCAAAGAGGCAGTCGCGCTGACCAGCGCGGTGCGCGGCTTGACGCGCTGGGGCATGTACGAGCCGACCGCACTGGGAGCGCGCATCAGTCCGCTGAATGGTCGTTTCCCGATCACTAACCGCCTCGCCGCGATGGAAGAGGCGAGGGCGCTGACGGCAGAGAAGGTAAAACTATAGGAATTGGATTACAATAAAACTGTCTTCAGGTTGGATTGAGTAAGGATGTTATAACGATGGCGGATATGGTCAATCCGTATATTGCAGGCGCGCCAGTCACCGAACAACGCATGTTCTTCGGTCGTGAAGACGTATTTAACTGGATCCAGAACAGTCTGGCAGGCCAGTACGCCGATCACATCCTGGTCATCCACGGACAGCGGCGGGTGGGAAAAACATCCGTGCTCAAGCAGTTGGGCAACCGCCTGCCGAAGCGCTACATCCCCGTCTTCTTCGATTTGCAGGGACGCACGCACACCACGCTCGACCGCTTCCTGTGGTGGCTGGCGCGCGAGATCGTGCGCGTGCTCAAACAGGAGCGCGGCATCGAAGTTCCCCTGCCCGAAAAAGAGGACTTCACCAAGGATCTTGAATATTTCGAGAACCGCTTCCTGCCTGACCTGAAACCGCTCCTGGGCGACGGGACGCTTTTACTCACCTTCGACGAGTTCGACAACCTCGAAGAGAGCGAAGTCAAGGAGGAGTTGGCGCGTCCGTTGGTGGACTACCTGCGCCGCCTGATGGGTCAGAGTAGCCTGAACTTCATCTTTTCCATTGGCTCGTCAGGCCGCAAACTGGAAAACATGCAGGCGGCCTATACCGAATTCTTCAAAACCGCCCTCTACAAAAAGATCAGTTTTCTCAACGAAGAACAGACGCGCGGCCTGATCACGCGTCCCGTGGAGGGCGTGATCGAATACGAGCGCGCCGCGGTGGAGCGCATTTATAACATCGCTTCGGGGCATCCGTATTTCACGCAACTCACCTGCCACGAACTCTTCGCCCGCTGTCAGCGCACCGAACAACGCAAGATCGCCAAAGCGGACGTGGAAGCCGTCCTCGACGATGTGGTCGAACGCGGCACCGTCAACTTGAAATTCGTCTGGGACGAGGCCTCGGACATCGAGAAGTGGGGTCTGTCCGCGCTGGCGCAACTAGACAAGACCGACCCCCGCGCCGTGGCCGACTACCTGCGGAAGCAGCGCGTCCGCTTCAGCGAAACCGACCTGACCTCGGGCCTGCTCCACCTTCGAGAAAAGGACGTACTCACCCCAGAGAATCGCTTCGTCATCCACCTGCTCAAGTTGTGGCTGCAAAAGAACCGTCCCATCGAGCAGGCGCGCGAGGAATTGACCGAAGTCAACCCCATCGCCAACCGTTACATCGAGATCGGGCTGGAATTCAAAGACGCGCGCCTCTACGACAAAGCCATCGAAAGTTTTCGGGAGGCGCTGGCTGTCGCCAAAGACAACTTACAGGCGCAGGTGAACATTGCGCTGGTCTACATGGACCAGAAGGCGTACGACAAGGCCGTCGTCGAGTTTGAGAAAGCCCTGACGATGGACGACGAAGAAGTATCGGCGCGCGCGGGACTTTGCGAGGCGCACCTGGCCCTCGGCGACGCGGCCATGACGAGGGGACGCGCCAAAGAAGCGACGCTGTCCTATCAGCGCGTGCTGGCGATCAACACCGAGCACACCGAGGCACGCGGGCGCATGGCAGAGTTAAGTCGTCAGCGCGCCGAGAAGGCATTGGTGGATGGCAAGGACGAGGAGGCCCTGTCCGCGTTTGCGGAGGCGCTCAAGTGCACGCCCGAAGACCCTGCCCTGATCGAACGCGTGGAAAAGGTGCGGGCGGAGAAAAAAGCCAAGGTAATGGCCGCGCTGCTGGCGAGGTCCGAGAAGGAAGCGGGTGCGAAAAACTGGGAGGGCGCGATCAAGTCATTGGAAGAGGCGTTGTCCTTAGCGCCCGACGACGCGTCGATCCAGAAAAAAATAAGCGAGGTCAAAGCCGCGAAAGAAAAAGCGAGGCTAGATTCCCTGCTTGCCAAAGCAGACGCGGCAGTGAAGTCCGCGCGCTGGGACGAGGCGATTGAGACGTTGAGCGCCGTTCTATCTAGCAAGCCTGACGAAACGGTTGAGGCCAAACTGACGGAAGTCCGCGCCAGACAGCGCGAGGCAAGGCTGGGTGAATTGAAAACGCAGGCACGCGGGCTGGCGCGCGCGGAACGGTTTGACGAGGCTTTGGCCGCGTGGGGGGAATATCTCGCGCTTGAACCCGCCGACCATGAAAAAGCGCGGGTTGAAATCGAGGAGATAAAAAAGGCGCAGGCGTTGGCGAACTCGTATGCCGAGGCGCAGAAGGCATACGCAAAGAAGAATTACGACCAGGCGGTAAACCTGCTCAAAAGCATCATCAATCAGGATGAGAATTACAAAGACACGTCCCGCTTGCTGGCGCAAGCAATTGAATTGCGCCGCACGGCGCGTAAGTGGTGGCAGAGCAAGTGGTTGTGGGGAGTAGTTATAGGTTCGATAGTTGCGGTAGTTGCGTGGTTCGCGTTCCGACCGGGTTCGCCGTTGATGAGCGCGTTGTTGGCTCCCACCACCATACCGAATACAACCGACGCGCCAGGCACATCCGCGCCAAATGTCGACCCTGCAACTGAAACCGCCGCCATTCCAGCCTTCAAAATAACACCTCCGCCGACGGTGGCTGCCGCGCCGCCGCCATACACCTGGGCGCGGGTGAATTCGGGGCAGTTTTTGCCGCGCGATTCAATCAATGCTATCGTCATTGATCCCAACGATGCAGGAGTCATGTATATTGGCACAGAGAATGCAGGGATTTACAAATCCATTGACGGCGGAGTCTCATGGCAGCCTGTCCACAATGGACTTGGACGGGCGGCTGTTTATACCTTGATTATGGATCCCCGAGACTCAAAGATCCTTTACGCAGGCACACGGCTCGGCGGCGTCTACAAGACTACCGATGGCGGTCTGACGTGGCAAGCCATGAATGTGGGTATCGACACCGGGCGGAATGAATGGGTCACAATCGTTGTAATGGATCATCAAGACAGCCAGCACCTTTACTTTACACATGCTGCGGGTCTTTACGAAACAACAGACGGCGGAGAATCGTGGCACGAAGTAAAAAGCCAGGAAAGTTGTCCCTGGTCTCTGGTCGGGTTGGTCGTGGATCCATCGGATGGCAACGTTTTATTTGCGGCCGAGTGGGGCGATGAGAATTCAGGATGTCAGGGAGGCGTATATCAATCCACAAATGGCGGAAAAACGTGGACAATCACAGATTTCAAATCGCAACCGCAGGATATCCAGTGGAACGATCTTTGGATTGAACCGAACGAAGGCCAGACGTTATATGTTTCCTCAGGAGGTAAACTCTGGGTTTCCAATGATAAAGGTGAAACCTGGGTGCAATCCAGTGACGGTTGCAGTGCGCTTGTCTTTGACCCACAGGATCCTTTGGTCACTTACTGCGGTTCCGGCGACCAGGTCCGAAAAACTACCAATGGGGGAAAACAATGGAATATAGTCGCCAATCCCGCCATAGGAGATCCGTTTTTCCTGGCGATTTCGCCACAAGATAATGACACCCTGTTTTGGGGAACAGCAGGATTATATATTTCAACCGATGACGGAAAAACATGGAATGATTATGGCAGTGGGCTGGGAGGCAATAGAGTGGAATTGAAAATTCCCCCAACTGACTCATCGGTTTTGTATGCACAAGGATTAGATCAAAGTATCTATCTCTCAGAAGATGGCGGAAGAAACTGGAGCAATTTTGGCTCCGGTCGAAGCCTCTTTTTCGATGATGAAGGGAAAAACATCTACATCCTGAATGAGAATAATAATTTAGCTATTTCAAAAGACAATGGAAAATCCTGGGAACAAATTGCGCTTCCCCTTCCTGAGACAGGCCCTCTTGTCGTCGCTGTACACCCAAGCAATCAAAACAGAGTTTATGCCTTGTATGGACGCAACGTGCCCCCCTACATCTTTTACTCTGATGATATGGGTATTACGTGGCAAGCGACAACGGGCGTGCCGGAAATATTTAAATCACGTTTATTCTTCGACCACGACCTCGGACAAAGAGTTTACGCGATCGGAGACATGAATGCCAACCGTTCAAACAACGAAGGGGTCACATGGGAAAACTGCGGCGATTTCCCATTCATGGCCTGGGCATCTGTTTCAGACGCGCGCGCCGCCATTGACCCGCGCGACAGCAATCGCCTGTTCGTTGCGACCCGAGGCACCGGGATCATCACAAGCGATGACGGGTGCAGGACCTGGCAGCTCAGCAATACTGGCTTAGGGAGTTTGTTCGTCACCGCCATCGCCATTGATCCCAATAATCCCGATACACTCTACGCCGCCACGGACGGCGGTGCGTACGTCTCCTTCGACAGCGGCCAAACCTGGAACCAGATCAACGACGGCCTGCTCGGCGCGACGGTGGTGTATTCGATCGTGGTGGACAAGGATGGTAATGTCTACGCCGCGACGCCGTATGGCATCTTCCATTATGAAGGAAAATGATTGTCACCGTGCTCCCGGCGGCATCCTCGCCGCCGCGGACAGCGGCTGGAGCACATTGATATGGTGAATCAAAACGAACTGGAATCCCTGTACAAAGAAGCCCAGATCGCCCTCAAGGCCAGGGACTACGACCACGCCGTAGACCTGTTGCGGCAGATCCTGCTGGTGGACGAGAACTACAAGGACGCCTCCCGCCTTCTGGCGCAGGCGGTGAAACTCCGCAGGCGGCGCTGGTACAACGACATGCGTTTATGGGGAACGCTGGGGGGGATCGCCGTCATCGCTTTGCTCGCCTGGTTTGCCTCTACGCTGAATTGGAAGGCGCTTGTCCCGCAACCCACAGCCACCCGGACTCACACCCCGTCTCCAACCGCCACCCTCCGCCCCACCAACACGCCAACTCTGACGCCGACCCTTGTTCCGCTGGCATGGCAGCGGATTTACCTCGGGCAGGAGTTTGCACGGGATACGGTCACGGCAATTGTGGTTGACCCAACCGACCCGGAAGTGATCTATGTTGGAACATGGAATGCGGGCATATACAAGTCGATCGATGGCGGTTTATCCTGGCGCCCGGTACATAACGGGCTGGGGCGGGCCTGGATCCATACGCTGGTGATCGACCCACGTGATCCGCAAACGCTGTACACCGGGGTTTCATTAGGAGGAGTCTACAAGACGGCCGATGGCGGCGAGAGCTGGGGCGCGGTTAATGCGGGTATTCTTGATTATAAAGGCTGGGAATGGATCAGCGCTGTGGTCATGGATCCGCAGGATAGCCAGCATCTTTATTACACTCCCAACAACGGCATCTACGAGTCAACTGATGGAGGGCTATCCTGGCGCCAGGTCCAGGCCAGTACCTGTCCCAAACAAATCGTGGATCTGGTCGTCCAACCAAATAACGGTAAGGTTCTCTTTGCGGGTGTCTGGCCAACGGATTGCGCAGCCGGCATTTATCGATCCGAGGATGGCGGAATCACCTGGATACTAACCGAATTACGAGATGTGAGAATAGATCACGACGGCAGTTTGTGGATTGATTCCCAAAAGGGAGAGTACATCTATACAACAGGAGGAGGTGTACTATATACAACCTCCGACAATGGCAGGAATTGGATTAACACGGGCCAGGGGTGTGCCGACGTGACGATAGATTCTCGAAATGGCGCAGTGGCGTATTGCAGCAACCCGGGAGGCATTCAAAAAACTACGGATGGTGGCCAAACCTGGCAATCTCTGCCGTCGTCACCGGAGGTTGGCGGAATCTCTGTCCTAGCATTAGAGGGAGAGGATTTATTCGCCGGCGGGCAAGGTTTATCTCAATCGAAGGATGGAGGCGCCTCCTGGATCGAACGCAGTAGCGGACTCGGCGGGGCCCGCCTCGATCTGAGCCTCGATCCCTTGAACGGTTCAACCCTGTTCGCGGATGGCGACAGCCTCTACCGTTCCTCTACACTCGGTCGCACATGGGAAACGATCTATCAAGGTGGATTCGATCTCGCTTTCGACGCTGACGGGATACCCCTGTATCGCCTAAACGGCTCGATCTTCCGTTCGCAAAACAGCGGTGCCTCTTGGGAGCCATTGGCTGTTCCGGCGGAGGGAAACATCTTCGATCTGGCAGCAAACCCTCAAAAACCCGGATTGCTCTACCTTACATATGGAGGCGACAGCTCGATCGGGCTCTATATTTCGTCTGACGGTGGGGGAACCTGGAAGGCGGTGAACTCGCTGGGAGAGATGGGGAGCATTGTGCACCCAATCCTTTATTTTGAACATGAGCGCGGGGAAACCGTTTACGCGGTGGGCGATTGGAGCGCCTATCATTCAGCCGATGCGAGAAATTCCTGGGAAATCTGTGGGGATGTCGGAGGTTGGCTTGCTCATTCCTCCCGCTCGGCCCTGGCGATCAATCCGCTGGATGAAAAAAATATCTTCTTAGCCACACAGGGAAGAGGGGTATTGATCAGTCACAGTGGCTGCCAGGACTGGGAAAAAAGAACCAACGGCCTGGGCAGTCTCTTCGTTAACTCTCTCGCCATTGACCCCAACAACCCCGACGCACTCTACGCCGGCACGGACGGCGGCGCGTATGTCTCCTTCAACGGGGGGGAAACCTGGGGCGCGGTCAATGACGGTCTGCTCGGTGCGCTGGTGGTATATTCGATTGTGGTTGACCCACAGTCCAACGTCTACGCCGCCACGCCATATGGGATCTTCAAACTGGAGAGCAAACGATGAACCCGTTTACTTTCGGCAACCCGATCAAAGAACCCGAGCGCTTCTTCGGCCGCAAGCAGGAGATCCGCCAGATCCTCAACCGCCTGCTCTCCAGCGCCCACGAGAGCACCTCCATCGTCGGCGAGCGGCGCATCGGTAAAACTTCGTTGCTGCTCTATCTCGCTCATCCAAAGGTCGCGGATAGCCTCGGCCTGACGCCCGATAAATTCTGTCTGGTCTACGTGGATTTCCAGGGCCTGACCGACATTACCCCCCAGCGCTTCTGGCAGCGCGTACTCAAGAAGATGGTCCGCTCCGTCTGTGACTCAAGCCTGGTCCCGGCCATCCAGAAACTAAGCGAGCAGGAGGCCTTTGACCTGTTCGATTTGGAGGACCTGTTCCAGGCTGTTATGGATAAGGGCCTCACCACCGTCTTGTTCATGGATGAATTCGAATATGTCACGCAAAACCCCAATTTTAAATCTGATTTCTTCGGAGGCCTGCGAACATTGGCCATTCACAATGGCGTGGCGCTCATCCCATCTACCCGCCGCGAACTGGTGGACCTGTGCTACTCCGACGAGATCAAAGGCTCGCCATTTTTCAACATCTTCGCCAACGTGATCCTGCGTCCTTTCACACGCTTGGAAGTGGACGAACTGCTGGAAGGTTACTCCACACAGGGAGAGGCCCTCCTGACTCCCGCCGAACGCGATCTCATCTGGAGCCTGGGCGGTGGCTACCCATTCTTCGTGCAAATGGCTGGCTATTACTTCATCGAAGGCAAGGCACAGGGGCTTTTCGGTGAGGCGCTCGAGAAATTCGTAACCAATAACTTCGACCAGCAAGCCGACGCCCATTATACTTACATGTGGTCGCACTGTTCTGAAAGTGAGAAAATCACGCTGCTCACCATCCTGACCCTCGGTCTGCAAAAACCGTCCAGGAAAACAATCCCCAACCTTGAAAATTTAGTGCGCATCCGGGCGCGCACTCCCCAAGACTTGGTTGCGCTTGGTAAACGGGGAATGATCGAGGAACGGGAAAGTATTTATACGCTATTTTCTGCTTCACTTGTGCGCTGGATACAGCGTGAGATTGTCGCTCTGCCAGGCGAGGAAGAAAATAAACAAAAAGCCGAGGAGTGGCTGGCCTCCGGCGGCCGGGATAACCTGAAAGAAACGAAAGGGATTTTGCCAAAATTCAAGAAAAAATATTGGCCGATCCTGGCTGAAGTAACCAAAGAACTCTCTTTCGAGTTCGCTGCCGCTGGTGCGGTGGAATTGATAAAAATATTGATATAGCGCCCTCACCCCCTACCCCTCTCCCAAAATCGGGAGAGGGGAGAATGGATGTAAAAAGCAAAGCCAGAACCCCTCCTCCCCTCCTCCCCTCCTCCCCTGCTCCCTTCCAAAAGATCGGGAGAGGGGAATAGATATAAAAATGAGAAGCGAACACAGGACACAGATTTCAGCAGGCGTTCAGCAACGCGCCAGGGAATTGCGGCAAGAAATGACGCGCGCCGAAAAATTACTTTGGGAACGCTTACGCAACCGCCAACTTGCTGGGTTGAAATTTCGCCGTCAGCACCCGCTCGGCCCTTTCATCGCCGATTTCTATTGCGCTGAATGCAGGTTAGTCATTGAAATAGACGGCGATATGCACGACTTTCAGAAAGAGCAAGATGAGCAACGAACTCGCCAATTCGAAGAATTTGGTTATCGGGTCATCCGCTTCAGGAATGAAGAAGTAGAGTCAAACATCGAACTCGTCCTTAAGAAGATTTTCGAAATCTACCAACTCCCTTCTCCCAGAATTGGGAGAAGGGCCGGGGATGAGGGTAAGCGGGGTGAGGGCAGCAATGAATAACACGATTTCTCTCCAAGATGGCCGCGCCCTTGGTTATGCCGAATACGGCATTCCGGATGGCAAGCCTGTCTTCTTCTTCCACAGCATGCCCGGTTCGCGGTTCTTCCGCCCGCCGGATGAGATCACTGCCAAAATGGGCGTGCGGCTCATCACGACAGACCGTCCCGGCTACGGCCTCTCGGACTTTCAGCCTGGTCGCCGTATCCTGGACTGGCCCGGCGACATCGCCCAACTCGCCGATCATCTCGGCACCGAAAAATTCGTAGTGGCCGGCCACTCCGGCGGCGGACCGTACGTGGCGGCCTGTGCGTATGCACTCCCGGACCGAGTCGCCGCCGCGGCGATCCTCTCGGGCGCGGGTCCGGTGGATACTCCCGGGGCCACACGGGGCATGTCGCCGGTCAATCGATTTGGGTTGACCATAGGCCGATACATGCCCTGGTCACTCTGGCGGGTGTTAATCTGGTTGTTTTATCACCGTCGGCGCGATGATCCCGCCGCAGACATTCCGCGAGGCGCGGGGCATCGCCCACCCGCAGACGAGGTGCAGATGAGCAGGCCTGAGGTCCGGGAAGCCTGCATTCAGAGCGAAGTGGAAGCGTTTAAGCCCGGTCTGCGCGGCCTTGCCTGGGATGCTCGTCTGTTGACCCGGCCGTGGGGCTTCTGCCTGGACGATATTCAAGTCCCGGTCTATCTCTGGCACGGCACAGACGACAACCTGACCACCGTCCCGATGGCACGTTACTTGGCCGGTAAAATCCCCAACTGCAAAGCTACCTCCTGTGAAGACGAAGCTCATCTGTTATTATTTCCACATTGGGAAGAAATCCTCGTTCAAGTTACAAGAAACGAGTTATGAGAAACAAGTTCCACCGACCTTGACCTATTTCCCATTTCTCGTGAGTCATTCCTTATTTATCGCACACAACGGAGAACTCATGCGCACAATGCACCTTGTTTCGCACACCCACTGGGACCGGGAATGGTACCTCACCTTCCAGCAGTTCCGTTTGAAACTCGTCCATCTGATTGACGGACTGCTGGACATTTTAGAGCATGACAAAAGCTACGAACACTTTATGCTCGATGGTCAGACCATCGTCCTGGACGACTACCTGCTCATGCGCCCGGAACGTGAAGCCGACCTGCGCAAGTACATCCGTAAAGGGCGCATCCTCGTCGGGCCCTGGCATATCCTGCCAGACGAGTTCCTGGTCAGCCCGGAAGCCACCATCCGCAACCTGCTGCAAGGGGAGCGTACCTGCCGGAAGTTCGGCCCCAAGATGATGGTCGGCTACATCCCCGACCCATTCGGGCACATCGGCCAGATGCCGCAGATCCTGCGCGGATTCGGGATTGAGACCGCCTGCGTACAACGCGGCCTTTCGGACGAACCTTGCGAATTTTGGTGGGAGTCGACCGATGGGTCGCGGGTCTTTATGGCGTATCTGCGCGATGGATACGGCAATGCGGCCTTGCTGTCCGCTTCCGAGCCGGAACGTTTTACGGCCCTCGTCCGCGCAGTGCGCGACAATCTGGTTCCTCACTCGGGCGCCGACCATCTGCTGCTGATGTTCGGCACAGATCACATGGAGCCGCCTCCAGAGACCGCCAGGGCCATTGCGTACACGCAGGGAAAATTGGACGGCGATAGATTGATCCACTCGACCCTGCCGGCTTACCTCGCCGCCGTCCAGAAATCGCTGCGCAAATCAGCTCACCCGCTGCCGGTTGTGACAGGAGAATTACGGCAATGCAAACGGTCCCACCTGCTGCCAGGTGTGCTCTCTGCGCGTATGTGGATCAAGCAGCGCAACCGGGCTTGTGAAACGTTGATGGAAAAGTGGGTAGAACCATTCAGTACCTTCGCACACCACATTCAATTTGCTAACCCTTCAACATTCAAACCTTCAAACGGTAGCAAGTTGACAGGTTTACAGGCGACTGCTCCTATCATCCGGCAAGCCTGGCGGCTGTTGATGGAAAACCACCCCCACGATTCCATCTGCGGCTGTTCCATTGACCAGGTGCACAACGAGATGAAAGTCCGCTTCGATCAGGTGGAGCAGATTGGCGAGGAACTTATCCGGCAAAGCCTGGAAGGCCTTGCCGCGGCGATCAACGTTTCTACCAATCGAAAATCGTCAATCGAAAATCTGAAATTGGCCATCGTCGTCTTCAACCCTACCAGCGGGCCGCGTACCGACCTCGTGACAGCCAGAGCAGAATTCCAGGGCGGGTTCGAAATCGTGGATGAGCGGGGGAATATCCTCCCTTACCAGATGCTTGGTTCGAGCAGCCAGGATTTGATCAACACGGTGATGAGCAAGAAGGAGTTGAAAAGCGGCTTATCCATGATCCACGAGGGCAGGATTCTCGGCAAAGTGATCCACGAGGTCGCTATCCAGCGCGAGGGGAGCCAGGTAAACCTCGAAGTCATCCTGGCCGATTCGGGCGAATTGGACCTGACCACCTGGGAAAACAGCATGCGCGAGATCGAAGCGCTTCTGGCCGACCCAACCGTGACGACCTTCCACACCCGCGCCCATTCGATCCCGGCGGCTGAGTTTATTTTTACGGCAAAGGAAGTCCCCGGCAACGGATACAAGACTTTCTGGCTGCGGCCTATCCCATCCAACCCTGCTCAACCCGTTAAGGTCGGCGCCCTCGTCCGTTTCCTGATGCCCCTCGCCAGCCATCTGGCGCGCCTGCCATTCCTGGAGCGATTGCTCACCCGCCAAAAAGCCGCCAGGCCTCCTTATATCATCGAGAATGAGTATTTCCACGTCGAGGCCTCGCCTGCCGATGGCACGCTGATCGTGAAGGACAAACTGAGCGGGGCGATCTATCGCGGCTTGAACCGTTTTCTGGACGGCGGCGATTGCGGGGACGAATATAACTACTCGCCGCCACCTTCCGACTTTCAGCCTGTTGCGTGTTTAAAGGGCGTTATCCTGCACTCCGGCTCCATCCAGCAAACGCTCGAACTGCAGCTCGAATTGAAGACGTCCGCCGAACTGGCGCCCGATCGCAAATCGCGTTCCCGTCAGACCGTTACCCTTCCGATCACGTCATTCGTCACTCTTTCCGCCGGCGTCCCCCGCGTGGACGTTCGCGCGGAGATCAACAATCTCGCCCGCGACCACCGCCTGCGCGTCCACTTCACAGCCCCATTCGCGGCAACGGAAGCCGACTATGACAGCCATTTCGAGGTGGTCAGGCGTCCGATTGGCCTGCCGGAATTTGATGCGACATGGGTCGAGCAACCGCGCCCAGAAAAACCGCAGCGGATCTTTACAGATGTGTCCGATGGCAAGGTCGGGCTGATGATCGCCAACCGCGGCCTGCCCGAGGTCGAGGTCTTGAAACGTTCCGATGGGAATGCCGAAATTGCGCTCACGCTGCTGCGGGGGATCAATTGGATCTCACGCGATGATTTCGAGGGGCGCAAAGGTCATGCCGGGGTAATGCGCGCCACTCCCGGCGCGCAGATGATCGGCAGGTGGAGGTTCGATTATTCGATTATCCCCCATGCCGTAGGGCAGGATTCTATCCCGCCGCACGATCAAGCCTATGCCTTCGATGCTCCCATGCGGACGGTGAGTACCAGCCTGCACGCTGGTCAATACCCTGCCAGCGGATCGTTCGTATCGGTGGAGCCGCGCGAATTTATCATCAGTGCAATCAAGCCAGCAGAGGCCAGCCCCGAGGGACGAGGCGACGGGCATGCCTGGCTGGTGCGCGGATACAATCTCACCAGCGAGAAAATCCAGGTGACGTTGAAACCGTGGAAGCCGTTCAAAAAGGTGCAACGGGTCAATTTGGCGGAGGAAAAATTAGCCACGCTGAAACCCGAAAAGGACGGCAGCGTGACCGTCAACGCTCGCGGGCACGAGATCGTCAGCGTGAAATTCCTGGATTAACAAGTTCATGGCGGCCGTCTGGCCGCCATGATTTCAATATCGGCAGCTAGCCACCGTTGCGACGGTGAATCCAGCTTACTCGGGCTTGGTCTTCAACAATTCCCCAACGGACTTCCGAAACACATCCATATCAAAGGGTTTGGACCAGATGTCGTTTGCCCCGGCTGCCAATGCCAACCGCTTCTCCTCCTCTGAACTCATCGCCGTTAGCATAACGATCGGCATCAGGGCATTGAGCGGCGGTTGGCGTAATTTCCGGCACAGTTCATAGCCATCCATATCTGGCATCATCACATCGAGGATGGCCAGATCAGGCATGGCGTGCATGGCCGCTTGGATCGCCTCTGTGCCATTGCGAGCCAGCGTCACTTGATAGCCTTCCAATTCAAGAATCTTGGCGATCAACGACAAGTTAAGATCATTATCATCCACAACAAGAATGCGGTATGGCATCAGTTTCACTGCTTTCGACTGCTCATAGAATACTCGATTAAAGGCCAAATCGTCAAGCCACAAAATCTACAGGTCAGCTATAATGGGCGTGATTGGAGGAGCCGTGGCAAATGTCTTTCCATCTCAACATCCGCTCGTGGCGCATAAATTGTCCCGCATGCGCGACAAGGAGACCGATCCCAAGAGATTTCGCGAGCTTGTCCGCGAGACCGCCGCGTTGCTGGCTTACGAAGCCACCGCGGACCTGCTAACCGTTCCCCGTCAAATCGAGACGCCGCTCACCTCGACGACCGGTGCAGAGCTGAAAGAGAAAATCGGACTCGTCCCGATCCTGCGCGCCGGGCTGGGAATGGTGGAGGGAATTTGGGAACTGATGCCCACCGCCGAGGTCTGGCACATTGGCCTATATCGTGACGAGAAAACACTCAAACCGGTGCAATATTACAACAAATTGCCCATCGAGCCGACCGTGTCGGTCTGTCTCATCCTGGACCCGATGCTGGCTACCGGTGGTTCGGCCGTCGCCACCACTGACATTGTCAAGCGCTGGGGCGTCAAGAAAATCAAGTTCGTCGGACTGATCGGCGCGCCGGAAGGCATCGCCGCCATGCAAAAAGCTCACCCGGATGTGCCTATCTACCTGGCTGCCATTGACGACCATCTCGACGAGCGCGGCTACATCGTACCGGGACTGGGGGATGCCGGCGACCGTCAGTTTGGGACGGGGTGACATGCACGTCATCGTTGACTTTACCGTCGTACCCATCGGGGTCGGCGTTTCGCTTTCAAACTACGTTGCGGTCTGTGAGCGCGTCCTTGAAGAGTCAGGCCTGACCTATGAATTGCACGCCAACGGCACGAATGTCGAAGGGGAATGGGAGCAGGTCTTTGCCGCCATCCGACGTTGTCACGAGACCCTGCACGAGATGGGCGTGCCACGCATCCACACCGACATCAAAATCGGCACTCGCACCGATCGTCCACAGAAAATGGCAGAAAAACTGGCCAGTGTAGGAAACAAAATAAAAACGAGCTGAACTTATGGATAACGTATCCCCGCAAAATCTCAACGCATTTATCGTGCGCGCCAAGGCCGCCACTTACGTTGGCGACGGGCAACAGGCTCCCTCCTGCCGACCCGGTTCGCACGACCTGCAATTCACTGACGGAGACTGGTCCTACCTCGACAGCTACTTCGGCGGACGGGACTTCATCGGCCAGGAAGTAGTCTACTACAGCAGGAAACCGGTCTGGGCGATGAATTATTATGGGCGGATTCTGCGCGACGACTTGATCACCCCGGCTCAAGCCGGAGGAGTCATCAAGGCCAGCCTGTCGAGAATGTACACCGAAGGCCGCTTCCTGGGCGGATTCGAACACCAGCATGAAGGATTTGTCTATGCCGACACCAGCGCTGGGGACGCAAGCTGTTTCCATGGCCGGGAGACGATCGCGCGCGAGGGCGAGATCGCCTATGAACTGGTCTATCACGGCGGGTTGATCAAGGAAGAGTAAGAAGGTCTGTTGTCCTGCATGGTCAAAGAGGGTAAAATAACAACGTGAAAATCTACCTCGGTTTATGTGCCATTCAATGAGACCCCTGGTGGAAATCAACCAGCAGGCAATCGCCATGTTGTATAAAGAATTGGGTGCCGTTGATGCTGTGCGCTTTCTCAAACAATTTACGCAAGGATATGGGAACTACACCCAAGAACGGGAAGCCCTTTTTGGCGAAAAATCCCTTGATGAAATTGTGAGCGGGATCGAAAAGCGGCGCAAACTTGCAGAATAATGCTACTGACGCTGGGGGATACCCCTATCGGGGCGCACGTGAATCCCTCGGTTGAGGCTCCGGAAGCCGCCTGAAGGCGGCCATGAGCCGTTTTTCAGTCCGCTTCAGCGGACTTTGAACCTTGAGCCGGGGACTTCAGTACCCCCGCGGATACGGCGATGAGTAACCGAACGCTCTCTTAAACATCTACGCTCGTCAATCTTGCCATGATCCGGTGGAGCAATAGGAATGGCAAGATCGTTAACCCATGAATAGCACCACTCAGCCCAAAAATCAACGCCAGCGCACGCAAGAATGAATTGAAGGGTGGAGCCAAATTCTCCAGCATCCACGGCCCGGCTCCCGCCAAGACCGCCACCCCCACCAGAACCCCGGCCAGCAGCCCCAGCGGCAGCCAGGCATGTCGGTCCGAGGCAGACGGCATCATCGTACTGCTGATGGTGAAAGTCAGGTAGAACCATAGCCAAAAATCGGGGGCTTTCGGCACAGCCATCAATCCCGCCCAGAAGCCGGTCCATTCGGCCAGACGGATAAAATCCCATAACGGCAGCAGGCGTAGCTGGTAAATGGCTGCGTAAGCGACAAACAGACTACCTGTCACCAGCGGCGCAACCCCGACCAGCGCATCGCGGATAAAACCTCCCGAAGCGGTCTCGACATAACCCAAACGTAGTTTTCCATCCGGCTGAGCCTGAGGAAACAACGAGAATTTCCCCGTCTCCACTCCAAGCAACTTCGCCACGAGGAAGTGACTGAGTTCATGGAGGAAGACGCCCGGGAAGAAAATCAGGGCGAAAATGACCTGCGTCACGCCTGGGCGGCGCGTCAGGATTAAAAAGACGGCCTGGATTTCGCGATGCAAGCTGCGCTGCATAATTACCAACAAGAGCAGCGTTGCCAGTAGCCAAAGCAGGCCGTCAAAGGATGAAAGATAGTTCATGTCTGGAAGTACAGGGTACTGCGTAAATATTTGAACCCAAATCGTCGTTTTTTCCTTGCTTTTGGGACGATTCAGTTCAGAAATTTATGCAAGGAGCAGTAAACACAAGACGATAGACGATGGACAATAAACGACGGTCGTCAAAAGTCATCCTCAATCGTCTATCGTCAATCACTTGTTACTTTACCGCAGCACGCACAATCGCCACGAACTCATCCACTTTCAGGCTGGCGCCGCCGACCAGCGCACCGTCAATGTCAGCTTGGCCGAAAAACTCAGCCGCATTGGCCGCCGTCACCGAGCCGCCGTAGAGCACGCGGATGGCCTGCGCCGTTTCTACCCCATACATTTCTGCCAGCGGTTTGCGGATATGCTCGCGCACCACCGCCTCGGCATTCTCGCCGGTGGAGGCGCGGCCTGTCCCAATTGCCCAGACCGGCTCATACGCAACGACTACTGCCGGCGCGAACTCGGCCTCCAGATCCTTGAGCCCTGCGCGGATCTGGCGGGAGACGACTTCCGCCGTGCGCCCGGACTCGTACTCGGCCAGGGTCTCGCCGACGCATACAATCGGGATCAGGCCCGAGGTCCGCGCCGCGACGGTTTTCTTGTTCACCGACTCATCGATCTCGCCAAAATAGGTCCGGCGTTCGGAATGCCCGATGATAACGTACTTGCAGAACTCGGCGACCATCCCCGGGGCGACCTCGCCGGTGAAGGCACCCTTGGCTTCCCAGTGCATATCCTGAGCGCCCAGACCGATGTCCGTGCCCTGCAGGAGAGCAGCTACCGGGAACAGTGCCATGAACGGCGGGCAAAGCACTTTCTCCACGCCTTTGACCTCGCGCAGAGCCGGAACCATCTCGGCAACGAGCGCACGCGCCTCTGGGATGGTTTTATTCATCTTCCAATTTCCAGCAACAAATGGTGTACGCATGATGGTAAATTCCCTTCGATGAAGTTGGCTTCGGAGAGCATCCAATCAACAACGCGCAGGGGTTACAAGTCGGTTAGCGCCCAAGCGCGCGTCCTTTGTTGCCCATCCTCTTTCGGAAAAATACAGTTAGCAAAGGACGAACGCTCAAATTCGTCGTTCGTCCTTTGTAGTCGGTCGTGATTTGTTCATCAGCGCCGCTACGCCGGGCAATTCCTTGCCTTCCAGGAATTCCAGCGAAGCGCCGCCACCGGTGGAGACGTGCGTCATCTGCTTGGCGACGCCGGCCTTCTTCACTGCACTGGCGCTATCGCCGCCGCCGATGACGGTGGTCGCACCGGATTCGGCCAGCAACTTCGCCAGGGCGAACGTCCCTACGGCAAACCTGGGCATCTCGAACACACCCACCGGGCCGTTCCAGACGATCAGCCTGGCGCCCGCGAGGGTCACTTTGTAGAGTTCCAGCGTCTTGGGGCCAACGTCCATCATGCGCCAGCCGGCCGGGATCTTATCCACGTCTACAACCTGGCTGTCTGCTTCGGCCTCGAACTTATCGGCGATGACCGCGTCCACGGGCAGGACGATCCGGCTGCCGGATTTCGCCAGGATGGCTTTGGCCATGTCAATCGAAGCAGCCTCGACCAGGCTGTCCTGCATATTCAGGCCTTTTGCGGCCAGGAAAGTATTGGCTATGCCGCCGCCGATGATAAGTTGATCGCATTTCGAGAGCAGGTTTTCCACGACCAGGATCTTGTCGCTGATCTTGGCTCCGCCCAGGATGGCAATGTAAGGACGTTCGGGGTTTGCGGTTGCGCGGCCAAGGTATTCGAGCTCCTGTTCCATCAGGAAACCGGAGACGGCCGGGAGGAAGCGCGCCACGCCCTCGGTCGAGGAGTGAGCGCGGTGGGCCGAGCCGAAGGCGTCGTTGACGTAAACGTCACCCAGCACAGCCATCTTTTTGGCTAGTTCCAGGTCATTCTTCTCTTCTTCAGGATGAAAGCGGGTATTCTCGAGCATCAGGACTTCGCCCGGCTTGAGGGCTTTCGCCATCTTCTCGACTTCCGGGCCGACGCAATCTGGCGCCATCTTGACCGGGATGCCGAGATGTCCGGCCAGGACCTCGGAGGCAGCCTTCAGGCTGAACCCCGGGTCGAACCCGCCCTTCGGACGCCCGAGATGGCTCATTAGGACAAGGGAGGCGCCCTGCTCGAGTACGTACTTGATCGTAGGAAGGGCAGCCTTGATGCGCATATCATCGGTGACCTTGCCACCCTCCATCGGGACATTGAAGTCCACGCGCATCAGCACACGTTTGCCCTTCAGGTCTATGTCTTTTACAGTCTTCTTATTCATAGAGACTCCACTACTCAGGTAATTACAGGGTCCTGCGTAAATATTTGAACTCAAATCGTCGTTTTTCCCTTGCTTTTTGTCCGATTCAGTTCAGAAATTTATGCAAAGAGCAGTAGGCAATCAGGTAGTATTGAAAACCTGATTACCTGATTCCTGTTCCCTGATCACTTAAAGGGATTTCGCCATCAGAGCAGCCAGATCGGCCGTGCGGACCGAATAACCCCACTCATTATCGTACCAGGCCACGACCTTGACAAAGTTATTTTCGGCCTTGCCCAGAGCGCTGGTAAACGGCAGGTCCACCGAGGAGCTGTGCGGGTCGCCCTTATAGTCAATGCTGACCAGTGGCTCGTCCACGACCTGTAAAATGCCCTTGAAGCGCGGCAGCTTGGCAGCCTCGCGGAAGGCCTGACGCAGTTCCTCGGTTGTGGTGGATTTCTCGAGCTCGGCGGTGAAGTCCACCACAGAGACAGTCGAGACCGGGACGCGCAGGGCATAGCCGTCGAATTTACCCTTCAGGTCGGGGATGACCAGGGAGATAGCCTTGGCAGCGCCGGTCGTCGTCGGGATGATGTTCATCGCAGCCGCGCGCGCACGCCGCAGATCCGAGTGGGGCATATCAAGAATCTTCTGGTCATTGGTATAAGCATGGATGGTGGTCATGAAGGCACGCTTGATGACGTACTTGTCATGCACGACCTTGGCGGCCGGAGCCAGGCAGTTCGTGGTGCAGGAGGCGTTCGAAACCACGTGGTGCGTCTTCGGATCGTACTTGTCCTCGTTGACGCCGAACACGATGGTGATGTCCTCACCTTCAGCTGGAGCGGAAATGATCACTTTCTTGGCACCGCCGGCAGTAATGTGGTTGACTGCACCCTTGACGGTCTTGCCTTTTTTATTGACGCCGTCCTCCTTGATGGTGAAAAGACCGGTGGACTCGATGACGATATCCACACCCAGGTCTTTCCATGGGATTGAGGAAGGATCGGTCTCTTTGAAGGCTGTGACCTTCTTGCCATCCACAATCAGACCATCCTCGGCGACCTCGACCGTGCCATTATAACGGCCATAGTTTGTGTCGTACTTGAGCAGGTGCGCCATCGTCTTCATGTCGCCAATGTCGTTAAAGGCGACTACTTCCAATTTGTCGGGATAGTAATCCCTAATGGCCTTCAAGACCTGACGGCCAATCCGGCCAAAACCATTGATACCTACACGAGTTGCCATAGCATTTCTCCTTACGGTGACAGTGTATTTCAACGCGGTCGCGTTGTGTCTTCCTTATTCGTGAGTGGCCCGGTGCGTTCATTATATAAAGCCATCATCGTCTGGGCTAGTTTGGCAGAATCGTGACGCGACAGATTATCGCGATCAAACAGATCGGTAAAGTAGACGCGCGGATCGCGCGCCTCGCCCTCGTCTACGCGTACCCAGTGAACGTTCCCTGCAAGTTCTCCATCATAACATGAATTGCAAACAATGACATCCACAAGCGTAAAACCGATCAAGTCTTCCAGGGCATGGATGTGGTCACTGGAAGTGTATTTCTCCGTCTCACCCGGTTGCGTAGTGATATTCGTAATGAACAACTTGACCGCCCGACTGGCATGGATCGCCTCCAACAAGTCGCGCACCAGGATGTTGGGCAATATACTGGTATACAGGCTTCCGGGTCCAATGACGATCATGTCCGCCGCCAGGACAGCCTGGATGACGGGCGGGTAGGCGGAGGCGTCGTTCGGTTCCAACCAGACCCGGCGCACGCGTCCCGCTATTTTAGGAATCTGACTCTCGCCTTCCACCCGCACCTCGTTATCGGTGTTCGGCAAGCGGACATCCGCCACCAGCCGGACGTTGTGCAGCGTGGCCGGGAGCACCTGCCCGTGGACGGAAAGCACCCGCCCCGATTCGGCCACCGCCTTCTCGAAACTGCCGGTAATATCCACGAGCGACGAAATAAACAGGTTGCCGAACGAATGCCCGCCCAGGCCGGTATCGCCGCCAAAGCGATACTGGAACAATTGGGTCAGCAAGGCTTCGTCATCGGAGAGGGCCGCCAGGCAATTGCGGATGTCGCCCGGCGGGAGGATACCCAGGTCGCGCCGCAGTTCACCAGAAGAACCGCCATCGTCCGCCACCGAGACGACTGCAGTCAGGTTATTGGTGTACTCTTTGAGCCCGCGTAGGACTGTGGCAATCCCGTGCCCGCCGCCGACGACAACCACGCGTGGGCCGCGTTCGCGACGGCGGTAATCCGACACCTGATCCACAAGCCGCTGACCGGGCCGCAGAAATGGCACGAGCAAAGAGCGATTGAGTCCCCATAAGCCAAGCCCAATCAATCCAAACCCGAGTCCGCCAAAAATGAGCATCCGCAGCGGACGCGTCAGGAAGCGCAACGAAAGGAACGTAACGATCGGTAACCACCAGGTATCTGGCATCCCGCGATAAACATCCAGAAGGAGAATCGCTAGGCCAACCCCAATGAAGGTTATCCCGGTCATCAAGACCAAAAACCAGCGTTTTACCCCCAGGCCGGGGACCAACCAGCGGGACAGCGACTTTATCTCCCGCCGCACAGACAACAACCATAATTCACGACGCCTGGACATCACGGGGATAATAGCAGTCTTTGGGGGAATAGTCAACTACTGGCGTGACGGGTGATTAACCATGTCGCCGAATCTAACGGTGCAGGCAAAAGCGATATAAATGTTGCACCACGTAGCACGACATTTATGTCGTTTTACAGGGTGGAACAAACGATGCGGGTAATCACCGGCTGGCGTGACCAAACACAGACAGACGGTGTTAAACAAAAGTGCCCTCAGAAACCGTACTATAATGAAACCTGGTACCTGGGCATTTGACGAAGAAGCCGCGTACCAATGTTATCATTCCGGTCTCTCATACTCAGGAGATTTTCATGACTCAACCCTTTGGCCTAGTTAAACCTCATTTCATTCCTCCCCTCGACCCCGATTTCCGACCCGCAGTCCTTGCAAACCGCGCCTTTCGCAAAGAAGCGCTGGAAGCTGGTGCTCCTCTCGTGATCGGATTGGAACGCAGCGGTGGCGAATTTGCCCGGTTCGAAACCGTTGTTTTCCCGGCAGATCACCCGCGCGCTCCAGAAGATTTGTACTATGTCGAACGCATTGTGAAATTCCTGCTCTGGCAGCGCGGCGGATGGAAAGTATATGTTGGCGGCCCACGCTTCATCGGAGAACATATCCGTAAGGTCTACGCCCCAGATGGCGAGCGGCAATTTGAATGCCACTTCTTGGGCGGGCAAGTCTACGAACACACTTTCACCGTCGTGTCATGTGACCCGACTGACGTGCCGCCGGCGCACGAGACCGGTCAGGAACTGGGCCGTCACCTGGACGGCTGCCGCATCGGCTTCGACCTGGGCGCCTCCGACCGCAAAGTCAGCGCCGTGGTGGATGGACAAGCCATCTTCAGCGAAGAAGTCATTTGGGAACCTCGTCAGCACGTAGATCCCGAATACCATTATCGGGAAATCATGACCGCACTGAAGACGGCTGCCTCGAAAATGCCGCGCGTGGATGCCATCGGTGGCAGTTCAGCAGGTATTTACATTGACAACCGCCCAATGGTGGCGTCCCTGTTCCGTGCCATTCCGCAGGAACGGTACGGCGAGGTCAAAAACCTGTTCCTGCGTATCCGCGATGAAATGGGCGTTCCGCTGGAAATCATCAATGACGGCGACGTGACCGCCCTGGCGGGCGCCATGTCCCTGGAAGATAACGGCGTCCTTGGCGTCGCCCTGGGTTCCAGCGAGGCCACCGGTTATGTGGACGTCCACGGCCGCATCATGGGCTGGTTGAACGAAATGGCTTTCGCACCGATAGATTACAGCCCCAGCGCGCCAATGGATGAATGGTCCGGCGATATTGGCGTCGGTTCCATGTATTTCTCCCAACAGTGCGTTTTCCGACTGGCACCCAAGGCCGGTATTCAAATCCCCAGTGACATCACCGACGCCGAAAAACTCAAGTTTGCCCAGGAAAAGCTGGAGGCCGGACACGCCGGCGCAACCCAGATCTGGAAAAGCATGGGCATCTACCTGGGATATGGTCTGGCCCATTATGCCGAATTCTATGATATCAAGCACGTCCTGATCCTGGGCCGCTGCACCTCCGGCTGCGGCGGGGACCTGCTTCTTGACGGCGCAAACCGGGTGCTAAAAGCCGAGTTCCCGGAGCTGGTCTCCCGCATCCACGTGCAACTCCCCGACGAAAAGAGCCGCCGGGTGGGGCAGTCCATCGCCGCGGCCAGTCTACCGGCTATTCCAAAACCATAGGAGAAAAATATGGAATTCCATTTTCCTACTGCTGAAATCTTTGTCCCGGATGGTTTGTCGGTCGAACAAGCCCTGGAACGCACCACACACCTGACGATTGCCGCTCACCAGGACGACATCGAAATCATGGCGGCCGGTCCCATCCTCGAATGCTTCCAGCAAAAAGATCACTGGTTCACCGGCATCGTCATGACCGATGGACGAGGTTCGCCACGCGACGACTTGTATAAAGACTACAGCGATGAAGAAATGCGCTTGGTGCGCTTCAAGGAGCAGAAGAAAGCCGCCATCATTGGGGAATACGCTGCCCAAGTGCTGCTCGACTATCCCAGCAAAATCATCAAAGACGCCTCTCAGCCGGACCCGGTCACTGATCTGGCCGCCCTGCTCAAGGCTTCTCACCCACGCTTCGTCTACACCCACAATCCCGCCGACAAGCATGACACCCACGTAGCCGTCGCCCTGCGCGTCATCGCGGCCATCCGCAGTCTGCCGGAGGCCGAACGGCCCGAAAAACTGTACGGCTGCGAGGTCTGGCGTGACTTGGACTGGCTGGTGGATAGTGATAAAGTGCCATTCGACCTCACCAAACACGAGAATCTGCAAGCCGCCCTGTTGGGCGTGTTCGACTCGCAAATCTGTGGCGGCAAACGTTACGACCTGGCCAGCTTGGGGCGCCGGCGCGCCAACGCGACGTATTTTGAGTCACATGGCGTGGATCTGACGTTGGGGCTTTCCTACGGTATGGATCTGAGTCCGCTCATAGAAGATCCAGACAAAGACATAACCGCCTTCGTGCAAGTGTACATCCAACACTTTGCAGAAGACGTGAGCGACCGTCTGAAACGCCTCGGGTAATGGCATTTGGACGGCCAAAGCACCACCAAGATTCTTCGGAAATAAAGGCAAACATACGACCAAATGGCATTGTGTCTTACAACCAGAACTGACATGCACCCGGAGCAGCCAAAATAACCACCTGCTCCCTTCACACCATGTTATAATTTATACATGGTACTGGGTTAATATCCAAACCGAAATCCCGTTTTTTGCACGTCAAAATGCAACAACAATTTAGTGACTTATGGAGCAGTAAGCATGAGCGTGATTATAGCAATAGACATCGGCGGCACCCAATTACGAGTCTCCATCTACCCCAAAGATAGTACAGTCCCCATCAATGTTCAGCGTGCACCGACGCGCGGCATGGAAGACGGCGCCTTCGACCGGCTGACTGCCCTAATCGACTCCGTCTGGCCAAAAGAGCCAGTGGATGCCATCTCGGTTGCCGCACCCGGCCCACTCGAACCAAAAACTGGCATCATCTTCTCCACACCCAATATCAAAGAATGGGTGAATTTTCCGCTTGCCAAAAAATTGAACTCACGCTTCGGTGTGCCGGTCTATCTGAATAACGACGCCAAAATGGCAGCAGTAGGAGAATGGCGTTATGGCGCCGGGCTGGGACATCACGATGTCCTATACCTGACCATCAGCACCGGAATCGGCGGAGGTGTCATCCTGGACGACCGTCTCCTGCTCGGGCAGCGCGGCCTGGCATCCGAACTAGGGCACATCACCGTCCTTCAAGATGGTCCATTGTGTTCCTGTGGCCGGCGCGGGCATCTGGAAGCCGTGGCGTCCGGACCGGCGATCGCGAAATACGTCAGCGAGAAAATCGCCGAAGGTCGGCAATCAGTTCTCGGGTCCGAGGCGACGCTCACAGCTCTTGCGGTGGCCAAAGCCGCCCAACAGGGTGACGAGTTGTCAAAAGAAGCGTTTATCCGCGCCGGGACGTTTATTGGGCAGGCTACAGCCGATTTCCTGCACATTTTCAACCCATCCATCGTCATCTTCGGCGGTGGTGTATCCCGCAGCGGTGACCTGATTCTGGATCCAATCAAAGAATCCATGCGCCGCAACATTTTGGATCCAGCTTATCTGGACGGCCTGGAAATCGCGATCGCCGAACTAGGTGATAATGCCGGTCTACTCGGCTCTCTTGCACAGGCGCATGCCCGGCTTTCCAAACACTAGAACTCACACAGGAGAAACCCATGGAGCCGTTCAAATTACCAGGGCCAAAGGCCAGGGCACTGATCAAACGCGACGCGGCCGTCATCTCGCCATCCTACCCGAGGGGAATTCCCTTCGTCATGGATCATGGCAGAGGCAGCCAGGTCTGGGACGTGGACGGCAACCGCTTCCTGGATTTTGCGGCCGGCATCGCGGTCGTCTCCACCGGCCACAGCCACCCCAAAGTGGTCAAGGCCATTCAGGAACAGGCCGAGAAATTCATCCATATTTCTTCCGATTTCTACCACGAACAATGGATTGCCCTGGGGGAAAAACTGGACGAGATTGCTCCCTTCGAAGAAGCCGCCACTTCTTTCATGACCAACTCTGGCACCGAAGCTGTCGAGACTGCCATCAAATTGGCCCGCTATCACACCGGGCGCACGAATTTTATCGGTTTCACCGGCGCGTTCCACGGGCGGACCATGGGCGCGGTCACTTTTACCGCCAGCAAGCCGACTTATCACCGCGGTTTCTACCCGCTGATGAACGGCGTCGTCCATGCGCCCTATCCAAACCCCTACCGGCCCATCCTCGACCGTCAGACTGGTGAGGATTATGGGGAAACGGTCGTCCGCTACATCGAGGAAGAGATCCTCGGCCACATCCTTCCGCCAGATGAAGTGGCCGGCATCCTGGTTGAAACCATCCAAGGTGAGGGCGGATATATCGTCCCGCCCGCGGGGTTTTTCCCCGCTTTACGTACCTTGTGCGATAAACACGGCATTTTGCTCATCGCCGACGAGGTCCAGTCTGGTATGGGGCGCACCGGTAAATGGTGGGCCATCGAACACTTTGAGGTGGAACCCGACATCGTCACCATCGCAAAAGGCATTGCCTCCGGCATGCCGCTCGGCGCGTGCCTAGCCCGCAAATCCGTCATGACCTGGCCGCGCGGTTCGCATGGCAACACCTTCGGCGGCAACCCCATCTCCTGCGCGGCTGCCCTGGCGACGATTGACCTGATTGAAAACGAATATCTGGAAAATGCCAAAGTCGTAGGCCAATATACCAATGACGCCCTGCACGAGATCATGGCCCGTCATCCCCGCATTGGCGACGTACGCGGCCTCGGCTTGATGATCGGCGTCGAATTCGTCAAAGACCGCAAGAGCAAAGTCCCCGACGAAGAGTTTTGTAACAAAGTAGTGAATTTTGCTTTCGAACGCGGCTTGATCTTGTTGAGCTGCGGTAAATCCGTCATCCGCGTCGCTCCGCCTTTGAGCATTTCCAAGGCCGAGATTGACGAGGGCCTGACAATCTTTGAAGAAGCAGTGCTGTTGGCAGAAAAAGAAGTGAAGTAAGGATTCGCACTCCGAGGGGTGAAAGTATCTCAATGGGTTGCCCCCTTACGGGGACCTTCGGCAGGCGCACGCCTCCGCGCTGCGGGCGGCACAGGCTGAGACGGGGAAGGAATTGTCCCTACGGGATGCTGCGCAATCCGCGCTGACAATGGAAAGCGCGGCGTGGACACCATTGAAGACACCCGCGCGGGCATCGCTCCAGAGACCGAAGGTCACAATATCGTACCCACAGGGTAAGGGACGCAAAAGGAAAAAGATGCGCTTTCGTTTGAGAAGGTTTTTCCCGTAAAAGCAGAAGACTCGGCCTTCTTTAAAAGGTGTTACAGAGTACTGCGTAAATATCTGAACCAAAATCCCGTCATTGGTGAGTAATTCGATAAATGCAAGTTCAGAAATTTATGCCAGAAGCAGTAGAGGCGACTGATGGTAGAACGTGTTCTGGTGACAGGGGCGACTGGTTACGTGGGCGGCCGGCTCGTCCCGCGGCTGCTGGAGGCGGGTTATCAGGTGCGGGTCCTGGTGCGCGATCCAACCCACCTGCAGGGCCGCCCATGGGTGGAGCGGGTAGAAGTGTTCCAGGGGGATGTACTCCAGCCAGAGAGGCTGGTGGAAGCCCTCAGGGATGTTAAAGCTGCATATTATTTAATCCACAGCATGCGCGCCGGGGAAGATTTTCGCGAGCGCGACGTTCATGCAGCGCGTAATTTTGCCCAGGCGGTCAGGGGGGCGGTTTTAGAGCGGATCATTTACCTGGGCGGGCTGGGGGATCCCAATAAAAAACTCTCAGAACACCTGCGCTCCCGGCATGAAGTGGGTAAGATCCTAACCGAGTCAGGCATCCCTGTCCTGGAGTTCCGGTCGGCGGTCATCGTCGGTTCTGGCAGCGCATCGTTCGAGATGATGCGTTACGTGGTCGAAGGATTGCCAATCATTTTCTGCCCACCGTGGGTGACGACCAAGATCCAGCCCATCTCCATCCGCGATGTACTTGATTATTTGATTGCCGCCCTGAAGTTGTCCGATAAACAACTGAAAGCCCACCAGATTGTTGAAATTGGCGGCTCCGAGGTGCTGACCTACCACGATATGATGTATGGTTACGCCCACGCCCGCGGCCTGCGACGGTTGATGATCGTCCTGCCCTATCTCCCGATCCGTCTTTGTGCTAACTGGCTCCAGTGGATCACTCCCATCCCGGCCGGCGTTGCATATGTCCTTATCGAGAGCATCCGTAATGAAGTGATCATGCGGGATGATACGGCTCGCCGACTGTTCCCCGAGATCCAGCCACGGAATTATCAGGTTTCCCTGGAACGCGCCCTGAGGCGCATTTCTGCCGACCAGGTTGAGACGACCTGGTCGGATGCCCAGGTCACGTATACTGGGGATATCCACCCCGTGACGCTCACCACCTACGAGGGGCTACTGCTCGAACGCCGTCAGCGTCTCACATCTGCATCGCCAAATGCAATTTACCGGACATTCACGGGCTTGGGTGGAAAACGCGGCTGGCTGCATGCCAACTGGATCTGGATCGCGCGTGGCATCATTGACCGGCTGGTCAGAGGTCCCGGCTTCCGGCGTGGCCGCCGCCACCCCGTCGAACTGCGCGTCGGCGACGCCGTGGATTTCTGGCGGGTGGAGGCCATTGAGCCGGATCACCTGCTGCGTCTGCGGGCCGAAATGAAAGTGCCTGGCCTGGCCTGGCTGCAGTTCGATGTCACTCCCCACTCATCGGGCAAAAATCTGGTCACCCAGACTGCCTTCTTTGAACCCAAAGGTTTGCCGGGATTAATGTACTGGTATCTGCTCTATCCCATCCACGGCTGGATGTTCAGCATGTTGATCCGGCGGGTTGTCGAAAGAGCCGAGAAGACCATCGAATACCCCCTGAGATAATAGACGGAATGTCACATAAACACACCCGGGCAGTTTACCGGCTGCCCGGGTTTCGTTTAATGATGTTCGTGTTCTTCTGCCGCGTCTGCCTCGTCTTTGGTCCTGTGGATCGTCCCGTCCGGGTGATTCGGCGGGGAATAAAGGGTGTACAGCTTCAACTGCTTTTTCTTTGACGCATTGATCACATTATGGTAGGTGCCTGCCGGGACAATGACGGCATCGCCATCCTTGGCAAGATGTTCTTCCGTGCCATTGAAGACAAACTTGGCTTCGCCTTTTTCAATGCGGAAGAACTGGTCCACATTGGCGTGGACCTCGTTGCCGATTTCCTCGCCTGGCTGCAGGCACATAACGACAAGCTGGGCATATTTCCCGGTGAATAACACCTGTCGAAAATAATCGTTCTTTTCCGTCAGCTTTTCAATGGGTCCAACGTAACCGGTCATATCTTTTTACCTCCTTGTGAAATTGCCTTATCGGCGTGAGATAGATTACCTGTAATAGATTGTAGCACAAAGCAGGTGGCTATTGATCAACATACCGCATCAGGGGTCATGATATTGGCCCCGGTGATGACCGTCAGCAGGTTCTCATCCCGCGAGAGAAAGATCGGGCCGGAGGTAGCCGGGACCGGTTCCGAGGTCCAAGTGGCGCCGCCATCGGATGTATGGAAGGCTTTCACCTGGCCAAGAAGGACGTTGTGCACCGCCACTAGTTGTCACGGCCCGGAGTAGAGGGTAGGCGTGGAAGCAGGCGTTTCGGTCGGCAATGGGACGGTCGTGCTGGTGACGGTTGGCGAGCCGCCTCCTCAAGCGGTCAACAGACAGGCGAGAAAGAGAAGATGGATCAGGTGTCGCACGGGTTCCTCCGATTGGAATTATGAGTCCACTGCAAAAAGGTCTTTAAACACAACCCCCACAAAACTGGGGCAGGCGGACACAACGTACACAAAGGTTTGAAGATAAAGGCTTTTCCTTCGTGTCCCTTCGTGGCCTTTGTGTTTAGGTGGTTTTTGCAGTGCAGTCAATTATACAATCGAATGTGCGGCACTTTTTGATATTTGAGGGTTAAATATAGCGATAGCAGAGGCTCTCATGAATCTCGTCACCGGCGCAACCGGCAACATCGGCAACGTGCTCGTGCGTGAATTGCTCCGGTGACCGGCTGACGGTCCGGGAGATGGTGCAGACGGTCTGGGATGCGGCAGAAAGCTGGTATCCCAACCTCAAAATCCCACTCTGGCTGGCCTATTTCGTCGCCGACCTGATGCCGTTCTACACCGAATTGACCGGGGCGAAGCCGCTGTTTACCCGTTATTCGCTGGAGGCCGTCTGTAGCAACTCGCACATCAGCCACGCCAAGGCGAGCCGTGAACTCGGTTTCCACCCACGACCGGCACGCCAGGAAATCCTGGGTAGCGTGCGTTGGCTCCAGGCGCAGGCGGAAGGTGGACATCTCCCCGAAACAGGTGAACCCGTAGCCGAGGCGACCATTTAGCGGTCGCTTTTTTGATTGGTCACAACCAGCCTCTCACTCCAGTTCCACCCCGCCGATAAACTCCCGGATGACCGAGTTTTTCGGGACAAGCCTGTCGTCCGGGACGGGCGTGATCGCGGCGAGCAATTTGTGGATGCGGGCGGCCCGTTCATAGGCGTCCCGGCGGACCTCGTCCCCCCGGTATTTCTCTTCCCATTCGGTAAAGCGGTCGAACAACTTGGGCTTGTAAATGGGCAGTTCATACGGCATTCCGCTGTTGATGATATAGTCCGCCGCGCCGACGTAGGGGATGATGCTCTGCAACTCTCCTGAGCGGACGTAATGCCAGTGGGTGAGTGTCTCCTCGTAGTCGTAGGCGCGCTGGACCGCGTCGCGCAGCATCCGGCGCATCAGGCGGATATCCGCCCAATGCACGTATTCGCCATTGTCATCTTTCATCTGCAACAAGGGCTCGATGTAGAGGTCTACCTTGCTGTCGGCCACCCCTTCTGTCAGGGGCGGGTAAAGGCCGTACAGGCTGTCAATCAGAATGATGTCACCCTCTTGCAGCTTCAGCGGGGTCCGGTCGGGGGATTGTTTGCCGGTCTTGAAATCGTAATAGGGCAGGCGTACTTCTTCCCCGGCCAGGAGCTGGTGCAGATGCTGGTTGATCAAATCAATGTCCAGCGCGGCGGGAGTCTCGAAGTCGTAATCCCCGAACTCATCCTTGGGGTGCATTTCCAGGTCGAAATAATAATTATCGAGGTTGAGTTCGACAAAACGCAGGCCGCGCTGGCGCAGGCTGAGGGAGATTTTCGAGGTCGTGGTCGTCTTGCCGGAAGACGACGGCCCGGCGACCGTCACGATCTTGACCTCCAGCCTGCGTTCCTCGATCATCGTCGTCACCGCCTGGATGTCCCCGGCGTAAGCCGTCTCGGCTTCTTTTACGATTTCCGGGAACTGGCCGGTCTGGATGCGCGCATTCAGCTTCGCGACGGTATTGACCGCGTGGTCCACGCTCCAATCCAGCACGGACCAGATCTTCGCCCAGGGGATATACTCCGAGCGCTGGATGACGTGTTCCTGCGCTTTTTGCCTGCGCCGGTTGCGTTCCTGGCGGTAAAGGATGTAGGCTTTCGAGACTTTGGCATGGCCGTTTTCGATCAAGACCTTTTCGACGATGTCCTGGATCTCCTCGACGGTGGGATATTTTTTTGGCCTGTAACGGCTCTCCAGGATCTGGACCACCTGCCGGCTGAGATCTTCGGCCGTCTCCCGGTCCCGGCCGCCCACCGAGACCGCCGCGCGATAGATCGCATTGCTGATCCGCTCTTGCGAAAACGGGGCCGTCGCCCCGTTGCGTTTGATGACGTATTTTATTCTAGCCATAGCTACCGGTAACCTTTCCGCTGGAGATTCATTATATCCTTTTCCCCATATTGAATTTGAATCACGTATCGCCCATTGCTGGCACTTACAAAGTGCTGCGTAAATATCTGAACCAAAATCCCGTCATTTGTGAGTAATTCGATAAAAGCAAGTTCAGAGATTTATGCAAGAAGCAGTAGGTTGAGCCTGCGGGTCGAGCTTGTCGAAGAGTCAACCCTACGCGGGGGTGGGCTGCAATCGTGTTCCTGCCGCCTCATCATTTGTCGCGAGGATATCTCTCCCAATGCAAGACTTCTTCCAATGTTTTTTTATCTATTGTCGGCCATTGTACGGGCACTCCGATGGGCACCAGCGTCAACAATCTCTTTTCCTCCGGTATTCCCAGCAATTCCTTGAACTCCGCTTCTCTCGGCAAGGTATCGCCCTCCAACCAACATGAACCATAGCCCAGAGCCGTACTGGCAATCAACATATTCTCTACAGCCGCAGCCCCATCTTCCACCCACCAGCGCGAAGTTGGGTCCATCACCACGGCAATGATCGCGCCTGCTTTCTCCATCCAACTGGCTGCTACTTTGAGTTGCTCTATCATCCCTCGTTCCGTGACCACGATGAACTCCCAGGGCTGATAGTTGCTCCCGGTGGCGGCTAACCGCCCGGCATCTACGATCTTCTCGATGTCCTGGCGCGGGATCGACTCCCCGGTGTATTCGCGAACACTCCTTCTCTTCTTGATTGCTTCTAATGTTTCCATGTTTGTTAGACCTCCGATGATTGATCAATATTGCGGCTTGACGGTGAGGACCAGTCCCAGCGGCGGGACTGGCGAGACTCTTCTCATTATCGCGCCACTTCTGGCAAAATGCGCCGGTTTCGAGCGGCGGAGCCGCTGTCCACTGGAGCGGGGGTTAGGCGCACTCATGGAACGCAAGACTCGCCAACCAAACCAGATACTATTCCTTCTCATAATACAGATTGTTGGCAATCATAGCAAACTTGATTGTGCAAAGAAATCGTGCCTCCACACTTGCCACATTTATATCGGTTCTGGATGTTTGCTAAAAAGGCAGCGGTACCTTCTGATTTGATTTCTTCGAGATTATCGATTGGACTGTGCTTGTAGTTCAGCCTGTACCGCTGATCTAGGTGAAGCAGTCTTTCACAAGGATACTGCTCGCACTGGTAGCAAAACAGGACTTTGCCCTCCAACAAACTTGAACAATTCTTTTTCAAGTAAGCGCACTGCTTATTTCTAGGCCGACAACCCAGGCAATGAGAGACTTGATTTTTCTTTTTCGGGATATTCCTTGAATAGGCGAGATAACTTGCACAAATGCCGCAGAAAAGACCGCATGGAGCAATTAGCTCTATTTGTTTCTTGTCCATCATGTTTCCTTGCTCCGAAATTTCTCTTTGTGCGCTTAACGGAATGGCTCAACGGCAGCGGCGGGGTGGGCGAGACTCCTTCTCAATTATGCACCATTGCTGGCAAAATGCGCCTGCGCGCGAGCGGTCGCGAAGCACACCCGAAGGGTGCAGAGCCGCTGCCCGTCGCGAAGCATCCCTGAAAGGGGCTGGAGCCGGTGTTGGCTGGCTTTTGTGTTGAAAAGCGCCTTTTATGCCATCACCACTTCAACGCCATTTGTCCAAAGTTCATACTCGCTCAAATCAATTTCGTCGTTCCATGAAATACCATATCCACCCGCGTCTACTTTTACCGACTTGAAGAAAGCATCATTTTTGAGCAACTGGAAAATTTCCATGCTCGACAATTGAGCACAATCGTATACTTTTTCAATCCCGTTGACGAATTTGACAAGTAGTTTCTTGTGCTCCTGCACCTGTACCGATAGAATTGTGGGGGCGTTCATTTTCCTTACTCCAATCCTGGCAATTGCTTGAACTCATTATTTTGCCACATACACAATAATTAATTCTGATATTGTGCACCCCATTCTTTTACCAAACGCTGTGACCTTGCTGGCAAATCCCCTTCAATCATCTCCAATGTTTCGATAGAGAAAACACCATTGAAATCTCCGTATACAGCATGAAAGTGTGGAACGCCGTGTTCACTTTGGCTGAAATACATCTTGATGAGAATTCCATAGAAACGGGCGATAACTGGCATATGCTTCTCCTTTGCTTTTGATTAAAGTATAGCACACCCAATATCTTGTACATCAACCCGTTTTTGATTTTATGGATAAATGGTGCGAGGGGCCAGCCAACGGTTTGGCTTCGCGCAACATCCCAGAAGGGGACAGCGGCAGCGGCGGGTTTGCCAAGATTACGCTTTGATTCTATCATCACCGCTCAAAAATCGCGGCGGTATCGTTTGGAGAGGTGGGAGATGGTGAGTTTCATGGATTACTCCTTTGGTCTTGAAAAATTGAAACATTACACAACTGGGCGCGTCGCAGTTTATTACTGCTCCTTGAGCGAAGCGATGATCATCTCACTCACGCTCTTAAGTAATGACAATCAATCCAAGGATCACGCTGATGACGGCCAGCAAAGCTGGGAGACGCAAGCCTTTCCATGTCAAGTTGACTGTCTCCGTTCGTAACCAGGCAGGCAGCCTGGGATAGATCTTGCGGAACAGCGTGACATAGAGCACGGCGAGGAGCACCCCGACGATTGGCAAAAAAATGGCAACATTGTTTGCGCTATTGATGATCATCCCTCCTTCCAGGTATCGAGTGTCGGCAGGGGAACCAGGCACAAATAAATGAGCAACCAACATTCCAAAAATACTTTGGAGGAAAAAAACAGCCGGCACCACCAGGAGAGATTTTCGATCTCCCGGAGCCAACCCAAGAAGGGGGAATAACGAAAGGAGAAAGAAGATCCCTGCACAAACCAGCACAAAGCCCAGACCGAGAAACACAATTGCTGGCAGCCCTGTGATCCGCATAATATTGTATGTGTCACCGCTCAGGTCTAGCATCTGAAGACCTTGAATGATCGCGCCCCATGGAAAGAGCATGACGAAAGGAAGGTTGGAAGCAGAACGTCGCTTCCAGAACAGTAGGAAGATTACCAAGGAAACCAGAATGTTTGTTATGTACGCCAAAGCAAACGTCCAAACGCTGTTCATATCAGTAATAGGCCTGACAAACCCCGAAAAAGTGAAGGGGTGTACATAAAAACTCCAGACTGTTCCTCCATAGATCAGATTTGCCAGGGCATGGCCCCCCTCATGAAATATCGATGATAGGAAACCCATTGGAATCCATGAACAGAACAGTAGAAGGATGGAAAGAATAGCCGGCTTTCCCTCGGAAGGGCGCTTGCGGAAGGACAACCAGAACCCTGCCAGCAAACCCAAGCCAATGACTAGCCCAATGATCAGGGATGGTATGCTGTTCGGTGGATTTGCCGGACACGCAAAGTTGACGATCACGGGCTCACTCAAATTACCGGTTACATCACGAATTCGGGCTTCGATAGTGAGCGAAAATGGGTACAGCACCACAGGGCATGCCACAGGACTTGTGACCAATCCTTTGAGTTTTTGTTCGTCTGCGGAGGCCGTGATATCAACATCATCAAA
>Ga0315284_10000807_pt1 | contig 42939 bp, 45 predicted proteins | sample YL17G09_16_MG_FD_203696 | JGI IMG/M metagenome (GOLD analysis project Ga0315284, IMG submission 203696) | Sediment microbial communities from Yellowstone Lake, YNP, Wyoming, USA - YL17G09_16 | ecosystem: Environmental > Aquatic > Freshwater > Lake > Sediment | place: USA: Wyoming | collected...
CTTCTAACCTGACCTCCAGCAGCTGGATTCTTCGACTTGGAATTAGGGTCTTGTGGACCCTTTGAATTAGGGTTTTGTGGACCCTTTGAATGTAAGTGTTTTGATGCACTCATTTTGTAAAGTTTGTTTCCTCTGTGGGGACGCATCGAAGTAAAAAATAGAATTTAATTTAGCATCAATTTTTTTATAAAATATCTTTACTGTCCAGGTCAATATAATATTAACATACTATAAAAAGTTTTATAATTTTTTAAGAGATTTTACTCCAGTTTTGATAGAGGTAGTTTTACTGACCCCAGTCACATTTCGCACAGCGTCCAAGTTCTTGACCCCCGCAAAAAACGCCATGCTTGCAAAAGTCAGGGCATTCCGAGGATGCTGATGGAGCTGAGGAAGCTGAAGGAACCGCTGCTTCATCATCAGACTCAGCTTTAGTCGCCTCTTTGCTTACAGATGTTGAACACTTGGAAACAGAAATGCCACCAAGTTTCGCCATCGATGCTTGACAAGCAGCGTGATAGTGAGCATCCTTTCGGATTTTTTCTCCATCACCATACGTGAGTTCTTCGTGTACTCGTGGAACAAATGAACCAGAGCAACGCTTCTCCACCTCATCGATAGCACCCACAGCACTTCCAGCGCCATGGTAATTGCCTGACTTGTCGTACAAAGAATCATGACCAGAGGGTTGTTCACCTTCATATGCATAATCTGGACGATGCACAAAGGCTCCAAAACGACAAGGCCACACAATTGCTTTCACCCCAGTTGGATGTGATGGATCAAGTCTGTCAGCGTTCGTGTTTTGCTTCATGAAGTGTATTGTTCCATCATCACCAATCCAGAAGCCTGCCATGAAGACACCGATACTAGTTGAGCTTTGAGGACTTCGGATGCACATTCTTCCCTGTAGAACTCTGAGACGAGGACATTCTTCAAATGCCCACATATATCCGTTTGAAGGATGGAGACCCATGAACTGTTGAAAAGCTGAGGTGCCAATCGTGTCAGGCGAAATGCCATTTTGCACAATTGACTCAAACAAGTCCTTCCCTGGATAGGGTAAGACACGTTTCATCTCCTCAATACCAACTTGAACATGTTCCTCATTCGGTCTGTCAGCAAAGGGTTGAATCTCTGGCTGGGAGGTGTACCACTTCAAAAAGTCAATCAGAACGCCTCTAGCAACACACATACTGTTCCCTATAGCCAACAACCTACTAAACAATGACGACTTGTCATGTTGACGATGACCTTGAGACTGTTGTGTACTCAAAGGTGTAGGCGGTGGTGAAGGAGCTGGAGGCTGGAAGCTTCTTTTGAATTCTGCAAGCGCTTGCTCCACATGGGGTTGCTCAAACGGGCGCTTCGTTCCCTTTGGTTTGTTTGCAGTCGCGTAATCAGTGACAAATTTTTGGATCTGCTCACTAGGAACGCGAATGCCCATTAACTTTAGCCAAGCTAGAATAATGGAAAAAATCGCAGACACAAATGCTGGATGTGGTTGGTTTGAGCTTTGTGTGCCTCTACCACCACCTCCAGCAGCTGGATGCTTTGAAAAATTTGAGTTCATTTTTTAATCGATTGATAAATTATATTAAAAGATTTGACATGATTTTACCATCAATTTTTTTTAGAAAGCTTATCTTCGAACTTATATGATTCTAGGAAAAAATAAGTTTTAATTTATATCATATTTTCTGTTTGATTGTAATAATGAATCAAACAGAAAATTTATACAATATTTTAGAAATTAAAAAAGAAGCCACACAAAATGATATTCGAGTTGCCTACAAAAAGCTCGCATTACAATGGCATCCTGACAAAAATGAGGACAAAATGTTTGCTGAACAAAAATTCAAAAAAATCTGTGAAGCGTATTCCATTCTTTCTAATCCAGAGCAAAGGCGACTATATGATATATCAATCTCACCACCACCACCTCAGATACCACGACAAAAAAGAGCGCCTCCCCCACCAAAAGAAGAGCCCAAAGAAACCAAAAAAAACAGTGTTCAACAGCAAATTGTAAAAGTAACTTTAGAAGAATTATTCACGGGCTGTCTCAAAAAATTTAAAATTAAATCCAAAATTTTCATTAATATGAATGAAACCGCCATCAAAGAAAAAATACTGGAGTTCGACATAAAACAAGGTTGGAAAGATGGAACAAAAATAACTTTTGAACAAACAGGGGACCAATTACATCCAACAATCCCACAAAATGATGTTGAATTTATGATTGAAACATTACCACATCCAATTTTCCAGCGTAATGGCGATGATTTAACATATAAAGCCTGTATTTCACTGAAGCAAGCCTTATGTGGCGGGTATTTTGAATTGCAGCATTTAGACGGGATAAAAAGGAAGATTCCTCTGAAAGGAATTACTACACCTAATACAATTCGTACCATTCAAAATGAAGGAATGCCCATTTCGAAAAGTAAAAATAAAGAGAGAGGAAATTTTCATATTTTATTCGACGTCATATTCCCAGAAGATATCGAACAAGATGTAAAACAACAATTGGAAAAATTATTATAAAAATAAAAGTATACAATGGATAAAAAGCCAGAGAAAAAGCCAGAGAAAAAACCAGGGAAAAAGCCAGGGAAAAAACCAGAGAAAAAACCAGAGAAAAAGCCAGCACCTTTGCCACCCAAGAAAGGCGATAAAGTTGAAATAATTATTAAACCTTACAATAAAAAGATTACCAAAATTGGAATTGTAAAAGATGTTCTTACGAAAGCAAAAAAACACACACGAGGTCATAAAGTAAGACTAGAAGACGGAACCATTGGGCGGGTTGTTTCAATATAAATCATATAGAAGTGATTTTTCTGAGTATTCTACATTTTTTATCATTAACATTGAAAAAAAAATTAAAAAAACCATCAAAATATTTTGTATTCTTTCTGAATTATATGGAGCCAATTCTATTTCACTATTATCCCCCATTTTTCTGGGAATATCCATAATATTACCACTCTTTGTTATGTATAATTTTCTCTTATCAGCATATCTAGTCTCAATATCCGTATTCTCCGGATATAATGGTATAAATGGATATAATTGTTCTTTAACAACTTCAATATCATTATTCACATCATCTGTGGGCATAACAATAGAATAAGGGACAATATATCTTTTCTCATAATCAAGTCCAATAGTCATTATTTTGCACTTTAATTTACGGGCAACAAACCAAAAACCTGACCTCCAACGGTCCTTCCATCGACTTCCTTCTGGAAAAATTCCTAAAAATAAATTACGGCTATTCTTTATATTGTTTTTCTCAATAAATTCGACAATTTGGTCAGTTGTGCTTACAGAGCTAGTTTTTTTATCCCAATAAATTGGAATAAATCCAATATAACGTAAAATATATCCAAATGGACCCCAAAATAATTCATACTTTGCGGCACCCAATGTTGGGACTTTCTCACGAAAAATAAATAGAACAATTAAGAAACCATCCCAAATGGATGTATGACTGCTTACACATACCAAATTTTTGTGGTTTTCCATCATATTTTTAAGACTTATTGTTGGGCGAATAATATTTTTATATCTAGTAGAAAAATACATCCGATTATAAAAAACTTTCCAATCAAAAACATATAATAATAATTTACATATTACTGAAAGTCCATTTAATACGAAAAAATTAAAAATATGATGATACCAAGAGCAATTATGCCCCCATATTGTTGGATGATTCATTTTGTTATTTATATAAAAGTATACCCTTTAAATTCAATTTTTTTGCTGAAAAAATTGAATAAAAATATAATGAAATTAGATTAATATACAAAAACAATTCATCAATATGTGGCAAAGACGCATTCAAAAAGAAATTAAGGACCTTTCAGAAAATCCAGCTGAATTAGCGAATGAAGGAATCACATTGGTTCCCAATGAATCAAATATTCAACATTTTGATGGCTCCATTATTGGTCCTCTTGGAACTCCATATGCTGGATTGAAGTATGAACTTGAAATCAAAATTGGGAATGATTACCCAATGAAACCTCCACATGCTAGATTTGTAAATAGAAAAATATATCACCCAAATGTCAATACATCTGGTGATATTTGCCTTGATATTCTCAAAACTGAGTGGGCACCAACACTTTCCCTTGCGAAAGTAATGCTTAGTATTTGTTCTCTTCTGAATGAACCCAACCCAGCTAGCCCATTGAATTCCACGGCTGCCTACGAATGGGTCCACAACAAATTAAAATTCCAGGAAGAAGTCCACCGTTTATGGCGGAATCAATAGGATTTATCCTTATTCTTTATAACTATATAAAAATTCAAATACATGGCAAATAAAATCCATAAGAAGTATGGTAATAGCATCCAAAAAGCCACCTTCCTCTTTTTTACCCAACTAATCCACAATAAATACGCCGTAACTGAAATCATAGCAAAAATAATAATTAGCGAAATTTTTGGCTTCTGAAGCCCAAAAAATACAACACTCCACGCAAAATTGTATAGCATTTGCACCTCATATGGTGCAATATAAGATGCCAAATTAGGTAATAGGGCTTGTCCCATTAAGAAAAATACAGCAGATAATCCGAGTAATAAGTATAAAATACTCCAAACAATTGGGAAAACAATGGGTGGAGGAGTTAGGGGAGATTGCTTTAGTTTTGCATACCAGGTCCTATTTTTAGTATTCAGATTTCCAGAAAAAAGCCGGCTCGTAATCGCATTTCCAATGAATGGCTGTAAAATTAGGAATATGAAAAAAATAATTCTTCCAATCATTTCGTTTTATTTTATTAAATATTTTAATTTTTTAGAATATGAAAGAATACACTTTTAAATTATATGATAATTATTTACCAAATCCAAATGTAATCCAGAAAAATAATATTATTGTAAATTTCCATTATTGTAATTTATCTGAACTCTCTTGGCTCGACGATGATTTTAATGACAATATATTTTATTTACCGGATTGGATTATTTCATTCGATTCTAGCTATAATTCTATCTACGCATTTTATAAAGGAAGCTCCCATGACTATATTTTACCCAAACAGCTCCAAATTTTGAATTTTAGTTTCAATAAACTGGATTTTATCCCAGACCAAATCCCAGTATCACTTATTGCCCTGAATGTATCCAATAATACAATTAAATATATCCCTAAATTGCCCCAAAATATTCAAGTAGTGAATGCATCCTATAATACCATCAAATGGTTTGACCAAGAATTGCCGAATTTGCAAAAATTAAACCTGTCGCATAACCGTATCCATTTATTTAAATTTGACCGGTTGCGAGAAAATCTACAATTTTTGGATTTGAGTAGTAATCAACTAAAATCAATTGATGGTGGTGTATTCCCACATGGACTAAAAACCCTGAGATTACGTGATAATCGCATTGAAACTATCCCAGATTTGCCGGAAGGATTAGAGGAATTTGATATTAGTGATAATAAGTTAAAACTACTCCCCAATTATCCAAAAAGTCTGAAAGTATTGGATATTAGCTCAAACTACATGGAGGTTATCTCAGATGGTCTTATGAATTGCGTAGAATTGGATAAACTCAACTACGAAAAGAATGACATTATTGAAATCTCATTCGAATTATTAAAATGGATTGATGTTCAATTCCATAAAACTCACCAAGAAGAACAGCAAATAGAATCCAGTTTCCTCCAAAAATTATATAGCCAGAATTACGAGGAAGTGCAAACTGTCTATAAGGATTCCCAGAATGCCCACAATGTAAAAATTAGGAACGACATTGTGATTTCCATGGAGAATATATTAGGGGATAATGAGCCGGAGATATCATTTGAAGAAAGTTGCCAAGGTTTGCGCATTGGATTTAAATTAGAGGACACTTATGATATTCTTTTGAACTCTAATATTGGAGAAATTGGATTAAAAGGTCGGAAATATACATTGTCTGAATTCTTCCCATATTTATTCAATAGAATTATACGCCATGAATACAAAGATTCAATTGCTCAAATATTGGAAAGCGAGATTCAGAGGACAAAGAATGTCTGTTTTTCCGGGAAAATCGAAGCTTATGTTTGCGCATTCGCCAGTTTCTACGATGATGTCCAATATTCACCTTCTATGTCCGATATAATATTGGCAAAGATAGAATTAATAAAAAATAGACTGCATAAAGACAGAATTCCATCTGATTCATTGCACTATCAGGTGGAATTGCGTTTTTATTTAGAGCAGGAATTGGATGGCATGGAAGATAAGGAAATATGGTTATCACCCATAGATGACTGTATTGAGGATTTAGTGGAAACTTTGAAAAACCATTACGGCAAAGACATTTCAGAAATATTAAATATAATAAAAATGAAGAAGCCCATTAAAAACTATTTCATTGAGTTGCGGAAAAATAGGAATAATGTAGTATTATAAGCATTAATGTATAATAATTTATTAAGAAATGAAGTAAAAGAATCGAACAGATATTTTTTAGATGAAATCCTGCAAACAACGTATGCATATCGCAAACAGATGGATTTAAAAATTGAGAGGCAGTTACTTTCAAAGAGAGCAGAATTGGAGACACAGTTAAACAGTGTTTTTGGTCAAGTCATCTACAATTGGAAGATGAAATCGCGGAATTGCGCTTTGAAAGGGAAGAATTTTGCCAATCTTTTCTTTTTCAACAAACCGGAAGAGAGTGATTTATTTTTTATAAAGAATGAATTATACGAAAAAATCCAATTGGAGCCCCCATTCTTGCGTTTGGAGGCTTTCTTCAAAGATTTCGGTTTCGAATTCAAATTATTGCGTAAGAATGGTATTCTATTGGCACAAATAAGTTGGGAAAAGTATTTTGAAGATGAGAAAACAAGCATCATCCAAGATGAAGAAGAAATCTAATCTTTCAAAAATTCAATAAAAGTTCTCTCCATATTATCGCCAAATTTCTGTAGAATATTTGTGATGTCACAAGGTCGAAATTTATTGTCCTGGAGGCGGTCATAGTATTTTTCCCATTTTTCTTCAAATTGGGAAACAAGATTCTTCCCTGGGTAAAAATCATCGTGGGCTTTATACCAATTATGGATAATTTGATACATCACTTTTCTCGATGGTCGCCCGAATTTGATTCTCAAATCAATGCGCCCTGGTCTGAGGAAAGCATCATCGAGGGTTTCGGGGTGATTTGTCGTGAAAATGATGATGCGTCCAGGCTGGTTATTAATACCATCCATAATGTTCAGCACACTGGAAAGTGTGATATCACGATTTTTGGATGGGTCAGGCTTTGGAAAGACAACATGTGGAGCCGCTGTCATATCATCTTGGCTAGCAATGGCGCATAAAATCGCCTTTGCTTCCTCTGATTTGAAGCTCTCCATATTCTTTTGGAATTCACTATTCTTCTTTTGAGATTTCATAATAGATTCCTCGCTTTCTTTTTGAATCAATTTCCTAGATTTTGCTATATCTGTCATACAATCAAAATCTTCTGCAACCATGATGACTTTATCAATGCTCATATCCTTGTTGTCATAGCTGATGCAATGAATGCATCTCTCTAAGTCATCAATAGATTTCATACGGTCAAATTTGCATTCTTTAATATTTCTTTCTAATTCATTTGCAAGTGCGACAATAAATGATGTTTTGCCACAACCTGGTTCGCCTTCAAGCAGAATTCCGAGCTGATATGGCTTTCCAATCATTTCATATAATTTGCATTCTCTTATCCATTTCTTCAGGAAATGGACGACCTCTTCTTTTTCTTCGAAAAAGACGTGGTCAAGTGTACGCTTATTCATGAATTCAGTGACCTGCCATTTGAGACCCACTTCTGGGTCACTGCCATCAAACGTAAAAATGTATTTTTTACGATTGGATTTTTCGCGCTGTTCGCGCTCATATTCGTCCGTAATTTTCTCAATATATTGGAGTAATTCCTGGCAATTCATATTAAGAGACCATATTTCAATTTGGTATTCTTCTTTGTTAACACTCGTTTTCTTGTCACCACTTTCAATATTGTTATAGAAAGTATTGACTTCACAAAAAATTCCGGTGTCAATCTCAAAAGAGGACTTTTGGTCAACAATGAAATTAAATTCTTCCTCTTCTTTCTTTTCATAATAGCGGGTTGAATCGCGAACTTGGAGTTCTTTTATTTTTTTAATAAGTTTCTTGTTCTTCTCAGTCGACATGGATTTCAGAATTTTGTGGAGAATCGCTTTGAAACGTTGGCTGAAATCAAAGCGGATGTGTAAAAAGCGTAATTCACGGAAAATATGTCCGGTAATAAGAATGCGCTTGGGTTGTTTCCACCAGAGATAAATTTTTCTGGCAATGTTGAAATTAAAGCTCGGCATTCTCCATTCAGTCACAAATCCAATAAATTTTCCTGTAATAGCTGTGAGCATTGTAAGCATAATCATACGCATAACAGCATCAACATAGGCATTTCCTGTCTCAATTTGAGAAATAATATTCATTTTCAGGGAGTCTTTAAGTAAAGCCTCGAAATTAAAATTGTCCATTTTTTAGGTATTTGAGTAGATTAGATTTTATTGGTTTTTTAATCAATTTTTTTTGTCTTGTTATAATTATGCTGGGAACCATTATAAAATTATTCATTGATTTTGGGACATATTTTTTCTATCTCAGAACTTTTAAGCGAGAAAATCGATATTTGGCGGATTGTATTTTATATCATATAAAACAAGGTGGGAATGTATTCTGGAAATTGAGTCAGTGGATATGCTCACGAGTTGAATTCCAATATGACCTGTCAGATAATTATCTTATACAGGAATTAAGGAATTTCTACGAAAATTGCCCTGCACATGATTTCTCAATATCTCGGGAAATTATTGAAAGATTTTACGAAGATTCATTGGAGAATGTATTTGAATCAATAGATGAAACACCCATTGCAAGTGGAAGTATTGGGCAAGTTTATGAAGCAGTTTTAAAAAATGGGCAGAAAGTCGCGATTAAAATAAGGCATCCCTGTATCAAAGAAAATATTTTGCGATTATGTTGGTATATAAAATATATTCCGAGGTCTATTTTACAATTTGATATGGATGGATTAGAAGAATATTTACTCAACCAAACTGATTTTAAGAAAGAATATAAAAATCTCAAAAAATTTGGGGAAAAATTTAAAAATGCATCTTATATTCATTTTCCAACTCCGTTTGGTGCAGAAGAAGATATCATTATCATGGAATATATAGAAGGTGAGAATATAGATGATTTTTATGAGAAAGGAGAAAAAAATGAGCATTGGGAAGTCATGGTTAAATTTTGGTTATTTATTAGAGAATCTATTTTATTACGGAATTTCTGTCATGCAGATTTACACAAAGGAAATTGGAAGATTTCCAATGGGAAACTTATTATTTATGATTTAGGAATTATCATTGATAATCGTGAATATTTAGAAGAATACAAAAAAATATGGGAGGGTTTTGAATCAAGGCAGCCCAGTATATTAGCACCATTTTTCGTGAAAAATATTATGAATAATGAAAAATCGAGAGATGAAATAGAAGCGGAATTTATTGAATTTATGGATGAACGAATGGATATGGATGCTCTCTATTTTTCGGGGGATATCCGGTTGATTATGGATTTTGTCAATCAACGTGGATATATTCTGAAATTTCATATCATAAGCTTCTTAATTTCATTTTACTTGGCAATGAGTAATTTTAAGAATTTTGCATTCACAAAAACAAACAAATGCTATATTGAAGGACATTTAGATATATTAAATATTTTAAAAGACAAATGTGACAAATATAAAAATAATCCATTAAAACGAAGATTATTGGAGGATGAGGCAATATTTTTAGAAAAAAATAAAGAACGATTAAGAAAAATTTGGGAGAAAAAAGATAGATTAGTTGAGGAAATAGATATTGGTGATGAGTCCTCTGAAGAGGAGAATTCCAGTTCTGATTTTATAGATATATAAAAATGATTAGTGGAATAATATTTCAAAATATGGCGTGTATAGAATACTCTTTGGGAAAACACCATTTTTTGACGGATTGGAGAAAAATTTATGAAGGTAAAGAAGTATCCAAAAAATGTAGGATTGCATCAGAAGAATATTTTTATAAAAAAATAGAGGAAATCCTTCAATTACAAGTAAAAGCAATTCCAATTGAAATTATTATTTTTCCAAAAGTAAGTATTATTTTGCCAGTTTATCAAGGTGAAAAAACAATTAAATCAGCAATAAAATCAATTCTTAAGCAAACCTATCAAAATATTGAATTAATTATTGTAAATGATTGTTCGATTGATAAAACTGATGAAATTATTTCAAAAATAATAAAAAAATATAATCAAATCAAATACATTAAAAATGATAAAAATTATGGGGTCTATTTTTCCAGAAATATTGGCATAAAAGAGAGCACAGGAGATTTTATTACTATACAAGATGCAGATGATATTAGTGATAATCTACGAATTAAAAAATCAGTAGCTCATTTGATTCAAGGGAGATATGAATTTATTTTGGCAAATGGGCAATATATTCATGAATTAGGATGTAATATGTGCTCAATAAAAGTAACAATGGCTACATTTATGTGTGGGAAAGATTTTTTTACTAAATATGGAATGTATGATGAAAATACTAGACATAGTGGTGATTTAGAGTTATTAGATAGAGCATATTTTAAAAAATATAAAGAATATAAATTTGATAATTTTTGGTATTGGCTAAATTATACACCAGAAAATGAAAATTTTTACGGACATATTTATGATAATCTATATTATATTGGAATAGATGGAAATAGAATAACTACTCAAAATAATATTAAAAAAAGACTGAAGTATTTGAATAAACGTCGAAAATATTTTAAAAATATGTAGTATAATAGTATGATTTCTACAAATATTAATTTACAAGATGTAATCAAAAGAGATTTATATAATAAATTCAGTGATTTTGTTAAAGATATTAAAGAAAAAATAAATAATGATTTAACAGAAGAAGATAAAAAGAAATTATTAAAAAAAATTACATGTTTAATTTTATTATTTCAAATAGATAATTTATATAAAGGAATAACTGATGTAAGCGGGATAGAATCGTTATTGAATCTATTTGGTTTATCAAATAAAAATGCTAGTATTATCAGGAAATTAGGGTCAAAAAGTATAAATATTGCATCATTGGCTTTATTAATTTTTACTTTTTTGAAGGAAAAATAGCGGATTTTTTTATTTTCATTTCTATTTTATAATATATGAAAATTCACAAATTAAGTGATAAGGAGATTTCATCTCTAAAAGTTCCTATTGAGAAATATGAGGAAAACTTAAAATTTAGAGAATTCAAAGAAAAAGCATCTGAATTATTAGGAAATGGTAATACTAAATATTTAAAATACTTATTAATAATTTATGTTCTTATTGATTTATATAGAATATCAAAAAGTGAAGAAAAGAATGGTTTAATGAAACTTATGGAAAAATTTGGATTAAGTGATGATACAATAAAAAAAATTGATAAAGGATTGAAATATGGCTTACCAGTTAGTTATTTTTCAATGTTATTTATTAATAAAAAAGATAATGATTCATAATATAAATTATTATTTATTTTCTTTATAATATATTTGAATGGGATTAAATCTTCATATATATCAACATTACAATGTATTTCATTGTTTTTCATTTTATCAAATGATTCTTGAAAATTTTCAATGATTGGATTTAAATTATATTCTTTAATAATATCATTTTCTTTTAGAATTTCAATTTTATTATTTGAATTTATATCAATTTTAGTTGATTCAGATTCTTGGAATTTATCTTCATAAAATATTATCTTATTTTTGAATACTTTTGTTTTAATGGGAAAAATATTATTATTTATTTTTATAAAATACATAATTTATAAAACAAAAAAATACGGGATATTCTCCAAATAAAAAAAATATATATTATTATGTCTTCTTTACTTATTGAATTAGAGCCAAATGAAAAATTATACCTAGAATTAGTTGATTCTTTAGTAATACATAAATTTATAAAAGAAATTCAAAATCATATTATTGGACTTCATGTTTATATTCAAGAAACTTACTATTTTATGAATATTGAGGAAGAAAAATATAATAATTTTGGGGAAGTAGAATTTCCAAAAGGTAGTAAAATTATTATTGAAAATCGCTCAAGAAAATCTAAATTTATTATTAATGCAAATGTAATAATCAAAAATATTGAAACATTTGAAGAAAAAATAAATAAAGATGAGACTTTTAATGATATTAAAAATTGGAATGCAAAAGAAATAAAGTCAATTAATATTCCATGTGAATCAGAATCAATATTAATAAAAAATTTAGATAATGTTAAGATAAATCATTTTGAAAAATGTGATGATTTATTATTAAAAATTATAGAAGAATGTAGTTCTAATTCTACAACTGGTAATATAAGTTTCCGTTTTTTATTTATGGACGGGCGAGAATTTCTTAAATTATTTCATTATCAAATGTTTGTAATATTAAAGAAATTTATAGAAAAATTAGTTATTGGTCATAAAAATTTTAAGGATAATCATTATGGAATAGATATTATGGTTTTTGTTAATGATATGAATATAAAAGAATTAGGTTCAGCAATGATTCATAAATATGTAAAAAACAATGAAGATGAATTAATATTACCAACTAAAGCGATAATGAGGATAAATAAGAAATTTTTATCAATAGATAAAAAAGAAAAAATTAATATAAAACTTATACAAACATTATTCCATGAAATTATTCATTGTTTAGGATTTGGATATTGGGAATTATTCGGGAAAAATAAAAATATACTGGAAAATACAAAATTAATTAACGTATATAAACAAATTTTTAATAATTCTGAATTAAAAGAGATACCAATGACAACGGATAAATCACATTATTCATCTTATAATTTACCCGTTATAAAAAATGGAAAACTCTGGAGTATTTTACCAGCTTTGAAATACGAATTATTGAGTGAGAATGATACAGATATTAATGTTTTTAGTAAATTAACTGCAATTATACTTGAATTAATTGGTTATAAAATAAATTATTATTTATGCGATGAATATCCATTTACTCCAATGGCACAAAAATTAGAAATAGAATATAGTATACCAACTCCAAATCATTTTGCAAATAATTATGAAAAATACATTCTTCTTTTAAGATATGGAAATATAAAAGTATCTGGTATTGACTGTTATTCTATGAAAGAAAACACAGAATATATTATTGAAAATAACCATAATTATGAAATTTTTTGTGTTTCTAAACTAGATGCAGATGAAAAATATTTATTAGGAAAAAAAGAAGGTTTTGAATATTTTAATGATTATATAAAAATTGTTCCAAATAACATAACGCCAAATCTATTCTTTATTGTAAGTAGTATTACATTTGGTGGTATTCCTATTATAAAAATACCAAAAGATGATAAATTAAATTATTCTAATTGTTACAATAATAATTCATTAAAAAATAGTATTGAAGAATTTATCGAATGTTCCCTATAGCTCTCCATCTTCTATTACTTTCATAGGTCTGATTCCCATTATCAAATGAATTGCCAATATATGGAGTAGCAGTGGAAACTGGAATACCGCCATTATACATATATTGGGCGCATTCTGCAAAAAGAGGTCCATCGGAATTTCCCAATACACAACTTCCATAGCCATTGGCATCAATACACCACCCACAATTGTTACAACTTAGACATTGGTTCATCCCTTTTTTTCCAATACGGTTGCAATCCCTGCAGCCACTTTCTGAAAACTGCTCTGAAAAGAAACCCTCATGGATTTGCATAATACCCTTTGATAATAAAATGAAATATACAACGAGTAATACTACTATTATTAGAGAACTAACGATATATTTATACATTATTTTATTGAATATTTTAATTTATCGATAAAATTACTGACACCTTCATAGGTAAAAAACATAACTCCTTGTCCAGGCGCAACTCGAAGCATTCTTGCTAAACTTCCTCTCCAAAATCCACTGATTCCAGATTCTTTATAAATCCTTTTTATCATTGGGAGGATACGTTCTTTTTGTCCTTCTTGCATTTGAGTTTTAATGACATCGGCAGGCGTAGACACAATTACGGAGAAAATCCCCGCGAAAACGCCACCTTGAAGAGAGTGATATGGACTAAATTTATTATTTTTCTCCATAATATATTCTTTGTAATGCTGGTAGAAAAGAAAACGACTAGCTTGATTAAGAGATTGGCGCACAAGTGTTGGTGTATATCCTTGATAAAGTCCTGTTAGACCTTCTTGTTTAATTATATTCTTTGTTAATAATTTTGGGTTTTTTATCATTTTTGTTTTTATTGTTTCAGAAGGGACAGTTACAAGGGTTGATTCTACAAACCCGGCAAATAATCCGGAGAGAATAATATTAGAGTTTCCTTTGATATTTTTAGTTTGTAAATAATTTTTAGAGAAATCATATGCATAAAAACGTGAGATAATTTTGGGAATATTAAAAAAGAGGACAGGGGATAGCCCCCGATAGAATCCATAAAGACCACCTGTTTTATAAATGGTGGATGCAGTTTGTCGAATACTTTGTTGATTCCCCTGAAATTGCATTTGGGTTTTTAAATTTTCGAAAGGCCAGGTAATTATTGCTTCTGCTGTTCCAGCTAAACTACCTCCGATAATATTTTTCATCTTTTCATTTGACATTATTTTATATAGAAAAAATTGATTCAAAAATGGCTTAAAATTAAAATCCTTTATTATAAAAACGAATGACAAATATGGAATCTATCCAAAAACAAGGTGAATTAATTGGTTACAAATTATGTGAGCTCGATGATTCACACCCTAAAATTGGCAATGTTCCTGAATTAAGAGTTTCTTTAATGAATCATCAAAAGACATCTATTTATCATGCGGAAATGATTGAGCGAAATGAGGGTATCAGAATTGAATATAAGGAGCCTGAATATTCTGCTTTTTATAGTAGAGATGAAGATATTGATCTACACCGAAATATCTATTTTAATTTTGGAATTATTTCCTGCAAAGTTGGCTCAGGAAAATCATTTGTTGCATTAGCGATAATTATTCGTAATCCATTGCTTAATTTCAATCGCATGGTGAGCTCTCATTATAATAATAACTGTTTCTCTTTTAAGAAAGTTAATACGATAAATTATACAGTGTCTACGAATATTATTTTGGTGCCTCACAATTTATTTCATCAATGGCAGGAATATTTGACAAAAATGACAAGCTTGGACATTATTTATATTTCTTCAAAAGTAAATTTTGATAAATTTGCTTTATTGGCATCGAATATAGAAAAATTTGAGAATTTAACTAACAACAAAGTATATTTAATTTCCGCGAAACAGTGGAATAATTTTGCTGAGATTTGGATAAAAAATATTAAGAAAAAGGCGAGTCGAATTTTCGTAGATGAAGTACATTCTATTAATTTACCAAATTCCATTAGAATCAAAGCGAACTTCTTATGGTTTATTACATCTTCAGTGAATGATATTGGAAATCATCGGAATTATGGATTTATTCGAGATACAATTGATAATTATAATATATTAAATGTACAGTTACATAATTTTACAAAAATTAAGAACAAGGATGATTATATTGATTCAAGCTTAAAATTATTACCAACGCAAGAAAGAATTATTAAATGTAGGTCATCTATTATTCTCAATATTTTTGATGGAATTATAAATCAAGAAGTGAAAGATATGCTATTAGCAGAAGATATCCAGGGAGTTGTAAATTACCTAGGAATAACCTCGGTTAACAATCAAGATATTGTGAATGTAATTTGTTCAAATATGGAGAAAGAATTGGAAAATGCAAAATTAATGTATAGGGCGAAAGAACAGATGCATTATTTGAATGAACAGTCAAAAATGGATTCTTTGCAAAAGGCACAGGAAAAAATAATAGCAATTGAACGAAAAATTAGTGGTGTGAAACAGAGGATTATTGAATCAAATATTGACCCAATTATGTTTGTGGAAATTGAGAATCCAGTTATTACGGCTTGTTGCAATAATAAATTCGACTTGGAATCAATTACGAATTATTTTGACTTTCAGTTAAAACAAACTGGGCGAAGTATTGGCATAAATTGTCCATTATGCAGGAAACCACTTGACCTTAAAAAACTGTTATATATTGGAGAGTCTAAACAAAAGATAAAGGGAGAAGGAGAAGCAGTGGTGCCATCGTGGGTGTCAGAAGAACACACGAAGATGGAGAATTTAGAGAAAATATTATGCGATGAAATCTCCAAAGATAAGAGGACCCTTATTTTCTCGGAACACGAGGGAAATTTTGATTGCTATTCAAAGGCTTTTGCAAAATCTGGACGAAATAATCTTAGTGCAGTTAAAGGAAGCATTAGTCACATTACTAGTTTATTGGGTAAATTTAATAGTGGGGAAATTCCAAATTTATTTTTGAATGCTAAATATTGTGGGAGTGGTCTAAACTTAGAGAAGACTGATGTTGTAATCATTATGCATAAAATGTCTCAGGATAATATTAAGCAAGTAATTGGAAGAGCCCAGCGAATTGGGAGACAAGGACAATTAGAAGTATTCTTTCTTTATGCTGAAAATGAGTAATGAGCGAATGATTTATTTTATTTGTAAGTTAGTCACCATAAGTACAATTGATAAAATACATGCGACTAAGATACCAATTGTTGCCCATATAAAATTATCGGTAGATTTCAATATATAATAATACACTGCCATAATAAATATAAACATGATTCCTCCAATAATACTGTAATTGGAGAAATGCAATAATTTATGTGCTTTTTCTGCTCTTGTTATTTTAGAAAGATAGTATGCAACCATAATATAAAGAAAACCAAGTGGAATAGCTCCATAAATTAGACCACCAACTTTATATAATTTCATTTCTAATAGCACCATTACTAATCCAACCATTATTCCACTAAAAAATGCATTTTTAAGGAAAATTTTTAAATAATTCATACTAGTCTAATATTATATATAATGAAAATATTTATTTCTAATTCAATCCTTCAATTCAAAACAAGATTTATTCCAGTGGGGTGTGCTATTCTTCCAATGTCAAGATTTATTCCAATCGGAGTTAATTTAACAGTTGCAAATTTAAAATGGCTAAAACCTAGTGAAATTATTTGCGAAACTGATGAAATATTTGTAGCAATTTCACCATATTTTAAGGAAATTCCAGTGAAGATTATGAATTATTCGGATGGGATAGAATATTGTGGAAGTCAAATTAAAAATAAAATGAATTATGCAATTATATCTTCATATTTTGTTTTATTAATATATTCTTTGATATTGGATAATTTTGTTCTATCTTTTTTTTTGGCAATAATATATTTAACAGTTTTTATTGCAGTTATTCTATGTTTTTCAGATAGAGAAAAATGGGAAGCTGGGTCTAAACGAGTTGTGCATTCTTGAGTTCTACTATAAATGGCGGACAATTGGGACACTTATCAAATAGGGCTCTTTCTTACTAATATCAAATGTTTCCAACATTTTATAAAAACTTGTTTTATCTACATTTTTTAAATTGTCAAGTTGGAGAATACTTGCATCTGATTGTTCTAGAATAATCGCCAAAAAATATTTCTTTTGTTCTTTATTTTCAGAAATAGGAATGTCAAATTCGTGAATTTTACATTGAAATTGTGCACTTATTTTGGAATTGAAAAAAGTGAGACTTGTGTTTTTCATAATCATTTTATATATTGATTCTGGGAAATGACAACCATATATAATATATGAATCAAATTGTTTCATATGTATTAAAAGATTGGAATAAAAAAAAGATGATAAATAAACTACTTATCTGGCAGAAAGAGCATCAGCAGCAGAAGATTCAATTAAATCCAAATTATCCACGGGATAACCAATTTTATCAAAAATATCTATTGGATAAATGCGCCGGAATTTCTGGATTAGTTCTGGATTATTAAAATAGGTCTTCCATTTGTCCAAATCGATGGATTTATTTGTGATGTGCCCATTCTTTTGCAAATCTTTTTCATCTTTCTTGCGAATATTGTATTCAGCTGCAATTATAAGAGAAGTATGTATCATTTCTTTTGTGAATCCATAGTGTTTAAACATATTGGCTAGTGTCCCATTGTAGTTAGTCATGAGGTCTTCATACTTAAATTCCATAAAATTGGGCATTTCATAATCCCAATTATACATATCCATAATTGTATTTTTACTAGATTCAATGAATAGAGTATTCTTCATTTCAAAAATAAGCCCGTCTTTTTCACTTATGCCATTTAATATATCTTTATAAGTCATTTTATCTAATTTCTTTATTTTACGATTCGCCCATCCTTCTTTCGTCGTTTTATGATATTCATATGCGCTTACAATAATAGCACAAGGATTTCGAATCATGTGAGTTCCAACAATTGGACGATTTATTCTACTAAAATCAATATGGCTATGATGCTCCATCCATACATCAGTATCATCCTCTAATTTAGATTGAGGACAATATTGATATTTCAACCCGAAATGATTGCAAACATTACGGAGTATTTTCTCAATAACAACTGTTCCTGTTTTATGATGACAACCATGAATAATCAATTTCTTTTTAATAGGTGAGATTTCAATTGGTTCAAGTGATGTTTGTTTTGTGGATGTTAAATTTGATTCTGATTTTCCACCAGAAAAATAATAAACCATGAATATACTAAGGGTGTTTTTATTTTTTAAAACACATTCCGCATTAGTCTAAATAGTAAATTTCCCAGAATTTATGTTTTAGTTCAGAATTACTAAAATTTGTCTTCCATTTGTTATGATGCTCTATCCACACATCAGTATCATATCTTAATTTTTTGAAATCTTGAGCTCAAAATGATTGCAAACATCTAGAAGTATTTTTTATTAGATGTTGAATTTACTATTTTATAATATTTTATAGATTTAATTTTAGAAAATCTATTTACTAAATTAGTCCGCATCGGATTCAATATCTTCTCTAAATTTGACTCCAACGAAGCCTTTTCCTAAACGTTTATTGTCTGCACCATAAACATTATTCTTGAACTCAACAATTGTATTAGAAAAACATTTCTTCATGCGCTCGAGGAATTCACCTTGAGTGCTAAAAGGCATGCGCCCTGACCCACCCTGATAATCTCTGAAAAATTCCTTGAAATTATCCTGGAGTTCTTTTGGAGTGATTGTATCTTTCTTGTCACCAGTAATATTCAGTGAAATATCAATGAATTCTGAGAAAACATCATATTGTTGAACCAAATACTTTGAATGAGCATTGACAACTTCTGGAATTTTGATTTTCTCATCGTTCTGGACATAAATGCGGCATTTCTCCAGTAGTAAAATCATATATTGCTGTCTGTATTGGACGCAATCTTTGAGCTTCGTTTTCAAGTTGGGGTCCGCACGAAATTCATTGGCGCGCTTTGGTTCTCCATCAATAAATCGATTCGGAAAGTTGATGCCTTTGTATCTGCGGAGGAAACCTCCATCTTGAGCGTCTTCAATTTTCGGCATCTTATTGCAGAGCATGACCAATTTAAACATTGGCACATCACAAATTTCCGGTTCAGGGGCATGAGCCTTACGAACTTGGAACTTATCATTGCCAGTGATTTCTTTGATGTAATCCAGATTGAGAAATTTACCTTTAGGTGGCTCATTCACTTGAACATAGCGCTTTTTAAAAACGCTAATCATCTTGGAATTGTGACCTTCCTGAGAATTGGAAACATTGGTGAGATAGGCATTATCTAATGTTCCAGAGTAATCACCTAGTGCACTATCGTGCAAAGTAGTAATCACACCTTTTCCATTTCCACCCGACCCCTCCAAATTGACGAACAATTCATTCTTATTGCGCCCAATAAGAGTCGAACCCAGGAATATCCACATAAAATTGCGGACATCTGGATCTGGTAAAGACTTCTCAAAGAGGTCCTCAATTTCAGCGCGAATGTCTGATATAATTTGGTTCGTGTAATCATAACCAGTTGAATAACTGATTAAATCATCGGGATTCATTTGGCGGAATATTCCCGCCTTGAGGTCATAGACTCCATTGTTGAATCCAAGAAGATAAATATTCATGTCGAGTTTTTTGTAGAATTCTTCATCATAAAATAATTCCTTGGATTCATTAACTATCGACGTCTTGTAAGAGTGATTCTTCAGAAGCTTGATTGATGCACTAAGGCGTGTTTTCTCATCAATAAGCTTATCATTATCATCCACATCACCTTTTTTCAATAATTCCTTATTAATATTAATTTCATAATTCACCAAAATACTGCGAACTTCTCTGGACAAATCTTTCATAAAGGGAATATTGGATTCCAGCTGTCGCCAGAGCCCATTATTGCACATAAACCAGTGATCCCTAGAATAGACAAATTTGTGCTTGAGCACATAATGCGCCAATTCCGCGAATTCAGTATGAGTGTTGCGCATGGCTTTCTTCATAAGAGAGAAAAGGTCATCCTGTTTCTCATAAATACGCATGACTTCAAAGTATTTCTCTGGGTTGTCCTGGCGCGCCATCAATTGGAGGCTTCCAATGGTCACCTTCCTTTCAGAAGCATAATTTGCATAAGTTTGCGTCCATAATTTTTCACAGTGGCTTTCATTGTATTTGTCCGAAGACTCTGACCATGATTTCCAGAGATCCAAATTATCCTCGCTGTTGTTATATAGAATGGCTCCAATGAGGAACCATTTTTCATAATCATCGACACGAGATGGGTTCAAAAGTTGCAACAATTGCGCGAGATACTCTTTCGATTTTTTGGATTCTTCAGACTGGTCACTTACGACCAATTCCTTCAAATTCACTTTCTTTTCTGACCTAGTTTCTTTGGCAATCTTCTTTGTAGGATGTTCGTCAAGACGGTTCTGAATCGAGAGTAATTTGACGAGCAAATAGTTTTCCTCGGGTAATTCACACTCATCCAAATCTCCGTCAAATATATGCGTGAGCTTGTAAGATTGCGCTTTGAGTTCCTTGCGGGACCCATACATAATCCAATTATTCCTTTCAATAACAGACTCATCTATGATTTTATCAATAGAGTTTGTACATTGATTGAAAAAAAACTCATTTTCGGGGTCCTGGTATTTCTCAATAATTTGCTGGCGGACTTTTGCTTGTGATTCATAAGAGATGCTTAAAAAGGGAAACATAATATGTATCCCATCTTTTGATAATTTCTTCTTTGAATCAGCTTCTGGATGGTCTTTTTCAAGAACATAAGCACAAATTTCTTCTTCATTAAGTGTAGAATCCGTAATTTCATTGAATGCATTTTGATAATCTCTGACGAGATTTTTGATGTCTTCAAATGTGTATTTCCTTTCGGGGAATTCTTCGAAATCATAGCGTAAATCAATGTCAATACATGGCTTGCCGAATTTTTCCATATGTCGCTCTGATAAATAACAGGGCTTCTTTTTCGTGAGGACTTGATCAGCATAAGTTTTGTAGAATTTGTCATTACTTACCAATTTGTATTTTCCAACGCGTGTATATGGGCTGAGAGAGGTGTGGGTGAAATCCGCACCAGTAGTCTCATGCTCCAAAAGATGGTCTTTTAAAGCGTTACTCATTTGTTATTGTTTGTATATAAGAAGAAAGGATTACGATTTTATATTTCAATTTTTTTAGATAGGTATAATATGAAGGCAGTTTGTGTTTTAGATTCCCAAACTATGAAGAAAGGAGTTTCTGGTGTAGTATATTTGGAAGAGACGGCTGACAAAAAAACTCGCATTTACGGCAGCATTAAGGGACTTCGCCCTGGACTCCATGGTTTCCACATTCATGAAGCCGGAGATATGACAAAAGGCTGTGATTCGGCGTGTGCCCATTATAATCCATATGGTCATAATCATGGTGGGCTGACATCGAAAAAGAGACATGTGGGCGATTTAGGAAATGTAGAAGCTGGTAAAAATGGTGTTGCAATAATTGATTTTGTAGACCGGTTTGTGAAATTGCGGGGGAAATACTCAGTGATTGGACGGTCATTAGTTGTCCATGAAGATGAGGATGATTTAGGAAATGGAAATCATGAAGACAGTCACACTACTGGACATTCTGGAAAGAGGCTGGCGTGTGGGGTAATTGGTTATGCAAAAATATAAATAATAATATACATGACTAGAATGAGCTTTTACTATTTGGCATATTATATGCAAAAACAATTTTCAAAAAAAGCGCAGCCGAAGCCTTCAAAGCCGCCTGTGTCACCACCTTCTTCTGACAAAGACAAAGAAGATTATAAAGAGGAATTTGAGCCAAACCCGGACTATGGGAGGGATTTTTAGTAAGGTGACTTAAATTTGAATTGACTTGTCAATTTTTGATAAGTCTGATTATAAACCCAATCTCCCAATTCGGCACTTACTTCATTTGTTTGAAATGTATGAATGCCGCCGTAAACACGTGAAAGTCCCGCCATATTCGCTAGGTCTTGCAAAGTTTTATATTGCAAGATAGTCCTTTCTTTGGGTGTAACACCAGGCTCAATTGTGCTGCTTCCTTTATCAAAAATGAATTCTCCAATGCAAACTGCTTTATCATTGACGTTCAAGCACGGGCATAGTGCTGTAATATTCGGAATAGTAACAACCGTGAACCCATCGTATAAAGCCGGATTTTTGAACCACCAATTCAATAATTTGGCTGCGAACGTGGAAAATGTGGTGTGCCCACTGGCTACATCTGGGAATGGTGGTGTGACAAAATTAAAAGGTTGATAGGGCAGCCATTGTCTGCCTGGGATTTGACCAGGGTTAGCGACATCTAGAGGCGTCCAAGTTGTAAGGGTTTGATTGGCGTAATAATTTCTGATAAGATTAATTGGTCGCCCCTGCATATAAGTGGATTTATAATACCAAGCACTAATACATGCATCAAATAGACCTCCGGCGAGACTGAAATACATTTTCAAGTCATTCATCATAGTTTGCTTGTATTTCTGGGATAATTGCATAGCAATTATGATAAAGAAACCAGGGGGTGGCAGAGTTTTTTTAGAAGACCCTGCGAAAAATTCAGCGATTATTTTTTTATGGTCATCTAAATCTTTATAAACATCCAATAATAGGTTCATTTGAGTTTGTAAACCATTTTCCCAAGTCGTCGATATTTTTGAGGCGAGATTGATAATATTTTTGGTAGGGGTGACTGCGAAACCGGTGTTCTTGTAGAAATTTATTCCCAGAAAATTCTGTATTTTGAATGACAATGGATTGGTTGGAACAATGAGGGGCAAATTATTGGTGCCTTTGACGACTCCTGTTGGCACAATTAATTGCTCCCATTTGGGGTTTGGAGTTGGTGTGAAATTTGTGCCAGTGTAGTCCGCAGGGAGTCCAGTTGTGTTTTTAGTGGCAAACCCGGCGCGCTCTAATTCTAAAGTTTTGTCTGAAAGGTGCGATTGAGAATATTCTATGAGATTGTTAAGAAACTGTGCTGGGATAGGCATGAGCTTTACCCCATAATCTAATGCAGTGAGTTGTGTAGCATCTTGGTATAATTTGGCTAAAAATGCATTATGTCCAATATACAAATAGGTTCCTAATAAATCACAGCATGTTGCTTTTTGGGAAGCAGCTATACTAGCTTTAATTTCTTTGCGATTTTTAAGAGGGGTGACTCGGTCCAGACTTTGGACGCCATTTTTCTCAAAAAGAGTGCCGAAATTATAGAGCATTTGGAAATACGCGTAAGATAGAACAGAGAATTTTGTTGGGTTGTTGTCGGAGTGCTGGATAATTTCTTGAAAATAATTCCAGATGAAGTTTGAAATGATCATATGATTTATTATGAGAAAATTTATAGAATTTAAGCATAGAATATGTCTTTATAAGTTTTTGAATTATTCTCTATTGGTAGAAAACTTTACCATTAAACATGGCAGAATTTGTGTGGGATTGAATTGGTCTTCTGCAGGCTGGACAAGAGTTATTCTGGAATTTTCTGATGCAATCCATACAATAAAGTCCATGACTACAACCGAGTATAAAGTAATTACTCTTCTTTTCAAGGCAAATCGCACATGTTCGAGACGCTTCAATTCGAGATGCTTCAATTCGAGGATGCACGATCTTCTGAGCTGAAAGCATACGCAGATGAGCCGAAAACACAGATTTAGCCTCTTGAACCACAAAATCTGCTGATATCTCTTGATGAAAAAGCTTTTCTAGAAAAGCTGGTGACAAAGATTGTCTAACAACAAGACCTGCTGTAACTTTGTTAGTTGACAGCATTCTCTTGATATGTTTCGACAAAATTGATTCGGCTTCCAAAAAGTGGCTGAATTTTGAGGGTATGTTCTCCGGTCCAAGCTCTTTAAGCTTTGACCAAAGCCGCTTTTTCGCTTCAAGTAATGCAATTTTGGCTTGGCTTTCTGTCTGAACTTGCGCTATTAGCTTTGTTTGATGTGAATGAATGGCTTGTTTTTGCACAGAAACCATATTTTCTCTCAAAGAAAGATGCCTAGTCAAAGCAGTCATTTGGTCAAAAAATGTTTTTGTCCTGTTTTCAAATTGTTCGATTAGAGTGAAAAACTCCGGCTCAATTACAGCCAGGTCTTTTCCAAAAAGCGTAGACGCCACTCTGTTTGCCTCCAATAAATTTCTGAGGGCTGTTGAGTGATTGTCTGCTTGATGGAACTCTGACTGAATGTTAGCCAGTTCCTTCTGAAGTTCTTCAACTTCAGCATATAGTTCATTGAAGCTAGCAACACTCAATCTAAGCAAGTCTTCCAACCTTTCAATTTCGGAGTCAACTCTCTGCAATTGCGATCTGAGAGATTCAATATTTTCAGGTAATGGTCTCAGCTGAAGATATTTGAAGAAATCAAGCACCTCTTGTGGAACTGGGAAGTCCCAAGTTACTTTTTGTCCGAATAATGGCAAGCATGCTTGTGAACCACATTTACAATTTTGTGAAAATGCAATGCAGAAACCAATCGAAAATTCAATAGCAGGATCATATTCTTTCGCTAGCTTCAAAATTTCGAAGAGTTTTTTCTGATGAACGGAATCAGGATTCCTAGCGACTGTAATTTTAGTACCATTTGGGAGGGTAATTATTGTACCATCGAATCGTCCAATATATTCCGCAACTGCGTCTCTAAAATTTGAATTCATTTTAAGTTATATTTAATAAATTAAAAATAAAACCCATCAATTTTTTTAGAACATTATGTTAAAATGATTAGAAAAATTTAGTAAAAGTATTTGTCATAAATCATATAAAGAGATGGTTTATATTTTTTAAGAATCATTTTCAAAATTGGGTATCTGGTCAGAAAGAGTCAGCAATGAAAGATATTATGATAAAGAAATTATAAATTTATTGGAAAGTAAGTTAAGATAAGATATCTCTCTATTCACCTTTCATTGCTTTGACTAATCAGATAGAACAGCAAAGGTAGAATAGAACAGCAAAGGTAGAATTAAAGAGGAAATAGCGAAGGACCATTCCTCACCTAAACTCCCTTTCATAAAGATCCTGTTTGCCACAAGCTGAAAACTTACTTGTACCACAACCAACGCGAAAAAATAGACCAGGATATCGAGTATGTTTTTTGCAATGAACTCGTCGTTTTTTGGTCTGACGATGAACATTAGTCCGAAGCCCACCAACCACACGAAGTATATTCTTATCCAGATATTTTCATTCTGGAAAAAGATGTACACAAGCGCATTGTAAAACAATGCTGGAGCAACTGCATAGAATATGCAACTACGCTTTTCATCTTCCTCATTTCCTCCTCCATCTTCTCGGAGCGTCATAATCGCGAGGCGATTTAAAATGTTCGCCAACACGATAGTAAGCACAAGCGGCTGAATTGCCACTTGATTTTTCACGATTTCAATGTTCCCGGTGATCACACCGGTGACGTAAAGCATTGCAAATTGCATGATCAAAAACTTTGTCCAAATAAGCATCTTTTCAAAATTCTCTTTAGTTGATATCAATATTACATAAAATTTTGATTAATTTAACCATCAATTTTTTATAAATAATATTTATTTATATTTTTCTTATTTTAACACGCCTACTTAACGACTAAAAAAATATACAAAAATATAAAAATTTGGTTATAATTTGTTGTGGAACAGGTATGAAGCCTTAAAAACTGCGACAAAATAATTCTGGTCTTTTTCATATCACATATAGTTTCCAGGTTGAAATTGAACGAATTATATATATTTTATAAAATTTAAAAAATTGATGGTAATTTTTTAAAAAAAAAAAGATATATTGAAAAAGTTAGTTAGAAAAAAAAACAATGTCAAGATTTCCAAGACTTACGAAAAAAGAACAACAAGAACAGGCTAAAACCCGTGTAGAAGATAGGGAGAAACCTTTTGATGTCAAAGAGTGCCATTCTGCTGTAGATCTGGCTACAATTGTGACCCTCTTTTTAACCTATTTTGGAATAATACGAGGCCGTGGAAGATGGTATAGTTTTTCCAAAGAAGAACATCTCCAACCCATTTGGAGGTATTACGCCAAAAGTGAGTACCCACCTTTGGAACAGATGATTCCATTTGCAAACCTCCAACTTGAGAAGCTCAAGTTGGAGCATCGACAAAGAATCCAAGCTACGGCTGAATATGAAGCACGGATTTCTCAGAGAGACAAAGAAAATGCTGCTGCTGAAGCAAAAGCAGCTGCTGAAAGAAAGGAAGCAAAAGTAGCTGCTGTAGCAAAAGCAGCTGCTGTAGCAAAAGCAGCTGCTGAAGCAAAAGCAGCTGCTGAAGTAAAAGCAGCGAATTCTGATTTAATCCAAATTGCAGAGGATCTACTCCGTCAAGCAGAGAATCTACTCCGTCAAATAAGAGAAGAAAATCAAAAATAGTTCATTTGTATGAACTTTTATAAAATTTAGAGCGTTGCGTATTTTTACACCCTTGAAGATTTAAAATGAGACAAATAAATGTCAAAAAAATAAAAACTTCAAGGTTTACTTGTTGCAGAGCGTGTAAATTATGAGTTTGTTGTATCGTCAAATACAACTGATGAGTTTTAATGTGTATCTTTTATTATTCCTACTTAAAAACCCTAAGATACGGGTAAACTTGTTTCGGGTTTCTCTGCGTTTTTCTTTTCTTAGATAATTTTGCAATCCGAACAAACCAAGAACTTATCCGCCACGAGATGCGCTATTGGATGAATTTTTGCCTGACATTTTTTTAGCTAATTATATATAAAATAAACCCATCAAATTTTTTCATGTTTCAAAGAATCCAATATTATAATAATAATGAATATTTAATTCCAAATTTATATAGTATTATTATGAAAATTTTTTGGCTATAATATATTCCTATATATATAGTTTACCTAGTTTGGCAGAGCGCGTAAGTTCTTTCAAAACGTTACGAAATACTGCTTTTGCTTCAGCAGCAGCCTTTGCTTCAGCAGCAGCCTTCGCTTCAGCAGCAGCCTTCGCTTCAGCAGAAGCCTTTGCTTCAGCAGCAGCATTTGCTTCAGCAGCAGCCTTCGCTTCAGCAGCAGCTTTTTCTTCAGCAGCAGCTTTTGCTTCAGCAGCAGCCTCTGCTTTAGCAGCAGCCTTTGCTTTCGCAGCAGTAACTCTTTCATCTGCAATAGACTTTAGTTCAGCAATGTTTGCTTCTTTGAGTAAATCATCGATACGGTCGTCTGGGAAAAATAAAATTTTTCCCTTCCTTGCTTTTGTGATGATATAATTCATCACAAAAAAAGATGGTAAGCCATGCACAAAGATAGGCACGCCAGTACTCCTTGTATTCCTCCCTTGATTGCAGCTTAACCCAAGGATTCCTCGGAATGAACTATTGTATTCTTTATCACTTGTGTGCGGCATTCTGTTTGAATTAGTATTTGCTTACCAATCATTATAAATACATTGATAAAAATACCCATCAATTTTTTTAGATGTAAAATTCTCCTATATCTAAAAAATTGTTTCCCATATATAGAATTTGAATTATATATTCTCCAGTGGTTGTGCAAGACCTTTGTCAAATTTTGAGGGTAAGTGGACACAGATATGTAAGAAGTACTTCAGCTTTTGCTTCATGTTTTTCCTTGTTAAAACTATTCACTCTGCCCATGAAAACACATATTCCTTCGCTTGTTCAGCAAAAAGTTTGATTGTTTCATACCAACTTGGAGCAGGAACAATGGCAGGGGAAGGGGAAGGGGCAGGCACTAAAAAACGATGCCCATAATAAAAGGATATCCTCTTTTTCTCTCGTTCCTCCCCAGAATGATTGTAAATCCTGGACTCATAAGACACATCAAAACTAATAAATCGCCCATTTATGTAAAAGAGCGTACTTTTCGTAAACCCGTACTTTTTGTCAAACATGGCTGAGATTTGATCTTCTGAATAGCGTTTTCGCATCTCAGTGTGATCGTCTTCTATGAAAGCATTGGTGGTAATTTCATCAACTAAATCCAATGGGATCTTATTCCCATATTTTTTAGATGCTGAGATCACCGCACGCATTACAGACTCAGGTGGATAAATTCCGAACACACTATCCCCATAAGAATTGTATGTGACTCCCCCAAAATGTTGGAGGCTGCATACATCCCGAAAATCTTGTAATACTCCCGTCCTTTTTCTCCTTTCTCGTTTTCCACTTTTCATTTTTCAGAAAGTCTTATCTACTTATATTGACTAATTTAAAAAAATTTGCATCAATTTTTTTAATTTAACTTAAATAATTTTGCACCCATCATTTTTTTTCAGCTTAAAAGAATTCTACATTCTATCCACAATGAACAATGAGTTTCCCATATGCAGAAATCGAATTAAATATTCTCAAGCGTTGGAAAGAAAATAGAATTTTTGAGAAACAATTGGAACGGAATAAAAATAATAAACGCTTTACCTACTTTGATGGACCACCTTTTGCAACGGGGCTTCCTCATTATGGGCATATTGTTGCATCTATTTTGAAAGATATTATTCCCCGTTATAAGTCGATGATGGGATTTTACGTCCCCAGAAGATGGTGTTGGGATGTCCATGGATTGCCAATTGAATTTGAAATTGAGAAGAAATTGGGGATTAAAACCAAAGAAGATATTATGAAATTAGGAATTTATAAATACAACGAAGAATGCCGGTCAATTGTTATGATGTATTCAGACCAATGGAAGAAAACAATTGAACGAATTGGAAGATGGGTTGATATGGATAAAAATGTGAAAACAATGGATTTATTTTATATGAATACTGTTTGGTGGATTTTTCATAATATGTGGTCGAATGGATTAGTATATGAGGGTGTGAAAGTTATGCCATATTCTACAGGATGTGCGACCCCTTTATCCAATTTTGAGAGTAAATCAAATTATCGGAAAATAAGTGACCCAAGTATTGTGGTAAAATTCAGGCTTATTAGCAAGGAAAATGAAAAAACTTTTTTCCTAATTTGGACGACGACTCCATGGACACTTCCATCTAATTTGGCACTATGTGTTCATCCCCAATTGAACTACGCGAAAGTCGAGAAAGACAGTGAATATTATTACCTATTGGAAAGCCAATTGGAAAAGTATGGATTCGATAAGGCGAATATTATTGAAAAAATGGCTGGGAATGCACTGATTGGACTAGCATATGTGCCATTGTATCCTTTTTTTCAGGAAAAATATGTTGGAGTTGCTTATAAAGTTGTTGGAGACCGATATATTAAAGAAGATAATGGAACTGGAATTGTGCATCAAGCGCCTGCATTTGGCGAAGATGATTACCGTGTTTGTCTAGAAAAAGGAATTATTAATAAATTAGAGGAACCACCATGCCCTTTTGATGCAAATGGGCATTTCACGGCGGAGGTTGATTTTGTAAAAGGTTTATTTTTCAAAGATGCGGACAAAGTTATCATCAAAAATTTAAAAGAGAGAGGACATTTGTGGGATTTGAAGTATGAGACACATGATTATCCATTTTGTTGGCGTTCCAATCAGCCCTTAATGTACCGTATCGTGCCCTGCACTTTTATCAATGTGGAAAAAATAAAAGAAAGGATTATTCGAAATAATCGTGAAGAAACAAATTGGGTTCCAGAACATATTAAAATGGGGCGGTTCGGGAATTGGCTAGAAGAGGCGAAAGATTGGTGTGTCTCTAGGAATCGTTATTGGGGAACTCCAATTCCTATTTGGAAATCGGCAGATGGAGATACAATTTGCGTGCATAGTTATAGGTCATTAGAGGAACTAGCAGGGCTTCCATTAGGAAGCATCAAAGACATCCACCGCCATCATATTGACCAAATTGTAATTCATCAGAATGGAAAAGAATATCGTAGGATTGAAGAGGTTTTTGATTGCTGGTTTGAATCAGGGAGCCTTCCATTTGCTTCACAGAATTACCCTTATGCTACCATGCAGAGTTTCAATTATCCTGCAGATTTTATTGCTGAAGGTATAGATCAGACCAGGGGATGGTTTTATACATTATTGGTGATTGGGACGGCTATTTTTGATAAATCACCTTTTAAAAATGTTATTGTAAATGGACTTGTTCTGGCAGAAGATGGTGAAAAGATGAGTAAATCGAAGAAAAATTATCCGGACCCTAATGAAATATTGGAAAAATATGGGGCGGATGCATTGCGACTTTATTTGATTGGCACTCCGATTGTGAAAGGCGAAGCGATTAAATTTAAGGAGTCCGGGGTCACTGAAATAATTAAAACTATCCATCAATTTTCATTTAACACTTTAACTTTTATACAGCAAATGATTCCATTATATGAACAAAAATATGGAAAGCGATTTCATTATTATGATTTTCGTACAAATATTGTGATGTTGAATCTGATGGACATTATGATGCTCAATTATTTACAAGAGTTTGTGACAAGTATACACAAAGAAATGGATGAATATTATTTGGGAAATATTGTAAGTTGGATTGAGAAATTTATTGGGCAATTGAGCAGGACATATTTGAACTTAAACAAAAGTAGACTTAAAAGTCAGCTTACCGAGAAAGATGCACAGGATTCATTAAACACCGTCTATTATTGTTTGAAGAATTTTGCCCTGATGATTGCCCCATTTGCCCCATTTATGGCTGACCATATTTATTTGGGATTGGAGCCTTCTAAAACAGCGAGTGTTCATTTGCAGAAATTACCAGTTAATATTTGGAATAATTATGACCAGAAATTAGTGGGTCAAGATGGAATAAATTTGATTGAGAAAATCATTGATGCGAGGGGTGAAATAAGGTCTTCTGTTTTAAAATCAGCTAAAAAGCCGGTTTTAAAGCAGACGATTTATTTAGAAAATCTGGGATTGGTGAGTTTTTTGAAAAATATTCGTGAAACATTGGAGAAAGAATGTAATATTGAGGAATTAGTGATTTGCAAAGATTATAGATCATTTGTGAGAAAAGGGGTTCAAATAAATCAAGCGAATATTGGAAAAAAATACAAGAAAGATGCGAAGGTTATAATACAAAGTGTTAAAGAATTGGGTGATGATGTTGAGAAAATATTGGAGATAGTTGGTGAAGATGATATTGCAGTGGTGGATGTGTTAGACAAGACGAAAATAGGTGGGAATTTGTATTCACAATTTTATCCTGGTGATGGGCTCCTTATTGTAAGCGATTTGACCTGGAATGAAGAATTGGAGAAGAAATATCAGATCCGGTTGGTTTGTCGGTCAATTATGAATGCTCGTAAAGAAATGGGTTTGGTGCCGACGGATGTGGCAATATTAGGATACAAGAATTTATTGGGAGAGGAAGGAGCAGGTGGTCGATTGCTTGAAGAAAATTTGGAGAGATTTAAGCAACAAATTGATATGGGTATAGTAGATGAATGGGAGGGAATGATAGAATATACTAAAAAATTTGAGTTTGATTACAAAGACGCAAATATGCATTATAATTTTTGTATTTTTAGGTAAGCAAAAGATGCTTACTTCAAGGTGACAAGGGAAGAATGTGCAGCCCAAGTGCCTTTTTTGCAAGGGACAAGCATCACATTTTCTTCTGGGTTTGTGAAGTATTCACGAGGAAGGTCCAGAGCACATTGTGACGAAATCTTCAGTTTTTTTGCTACTTGAAACTCCAGACACATCAACTCAGGTTCAGTTAGTTTGCTAGCCCTTTGAAGATCACTTGCCATTGGTAAACCGATGAACTCATCATTGTATCTTTTCAAGAATACGGCAAATGAAAACTGTTGAGTTTGGGACAAAATTGGTATGTTATCACTGAATTTCCCTTGTTCTCCACATGCCAAAAAACGGATAAGAAGACGGTTCAAATCATAAGTGCGTGCCAAGCTAATCACAAATTTCTCACAAAGCAAAAAAAACACAATCATGCTTTCCACTTCGTGAAAAGAAGGATAGTTGAATGAGTCAACTATCCTTCTTGGTAGTGCCAACGGAAATCGCAAAGCAGGTGAACATTTTCTTCTCATTTCAAGACTTTCGCGCTTGAATTCCTCCATCTTTTCAAATTCGGAATCATAGAAATCTTTCTCCATCGCTGTGGGAAACCTTGGAACAAAGTGGAAAAAAGATATGATACGTTCTTCATCTGTGCCACGGATGACACAACGGAAGAAGGGTTGATTTCGTTGAGAATCAAAGCAGAAAGTCTCATCGTCAAAGCCTACAAATCTAGCAATCACCAAATTTTGCGTTGTTGGTTCGATGATGAGAATGTTGCGCTGTTTGCCAGGCTTGCCTGGCAAAACAATGTTATTCAATGGAATCTCAGTAGATTTTCCATTGATGTAGAATTGGAAACGGCGTTCCCTTAACATCTCTTCATTGATCATCGCCCAATAGAAACTACCATCATGAAGCACCACAAAAAAAAACACTCTACGCTTTAGCGCATTTAGTAAAAAATTCAAAGTGTCTTGCATTTGAATTTTACTGATATACAACTAAAATAAAAAAAATTATCTTAAATTTACCATCAATTTTTATAATGCATATTATTAAATTGAGAGAATTGTATAAATGGGTTACTTGTAATCTTGTTTATACTTATTCATATTTTATGTTTTCAAATTTATAATTAACTTTATTGCACTTAATTGTGCTTAGTCGTAAATACCGAAATCAAGTAAGGCTGGTGGTGGAGTGCTTGGTGATTCGTCCAGCTTGGTTCTCCATTCTAAGTTCAAGAAGAAAGAAGGATTGAAGATTTCTGCAGGATCAATTCTGCCAAAGCTACTGATTGGGCTGCGAGGGCTGCTAAAGCTGGCTGGAGCACGGTGCATCTCACCGCGAACATCTGGCACTTGAATCGCGACAGGTTGAGCCACCGAAATTTGCGGTTTTGAAAGGTCAATAGTCTGTCCAGCAAAGACCGAATCATACGTAATGTAAGACTGATCCAAGTACGTTTCAAAAGTGACATCTTCATAAAATGGAAACATTGCCAGAAACTCCTGCCATGCATTTCCAGTAAGAGTCTCATACTCTTCCTTGAATTTGGCAAGGAGCTCCTCATCAAATGGAACCTTGTCAAAAAAGTCCTTCCACGTCTGTTCTTGCACTCGGCTAGATCCATGATTGGTGATGAAATCCTGAAAGTATTTGAGGACAGAAAATGGCAAAGACATTCCGACCTTCTTACGAAAGTCAATGTACATCTCACATAACCGTGCAGCCAACTTCCAGTTAGATTTTTCTTGAGGATTTAGCCTCATCCTCCGCATCATTTTGATGAGATTATCGAGATTCAATCCAAATAAATGGATTCCTTGTAGAAACTTGTAGGTTATTACACCATTTGACTTAGTCGCAAACATTGTGTTGTAAAAGTGTTGTAAAAATTGTTTTAGCGGCGGGGGGAGTTTGTTAATATAAATAAAAACATTGTAATTTTACCATCAATTTTTAATTTTGCAAAGGAAAATTAAAAATTTTAGCCATCATTTATATAAATGATGGACATTTTTATACAAATGTTGGTGTTTTAATTTCGTTTTACGAAATTAAAAACATACCCTACTTTTGTTTACACAAAAGTAGGTCCATGAAACCAGAAAACCAGTGAATTTCTTTTACCTTTTGTGATTTGTGTGACCCTGTGTGTTAAATATGATGGAAAAAATATTACGGTCCCTTTATCTTTTGGTGCCTCCAATACGCTTCGATTAATCATAAATTCGAGTGTTCCACCCTCATATTCGACAGGGTCCGACAATTGAACAGTCATAGATAATTTTCGGGTGCTGCTATTATTCCCTCCAAAATCCATATGCCAATCATAATGTCCTTGCTCATCTGCATTATATTCAGTATATTGCAGGCTATCTTCCATTGTTGTAATATGAAAGCCCCACATTTCTTTATTTGCGGTTTTCATCAATTGTGTTAATCTTGCATAAATATGGCGGGTTTGGTCATTATTTTCTAGCCATTTAATTTTACTTCTGCGGTATGATTTATCAATTTCGCCGCTAACATTTCCATCAATGGTCTCAATTGTTGCTGCAATTTTATGTATTTCTTCTATTTCATCATCTTTCAGAATGCCCCTGAAAAAATAATAATTCACCATGTTCTCATTTTTTTCTAATAAACTCATTTTTTATTATAATAATATTGTTATTGTTTTAAGTGACTTTTTATCTCAGGAAAACTACGACAAACATTCAAAAATTATTTTTCTTCTGAATCCTTTGCAACTTCTTCTACCTTTGTAGCTTCTGCCTCTTTTTGAAGAAAAATCAAAATTGATTGTTCCAAAGATGTGGTTATTTTCATTTTGCCAGAAAAGTTGATTTCCAATTTAGTTACGGAAGTAAAAACAACTGATTCATAATATCTCATCTGAATAAATCCAATTAGTCTGTTAATCGCTAAATCAGCTACTTCATCTCTAGATTTAGTAGGTTCGTGTTCGTGGTATTGAATGCAAAGCACATTTATGCTAGCATCAAAGACTATTCTGACAAGTCTCTTGATAATCAGCATTTCTTCATGGGATGCAGATAGAATACTGAACACATCCCTTGGATCAGCCTGTTTCTCTATAATCTCGGTCTTAAAGCGGTTGATAAAATCCTCCAAACCTGATTTTTTCACAAATTCAAGAAGATCTGGAAAATTTCTAAAGAATCTTGTGTATGTGCACATGTAAAATAACACACCAAATAAATCAGTTGGTGATAATAAGAATGGAAAACCTTTTTGAGATTCTTCTGACATTTTTATTTTGTAAAACGAATATCTAAAATAATCTAACTTTTTAACTTTCAATTTTTATAAATTTATTGGTTATTGAATCACATAGCCAATTTACTGCCTATGTGTTTTTTTTGGGAGATATATTTGGTAATCATCTTCCTCAACAAACCATCTTGATTTGCCCAAACCCAAAACATTTGAGGTGTTAGCTCTCTCCAAAAAGTAATTGACCAAATGTATGAAGAATCTATACCAAAATCAGCGTCTCTGAATATTTTGATTCCAATGTTTGTAAAGGCACATTTTTGAATCTGCCTAAGTATTTCAATTGATTTAAGATTTTCAAAATATGGGTCTCTCTTCAATATTCTATCAATAATTGAAAGAATTTCACAACATTTATTCAGGCAAATCGGTGGATGTACTGATTCAGAAAGATAATTTGGTTTCACCAGATTGAAGAAAGTATTTGAAACATGTTGAAGAACATAAAATGTTTTCATTGTAGGTAGGTGGTGTGTTAGTGCGCTGGCACTAGTGTGATAATTTCCAAAAAACTTTGAGATGATGAAACGGTAATGCGCCAAAAGGATAAATTTTTGACGGATATTCAGACTCAATCGATGATTTGTTTGGTCATTCAACAAATCTCTATATAAAGTTGTCCCAATTTTGGTATCTTCATCTGATTTAGGAAATCCGATTGGGAGTTCACGAAAAATAATGGACATTATCATTCTTAAAAAAATTTTTGGCAAAGAAACTATTGGGTCTCTTGAAACTGTCTGCATTTTCTGTCTTGGTATATATTTAAAAATTTATATTTTTATCTTTCATTTTTTTATAATTTTTTATTTTATTGACAACAAAATGTCATCATACTTTTGAACGACCAAGAACTCTAGTCATAGGGTTTTGGTTTCACAGCGTCCACAACTGGAATGATAAATGGACCGTCAGATTTTTTCGGGATGCTTCTATGGAATAAAACCCATTTATTTTGCTTTTCAAGCCTGAACTTTTCTAACCTCTTCTGCTCTTCCTGATCCTGCAGCTCCTGCTGCTGCATCCGTATCTGCTCCTGATAATGCATTTGTTCCTCTTGAATCGCAAAGAAATGTGTTTCAAGATGAGAAAGGAATGAATCATTTTTCAGGCATTCACGAATGATGGCTTCAAAATTCAGCCCCCTGAGCTCACTCTGAACATGTTCCAGCGCAATAATGGAGGAAATTTCCATTTGGATTGTTGTCAACATCTCAAAAAAACGCGAAGATGGTTCCAGACAGCTTAAACTCATCGCTGTTTGAAATTCCGTATTTCTTATCGAAATGGATGCATGTTTGCAAAAAAAGTCGACAAAAGAGAAATGATACGCTGGATATTCTTCCAAGAAGTTTTCAAGTTGTTTAAACAAGACATTATCTTGTAAAGAACCGAGTGCACTCATCAAACTTGCAACTTCGCCAGAATTGGGTTCCGGCGTTAAAAAACTAGTTGACATTGATATAATATCGATATTATATTCCTTAAATAATATTGTTTCATTACCATCAATTTTTTATAATTTTTTTCTTGAGAATAGCCAAATGAATGACTTGTGTTAGTCATATGGTATTGCGGCTACTTGTGGAGCGACTTGTTGTGTGACTTGTTGGGAACATCTTTCAGATTGGTACATAGCACACTCGACAAGTTCAAGAATTTTCATTCTTGAACTATAACATAATTGTTTGCGGATGTGTATTTGATTTTCTAAAATAAACCAACGCATTCCTCGACTCAACAAACTACCGCGAGTTGCCCAAGACCAAATCATTTCAGCTGATGCCATTCTCAACCTATCTATGAAGGTCCTATTATCGGATAAGCATGATTTTGGACGTAAGTTAAACATTGCATAATCAAGTTCTTTCAGCCTGAGGTTTTCTAATGCAGCCCAGAGAACCAACCATGTCATCTCATTCGCCTCAATTTCAAATTGAGGCGAATGATTCAAAAATTCAGTTACTAAACGTTTTAGATTCAGATAGACTGTCAACGAAATAAATGGAAACTCAAACTGAAGATGAAACTGACCATTGTGGCGAATAGATTCGTGCAAAGGTAGTGTTACTGTCAGTCTTCGTGATTCTTGTTGATCCATTGGTTTAACTGTTGGTATGAGAACCTGACTTACCAAATAACTGATTATTTTAGCAGTCATTTTTTGAGACACTTGAGAATTTCCCAAAAGACGAGTAAGCACAGAACGAGAACCTGACATCATGAGTAACATGTTTCGTATCATGAGACACATAGTTGGTCCATCTCTAGAAAGAAACTGATATGAACCATACATTGTGTGATGAATATTTTCAAGTTCAAACCTAGTAGAACCAGCTAGAGCTGCAGCGATCATCTGAGATTGCAGTAAATCACGGTACAGATGCATGCCGTACTCAACAGCAAGTTTGGCGTCAGGAAAGTCAATTAATATTAGACTCTCCAATTCTTTTACACCCGGAAAACAAATTCGGAGTATAAAAAAAAACAAAAGATATTTTGGCAACATTTTTTAATTGTATTCAATAGTTTATGATATTTCATTGTTTTACCATCAATTTTTTTATGTTCGCATGAATTTCAGCAAATTCTTATAATGTGATGAATTTTTAAATAACAATTTTAACATTTCTTCAATATTGTCTTCATCGACGCTTTTTGTCAGAAAACCATTTAAACACCATCATCAGGGAAATTCCATCGTGTATTGTTGCAAAAAATAGTATCAACTCTGGTGAAGCTGATCTCAAGAGTTGTTGCTCAGACCAGTCTGATTGTTCAAGCCAAGGTTTTGATCGAACAATTAATCTATGTCTTTTGCACCTTACATTGTAAGTTGCAGTCCAAATGACTAAGAATGTGAGTTCATTTAAATCGATTTCAAAATGATGGTTCACAGAAAAAAAGACACTGACTAAGTTTTGCAATTCCATAAGCACATTAGATGCAATAAAAGGAAATGATCCTTGAAGATCCAGCTGTTGTGCTTCGATTTGATCCTTTAAATCTTGTATTTGATGTTTGGATCCCCATTGTCTAAGAGTCATACTGGAAATCATACCCGATGACTCTAAAAGTCTAAGAAAAGATTGCACAACATAAACATTAAACTTGGATCTTCGCAGTTCAGAATATTCCAATCTTACACGTCTGTGATATTTACTCATTGCATTTTCGACCATATCCCAAACAAGCTCTCTTGAACTTCTTTTAGGCGTCTCAATCGCACGAATTTTATTTTGACCAATATGCAAGCGTATGTATCTTCGCACGATTGTGGAAAATTCATAGCTGGAAAAAATAGCCAAAATCTCATCATCCGTGAGTGATTTGACAATATTTTCAACCAATCGAGCCGGATTTTCATGTAAACCAAACCTTTTGCGATCATCAAGATCAAGTATGATTTTTGCGTACAACGCCCATACAACGAATATATCTACCGACCGCACTTCATTCGTTGGATCAATCAGTCTGAAAAATGGATGAGCCAACTGTTGTATATGTTTAATAACAGAATACTCCAAAGTTGGGTTTTTAAAACTAAGCTCAAAGCCCCCGTTATACCAAAATACTGAAATTGGGATCTGATTTACAATAACTCTCATTGCACATCTCTGAAATATCTTGCACGAGTCATTTATAGGGTTCAAATTCAAAAAACTAACAAGTGGTGTTAACATTTGATTGATTATACGATTGAGAACTTCGGCAGTCATCCTCCGATTTCTTTTCGAAATACTACTATTTCTACCAAAATCTCCAATCAGACGTCGAAGAAGATGTCGATACATCAAAATCGTCAGAAATTGATTTCTGAAGACACGATCCATTCTGGCTATTCCAGCCGGACCCAGTAGATCACCCAGTAAATTCCTTCCGGACATATCATTTTGTGCTGCATCCATGTATTGATAAAACACACTAGCTTTCAATTCTGGGAGATCCGGAAAAAGGTGTCCAAACATGATGTAAAATAAAAGATTTTGTAAAATCATATTGAATCGTACTTCAATATGATTAATATATTAATTTTTACCATCAATTTTTCTAAATAATCATTTTTATATAGTGTTTTAAGTAAGTATTATACGCCCTATCTAGTGATTTATTCTTCCTATCAGCAAATAAATAATACTCTCTATATCTTTTAAGTAGTATTTCAATTAATTCTGCCCTAAATACGGTCAACTTACTAAACCAATTACGGGCTTCTAAGTCTTCATCATATAGTCCATTATCAATTTGCATTATAATATCAACAATATCATCTGTAGTCATATTAACACATCTTTTATTAAAGTAATATCTGGAATCGTTCGAATCGTTTGACATTATATTTGAATAGAATAATTATTTTTTTAAGCTCTTTTGTTTTTTTTAATTATGGCGAATGTTTAAACTATCTCTCAATTGTTTTTTCACATCTTTATAATATTTCACCCACAATTTCTTAGCATCCCATTCCTCATCTGGTTCTGTTTTAGCCTTAATTTCATCCACCATATGCCATGGCTTTTTTTGCCCAATGTAATGCACAATTTTTACCCTCTTTTCATCGAAGTTGTTATTGTCTGTTTGAATATTTGTATCTATATAGTAGCCAAAATACTTCTTATATCCTTTCAAATGAATGTCAAAAATATTATAAATATGTGGTAAATGTATATCTTTTTTATCAGCCCAATCATGATAATATTGGTGTAAAAAAGCTTGGTCTCCTTTTCCCTGTTCTTTCTCAATTAGCCCAACTTGGGACTTCATATGCTCAAATACTGTTGTACTGGGCTCTAAAACAATCAAACCGGAATTCATTTCTTTCCAATCTTTTTTATCTGGGAGCCATCCACCACTATTTGTTGATGACATGTTTTTCTTTTCAAAAAGTTCATCAATATTATGAAGAACAATCATATCTGCATCTAAATACACGATTTTCTCGAACTGGGTTAAACCCCACATGTTTAACTTTGAGTAATTATAATAGCGCCTGTCAGAGGGATCATCTAAAATTGGATTCTTAATTGGCGTGATTTTAATTAATTTAATTTTGCTTGTTTCCAATAATTCCATAGTTTCTTTAGATAAATTGGGGGTAATTAGCAAATGAAATGGATATTTTGGCTGTGTATCCATTAAAGATTTCCAAAGGGCTAAAGCACCAAATACATAACTGTCTGTTGTTAGAATACTTACATAAGAATATTTCATTATTTATGTTTTTTAAAATAAATTTATAAATTTTACGGATCTAGATATGCTTTAGATACATTTAGATTATTCGTTTTTTTATTTTTATAATTTAATATTCATAAAATATGAGCAAACTTGCTGAAATGGACAAAATTAGGAATATGCTTCAATTAGACAATCCAGATGTATATGAATTAGAAAATCCAAGGGAAGCAGTTGATTTCTCTTATTTTGGAGATGAAGTATCCTATTTACAGAAAAAGAATGTATCTCCTCTAAAAATATATATTTATGGAAATTACCCTCATTTTGAAAAAGCAACTGCATATTTTATGTTAAGAAAAGCAGGTGCAAATTTTGTAAATAAATTTGACAGGAATGCTGATATTGGATGGTTCTGGGATTCTCAAATAAAGCTTGATAAGAAAACCGATAAAATGTTTGATTTTACAAAAGAATTGCGATTTCTAAACTTTTTCTTGGTGGATACATCAAAGGAGTTTGTTGCAAAATCAATGGAGGAACATTTTGGTTATTCATTCAAAATTAATCCACGGACATTCAATGGTTATTGTATTGCAAAACACAATGGAAATGGGACAAAATCATGTTTTTTCTTGAAATGTCCAATTAATGCAGATGAAGTTTTCCATGACCATTGCTATCAGAAAATCATAAACTATTCGAGTAAATCAGATTCTAACACATTATATGAAATAAGGGTTCCTATTTTTAAAAATATTATTCCATTTACATTCTTTAAAACACGAAATAAAGGACTTCGTTTTACATCTAAAAATCGGTTGATGGAAATTGTGCCTGCAACGGCACACCTTAGTGAGCAAGAATGTCAGGATATAATTATGTATTGCCGGAAGATTGGACTGGAATATGGAGAAATAGATATATTGAGATCTGATGAAGATGGTAAAATCTATATTATTGATGTGAATAATACACCGTGGTGGCCTCCAAATAAACTAGGTGATGTTGACCGAAATATTGCACTAAATATGATGTGGAATGCATTGATACAGGGATTTTTTCCTGATAAGATGGGCACTTATTATATTCCAGACGAACACTTGGATGATTTTGTGAATCACAAAAAACCGGAGAAGAATAATAGAAATAAGAAAATAATAAATCAAAGCCAATTTCGATTTATTGCAAAAGACTATGATTTTCCTTATCAAAAGATGAGAGATGAATTATTTGCGAATTATAAGAAGAAGCAGCATCAGAAAGATGGGAAAAAAAAATGGGTTAAAAAAAATCAGAATGAAAATTCTAAAAACACATCATTAGAAATTAAACCAAAAATAAATGTGCCACAAGGAAAGTCCCAATTGAGCACACAATCAACTTTATCACAAGAGAAAAACCAAGAAGAGAAAAAACATAAAAAAATCCATAATAAGACTAAATAAATTTATGCATTATTGTTTCTGCATATTCTAGTTGTTCGCGGCTATTTACATTATAAATTTCTTCTTCATCATCTATTTCTACAATTTTAACACTTGCCACTTTCTGTGGTAAATCTGTCAAATAATACTCACTCTGTGCATTATTATTCTCTAATGTGTGCAAATGCTTTTTTAATGATTCAAAAGTAAAACAATACAATCCTGCATTAATATACTGTATTTTTCTTTGGTCATTTGTAGCATCCTTTTCTTCTATAATGCTGGAGAATTGATTGTCATTAGTTCTAAGAATTCTTCCATAACCATGTGGATTATTTACAATACAAGCCAGCAATGCACAGTTAGTGATGTTAAACATTTTCTTCATCGTAGTCTCTCTGACAAAAGGTGCGTCCCCATTACATACTAAAATTTCACCGTAGTCATGATTCTCTTTTATTTTTTCAAAAGCGATCTGTAATGCATGTCCAGTACCCAATTGTGGGTCTTGATGAACCCAAATAATTTTCTCATTGAACACTACACTCTCTTTTAGAAGTTCTCCTTTTTGCCCAAAAACAACATAAATTTTTTCAATATTGATATTAAGCATCTTGTGAATAACATGCTGTAACATAGAGTGATCCCCAATTTTATGTGCTGGTTTAGGCAAATGAGAATTCATTCGTTTTCCCAATCCCCCTGCTAAAATAACTCCAATGCGGTGTTCCATATTATAAAAAAATATTAAAAAATTATAAAATATACCTTATAGTATTATAGTATGGAATCATATATTGATAGAAATTCAGATACAAGTTATTATCAACCACCCTCAAATGTATCAGCATGGCAAGGAATTTGCCCAACAGATGACCCTAAAAAATTTTTATTAACTGGTACTCAAGCCGGTGGTGTTGGTGCAATATATAAAGGACCAATTAATATTGCAAATTCAAATGACATACTTGCAATGAAATATCCAGAATCAACTTTAACTAGCGTTTATGGA